>ERZ773264.134-NODE-134-length-105495-cov-5.750797_pt1 | contig 105495 bp, 89 predicted proteins | sample MGYA00511910_ERZ773264 | MGnify/ENA primary metagenome ERZ773264 (study PRJEB29015, sample SAMEA2737739) | human gut metagenome | biome: human gut; feature: human-associated habitat; material: faeces | place: China | collected 2012 ...
TTGCATGTGTTAAGCCTGTCGCTAGCGTTCATCCTGAGCCAGGATCAAACTCTTCGTTGTTGATTTTGTTTATACCTTTTGCTCAGAATCTCTATCTGTCTATTGTAGTCTTGACGGTATGTCAGTATTCCTACTACGTCTCTTGTACTACTTGTTGATATGTAATGCTTTCAAAGAACTTGCGCTATCGTTTCGATTGCGGCTGCAAAGGTAAGAACTTTTTTCTAACTGACAAACTTTTCAAGGAAAATTTTGAAAGTTTTTTTTTTCAAAGCCCCCGGATGGTCGGATATTCGCTTAGCCTAGCTAACCTCATCCTCGCTATCACTGAAACTACCTCATCATCATGTTAACTGCCGACCTTCTCGCTCGAATGCGGGTGCAAAAGTAATTCTTCCAATCCAAACTTCCAAATGGTTTGAAAACTTTTTTTTCATTCCGCTCTGGATACATAATACTCTATTTTAAGGTACGAAAGAAAAAATATTGGGATATTATCATGATAAAAAGGAAAAAGTTCCTTTCACCTTCGCCCGAAAAAGTGTGATTTAAGTGATCGCAAAGATTTTCTTTCCGGAGCAAAATCAATCAAACACTGGTCAACCAGTCATTCTTGAACGTATTCGGAAAAGCAGCCGCTCTCCTATAGTAAAAAAGGAGAATGCATCCATACAGGCACATCCTCCTTCTTCTCTTATAAACTATATACTCTCTATGTCAACTATTCAAGAACGATCACCTTATATTTCGGGACCAAAATCTTCATGATAGTCCAACCGATCAAATAAGCGACGGCACATACGCAGAAGATAATGAAATAGCCGGCAGGCTTGCCAGTGAAGCCCATAAATGTCATCTGAGTAGCATCTGCATAAACAAACAGATTCCCGGCCACCTTCTGCAAGATCATGGAACCGACACCACCGGCCATACCTCCGATACCCGTAACGGTTGCAATAGCCGATTTCGGAAACATGTCACCGACAGTAGAGAAAATATTGGCAGACCATGACTGGTGAGCTGCACCACCGATACCAATCATGATAACCGGAAACCACGGAGAAATCGTACCCAACGGCTGCGCCAACAGTACCAACAAAGGAAAGAAAGCAAAAATCAACATCGCTTTCATACGAGCGGCATATGGGTTCATTCCACTTCGGTTAATAAAAATCGTCGGCAGTTTACCTCCGTAAATAGACAACATCGTGATGGCATACAAAGTAAAGATCAACCCCATGCCCAACGGATCGGAGGTCTTGATACCGAACTGCGTATTCAGATAAGAAGGAGTCCAAAAAAGGAAAAACCACCAAACCCCGTCCGTCATGAATTTACCGACAACAAAGGCCCAAGTCTGTTTGAACGTGAAACATTGCAAAAAACCGATCTTCTTCTCGTGTTCTTCTTCAACGACGACAACGTCTTTTTCGTTTTTATCCTGTTCAATATACTCCAACTCGGCTTTATTCACATGTTTGCTCTTGTCCGGGGTCGTGTACATGAATACCCACAAACCCATCCAGACAAAACCGAGCGCACCGATCACGATAAAAGCCATTTCCCAGCCCCAAGCTTTTGCCAACAAGGGAATAGAGATAGGAGCGACCAAAGCCCCAATAGAAGCACCGGCATTGAAGATCGAAGTCGCATAAGCACGGTCTTTCTTTGGAAAGTATTCAGCCGTAACCTTGATAGCAGCGGGGAAGTTACCTGCTTCACCCAATGCCAGAATACAACGGGCAGCCAGAAAGAAATACATACTCACGGTTGCCAATATCACAACAACATCTCCTGTCGCTGCAATCAATTCGGCTGCACTATTCATTCCGACATAATGTTCGGTTGCAATACCACAACCGGCATGGAGACAGGCTCCGAACGACCAAACACCGATAGCCCAAAGATATCCTTTCTTCGTACCCATCCAGTCGATAAAACGGCCGGCAAACAGCATACAGATTGCATACACAATTGAGAAAACTGATGTTATCGTACCGTAATGGGATTCATCCCAATGGAACTCCGGTTTGATAAATTCATCCCAGGTCAAAGAAAGAACCTGGCGATCGAGGTAATTCACTGTTGTTGCAAAAAATAACATCGCACAGATTGTCCATCTGTAATTTGTCATTTTCTCACTTGCTTTTTGAAATGTGTTCATGATATTAATATTCGTTTTTCATAATACGGGGCAAATATAAGGCATTTTTTTTGTTCTACACAAGTTTGTGTGTGCGAATACACGAAGTATTTTTATTTCTTTCACATCCCACCTCCGATTCTTAGAGGTTTGATTTGCATAAAATAAGCATTTTATGTACGTTTGTTTCTCCAATGTAAACTTTATAAATACCATGATTATTATGAAAAAGATTATTTATTTGGTACTTCTGGCCCTGATAACCGGTCTGGTCGCCCAAGCCCATGAAAAAACAGGCGAATGGAACGGATGCGACCGCTACGATTTCACCTTCAAGGATCGCCAGGCAACCATTGTCGTACCTAAAAAAGCAGCCAAAGGAAATCCGTGGATCTGGCGTCCGGCATTCTTCGATGCTTTTCCAAGTGTGGACAAAGCGTTACTGGAAAAAGGGTTCCACATTGTTTATTACGATGTAACTCATCTATATGGAAGTCCAAGGGCAGTTTCTCTGGGCACCGAATTCTATGAGAATATGACGGATCTTTATAATCTTTCCGAAAAAGTCACGCTGGAAGGATTCAGCCGCGGCGGTTTGTTCGTCTTCAACTGGGCGGCTCAAAATACAGAGAAAGTGGCTTGTATATATGTAGACGCTCCTGTTTGCGACGTGTTTAGCTGGCCGGGAAGAAAAAACACGGCTTTGTGGAATGATCTGTTGAAGGAATGGAACCTGACAGATGCAGGAATGGAACATTTCAAAGGGAACCCGATCGACAACCTCGCCCCGATTGCAGCCGCAGGTATACCGATCATCAGTGTATGCGGCGACAGCGATCAGACCGTCCCCTACAAGGAAAACATGGATGTCGTACGTTCACGCTACCTTGCGGCAGGAGGTCCGGTGGAAGTTATCCTAAAGAAAGGGTGCGACCATCATCCACATAGTTTGGACAATCCGGAACCGGTAGTAGACTTCATCCTTCGCCAGCAGCCGGAGTACGAAAAGTATATACATTACAATGTACGTGGCAGCTTGCAAAACTCGTTCCGTAAATTCGAGAAAGAACGCCGGGCGCGGGTTGCCTTCCTGGGAGGTTCCATCACGGAAATGGACGGATGGCGCAATATGATAGAGCGACAACTACAGCAACGTTTCCCTTATACACAGTTCGAATGGGTAGAAGCAGGCATCGGTTCGACCGGGACGACTCCGGGTTCCTTCCGCCTGCAACATGACATCCTTTCGAAAGGGAAAGTCGACCTTCTTTTTGTCGAAGCCGCCGTAAACGACGACACGAATAGATTCAGCGCCCTCGAACAGGTACGCGGCATGGAAGGGGAAGTGCGCCATGCTTTGGAAAGCAACCCGGAAATGGATATCGTCATGTTGCATTTCATCTATGACCCGTTTATCCCGATGATCGCCCGCCGCCAGATGCCGGATGTTATCCTGAATCACGAACGGGTGGCGAATCACTATCTTATTCCTTCGATTAATCTCTGCCAGGAGATCGGCGAACGGATGCAAAACGGCGAATTTACCTGGGACGAGTTCGGCGGCACTCATCCGAAACCTTTCGGCCATAAGTTTTATGCTGCCGCTATCGGCCATCTTTTCGACGAGATGTGGAAAGGAGTTTCGCCGGAAGGGACAATTGCGGCACACGACATTCCGGCCAAGCCGCTGGATGCCTACAGTTATTATAACGGAGACTTCATCGCTCTCGAAAAAGCCCACTTGAACAAAGGTTGGAAATTAGTAGACAACTGGCATCCCGACAACAAGGCCGGCAAGCGGAACGGCTTTGTCGATGTTCCTATGTTAGAAGCTACACGTCCAGGAGACCGACTAACACTGGATTTCCGGGGGAAAGCGATCGGTATTTTCTGCGTCAGCGGACCTTCTGCCGGAATCTTGGAATATAGTGTCGACGGCGCCCCGTTCAAAGAACTGGATACTTTCACCGAATGGAGCCACAATCTTTATATTCCCTGGGTCTACATGCTGGAAACGGAACTGAAAGACACGGATCACAAACTGGTTCTCCGCATATCGAAAAAGAAGAACCCCGCCTCACAGGGAACGGAATGCCAGATACGAAATTTCGTGGTAAACGGCAGATAAAGATTCTCCATTCGGCAAAAAGAAGACCTTCTTCTTACATAAGTTTTCGAAAAGGACTATCATACTATCATAATTCGAATATATCTATTGAATATCAATAAGTATAGGAATGATAGTAGCAAATTTGACTATCATGCTACTATCATTCCACAATCATAGTTGTCTGCCACTTTGGGATTTTTCCAAAAGAAACGGACTAATTTAACTAAAAACAGGCAGATCTATTCACAAATACCCTCGTTTTAACAAGATTCCACCCCCATCTGTACGGTCGCAGGACCTGGATATGAAAGGTGGTGAGACCCGGATGTCAAGAGAGACAAGTAGGTAATTACTTTAAAATAAGTCATATGCTTTCGAAAAAAATGTGCTTGTTTTATGATAGCATGATTATAGGAAAAGCAACTTTCATACCATCTATCATTCTACGCTCATTGATTTTTAATGAATTGACAACAAATCATGATAGTATAAAGGTAGTTTTCGCAAAAGAAATCTGCATAGAGACAAAGGGATATTTGCCATCAAGAGCAAAGACTGATATCTTCATCCAAGACATTTTCAAAATCGTGATAGATCTAGCATCATGTATTCGGTTGGATATCATCCCAGTCTGCACCGCCATTCGCTCCGATAATCCAATTAAAAGCATAATGCCGTTCCATGACAACGTCCCCATTCAGCGAAGCAGGAGCTTCTTTTCCATGAACTCGTGCTTCCACACAAGCCCAATCATACCGAAGTGTAATATCGGCAGCATCCAATATTTCGGACTGCGAACGGGAGAAACCTTTCGAAAGCAATCCACCGATACCTTTATGTTGCCAGAAAATAGCAGCCAAAACAGGGACATCAATAATCTCAGACGGATAAGGCAAATCATCCACAACACCTGCCGCCCAAAGCAAAACACCTGCACATTCATAGCGCCATCCGAACAGAATACATTCCTGTTCTTCCGGATCAGGGTTATCAATATAAGCGGCTTCGGCCGGTGACAGGTAAGATTCCACCTCGTACAACTGTTCCATCTTATTAAAATAGAACAAGGCTTCTTCCCGTCCCGAACCTCCCGAAAGCATGACTTCCGAATAGACAGCAACAGCAAACAACGCGGCGGCACGTTGCACCATCTCCTTCCGGCTTCTCAAACGGGCTTCACTTTCCAATGCTTCACTACGCAAATATTCCATATAAGGGACATGTTTCTCTTCGAGCAACGCAATCGAACGCAAACGTCTTTCCACATCAGCCTGAGCTTCTTCCTGGTAGTTCCCGTCCAATAAATCGGCATTCCCGACCGGGATAAATTCGGTCAACTGACTTTCGCCTTTGGCAGAGAAGAGGAGCTTCCCTTCACCGGTAAAGATCTGCATGCTCGGATAGAGCAGAAAACCGTTCACGTCTCCGGCAATCTCGAATAAACGGTTCAGGATATAGTTCGTCCGGTCTTCATTGTCGTTCAGATCGAAAGTGATCCCAGTCACACAGTTGAACACACGTATCTGGAGCAAGACATTTTCTTTTAGTCCAACCAATGGCGTCTTCACCTGCGAGAAATAATTGGCCATACCAGATATATGGGAAGCAATAAAGTCCGGCTTGCTCATCCGGTGCTTGATCGAGAAGATGACATGTGTTCCATCCGGCAAAGTCAAGTCGATCGTTTCGTCTTCACAAACAAATTCTTTGGTCATCTCTTCAAAACGTTCCCGGATTGCTTCCACGATACGGTTAGAATCTCCGATGACCGTGTACAAAGTAACATTCGCTTTTTCCATTTTTTACTTTTTTATATCCGAGCCACCGGATGGTTATAGCATTTTACAAAAATAGCAAATTATAAACATCCGCAAAGAAAATGCTGCAACCCTTTTTCCTCTCCATTCATCATATTAGAAACAAACACCAGATATTATTATGAACAAGTTACTTTCGACTATTCTATCCGCCGTCTTATTGATGGGCGGATTGTGCCAATCTTCCTGCAGCGATAATGACGACATCAAGCTAACAGGCATAGACGGGCGGCCCAGTGTCCTTCTTTCAAACGGGCTAGTTACCGCTTCATTCATTTACTCTGGCAACCAGTTTGCCGGGATCCAATATCCGGATGGGCAAGCGACTCATTTCAGTTATGAGGAAGGGGAATTATCCGGCATATTCTACACGCCTTCCAAAGATATGGCTGACGGACATGCCTGGGTACATTTTAACAAAATCGGGGACAAAACCTACGAAGTCAGCCGTGGAGGTGAACCGTCAATGGACATAGATTACCGAGAAGAGGTGACACTCGATACAAACGGCTTGCCCGTCAGAGTAACCTTCACCGGCATTTTCCAACAAGGGGCGAACCAAGAAAAACAGATCGAGGAGGGCGATCGGAAATCCGATATTGAAAAGCTACCGATAATAACCAAAGAAACGGATATTTTAAACAATCGTACTTGCTCGTTTGAATGTACTTTTGCATGTTTTATCAGATAAAAAAGAAAAAAGATGATTGACATACAAAGTAAGAATGGAAACTCCAAGTTTTTTCTCCTTACCCTGTTAGGGATGTTGACGGCATTCGGGCCTTTTGTCACAGACATGTATCTCCCTAGCCTGCCTTCGATGGGAGAATATTTCAAGACAACACCTTCATTGGTACAATTAGGTTTGACAGCCAGTATGATCGGACTGGCGGCAGGACAAATCTTTTTCGGCCCGCTAAGTGATAAGTATGGGCATCGCTCTCCAATGTTGGCCGCCATGTATCTTTTTATCATTTCCACGATAGGTTGCATCTTTGCTCCCACTATCGAGATATTTGCAATACTGCGCTTGCTACAAGGGATTGCGGGTGCCGGCGGTATCGTAATCTCCTGTTCCGTCGCGACAGATATGTTCACCGGTAAAGAGTTGGCAAAGACACTTGCGATAATCGGAGCAATCAACGGAGTCGCTCCTGTAGCCGCTCCGATCATCGGAGGAGGCTTAACAGAAGGGATTGACAGGAAAGGGATCTTCTGGGTATTACTGGCATTAGGAATTATCCTGCTATTGGGATGCCGGCTTATCCGTCAGATTCCGCCGACCGGAAAACAACACGCTCGCCAGTAGCATAGGCATGCTTGCCCTTTCCATTATCGTATGTATAGCCATGAACCTAAATTGCAATTTCTGGATTTACGAGGGATTGCTAATCACCTTACTATTCATGATGAGCTTCTCTTTCACCTCGACTACCGCCTTGGCTATGGAATGTGAACGTGAACATGCCGGCACAGCTTCGGCTTTATCGAGTGCAGTCGGCTTTGGGTTCGGAGGACTGGTATCTCCTTTAGTCGGATTGGACGATACGATGGTCACGACGGGTATTGTCTTCATGGCATGCGCAACTTGCTCTTTGGGTTGCATACTTTGGGCAAGGAAGATCAACGCATTCCGGGAAGTATCTCCCATCATGCGGAAAAGGGCAACATCCGCACCGGCATAAGACGGAAATCGGCAAGTACTTAAAAACACAAAAGGTTTACACTCAATGTGTAAACCTTTTGTGTGGTCCCACTTGGGCTTGAACCAAGGACTCCCTGATTATGAGTCAGGTGCTCTAACCAACTGAGCTATAGGACCTGTTCAAAGCGTAGCTCTGAAATCGGGTGCAATATTACGATTTATAATCGAGATATGCAAATGTTAATGTAGAAAACTTACTTTTCCGCAGATTCCTCAGCACCGAACTCCATCAGGTAAGCCTTGATGAAATCATCAATTTTACCATCCATCACACCGTTGACATCGGATGTCTGGAAATTAGTACGATGGTCTTTTACACGACGATCGTCGAACACATAGCTACGGATCTGGGAACCCCATTCGATCTTTTTCTTTCCGGCTTCCACCTTTGCCTGCTCTTCCATACGATGTTGCAATTCCTTATCGTACAAGATTGAACGCAACTGACGCATCGCATTCTCCCGATTCTTAGGCTGGTCGCGGGTTTCCGTATTCTCGATCAGGATCTCTTCTTCTTCGCCCGTGTAAGGATCTTTAAATTGATAACGCAGACGCACTCCGGATTCCACCTTGTTCACGTTCTGCCCACCGGCACCTCCCGAACGGAACGTATCCCAAGAGATGGCAGCCTGATCGATTTTCACCTCGATCGTGTCGTCGACCAGCGGGGTGACAAAAACAGAAGCAAATGAAGTCATTCGCTTGCCTTGCGCGTTATAAGGAGACACACGTACCAGACGATGCACACCGTTTTCACCCTTCAAATATCCGTAAGCATAGTCGCCTTCGATGTTGAGAGTCGCCGTTTTAATACCGGCCTCATCCCCTTCCTGATAGTTGGCTACGGAAATCTTATATCCATTCGCCTCCGCCCAACGCGTATACATACGGAGCAACATGGAAGCCCAGTCCTGGCTTTCCGTACCGCCGGCACCGGAGTTGATCTTCAGCACACAACTCATCTGGTCGGCTTCCTGACGCAACATATTGCGGAACTCCAGGCTTTCCACCAACTGGATGGCATTGCCATAAGCCTCGTCAACTTCTTCTTCGCTAACGATTCCTTCTTTTACATAATCATAAGCCAACTGCAATTCTTCTGCTGCAGCATGAACCTCGTTATAAAGTTCGATCCACTTTTTCAGTTCTTTTACTTTCTTCATCTGGACTTCCGCCCGTTTGGCATCTTCCCAGAAACCAGGATCATGAGTGCGTAACTCTTCTTCTTCTAACTGGATGGTCTTACCATCTATGTCAAAGATACCCCCTCAGCGCTTGCTCGCGCTCCAACACATTGTGTAGTTGGTCTGATGTGATCATAAAAATTCTTGTTTTTAAATTTGTCCCGCAAAGATACTCAATTTTCCTGACTATCAAAATGTCACAGCTACCCCATCTAAACCGGATTACTACCCCACATATTCGAAGCTTCTTCGTACATCTTTTCGATCGGATCTGCGTATTTCTTCAGAATGACGGAACGACGAAGCTTAAGTGTATCCGTCAGTTCAGCCCCCATCGTAAAAGGTTCGGACAGCAAGGTGAAGCGCTTGATCTTCTCATAAGAAGCCAAGTTCTTCTGGTTTTCCTCAATATGTGTCTCGATCAGGCGAAGGATTTCCTTATTTCGGACAAGTTCTTTCCGGCTACCGACAGCCAGCCCCTTTTCTTCGGCATACTTTTCCAATAATGGATAAGCGGGAACAATCAACGCGCTGACAAACTTACGCTGGTCACCGATAACAGCAATCTGTTCGATATACTGATCGCCGCTCATAACCATTTCAATCGCTTGCGGAGCGATGTATTTGCCGTTCGATGTCTTATATAAGTCCTTGATACGTTCAGTAAAGAACAACGTGTTCCCTTCCATCCTTCCGGCATCTCCTGTACGAAAATAACCATCTTCTGTAAACGCCTTTTCATTTTCGGCTGGCTTATTATAATAACCGGACATCACAGTCTTGCCTTTTACCAGAATTTCGCTATTCTCCGGATCAATCCGTACCTGTACATCTGGCATGACTTCTCCGATCGAACCGAACTGAAATCCGATTTCAGGATAGAAGCAGACGGTCGCTGTCGTCTCGCTCAAACCGTAACCATACACAATAGGGATATTGACAGACTGCAAAAATTCATTGACCGTATCCGAGAGCGGCGCACCGGCCACCGGGAAAAAACGACCACGTTCGATCCCCAACACCCGTTTCAGCAAATTGAAAACAGTCTTATTATACATTTCGAACTTCAATTTCAACCCGAAAGGAGCCGGAATGCTCTTATTTTTATATTCCAGGTTATACTTGCGCCCGGTCTCGATAGCATCCAAAAAGATTTTCTTCATGGTGGAAGATGACGAGTTGATCTTTTCATGCACGCCGGCATATACCTTCTCCCAGAACCGAGGGACGTTGCACATCAATGTAGGGTGTACCTCCGGTAATGTCTTCTGAATCATTTTAGGATCCTGGTTGATCGCAATCGTCACTCCCTTATGCAGGCAATAGTAAGACCACGCTTTTTCAAAAATATGAGTCAGTGGCAAGAAACACATAGAAAGGTCTTTATCCGTCACCATCGGGAGGCGGATGTCATGGATACGCATGGCTTCCAAATAATTGGAATGATGGAGCATGACACCTTTGGATTCTCCTGTCGTCCCGGAAGTATATATTATGGTAGCCAAGTCTTCCGGCACCGCTTCGTTCGTACGGATCTTTACCGTTGTCTCGGCATGCGCATTATCGCCCAGCCGCAAAAAATCGTCAAAATAAATCGAAGTCTTGTCTTCCGGGTTCAACTTGACAGCCGGATCAAACACCACCAGGCGCTTCAGGTATTGAGATTCTTTCTGCACCTTGAATGCATTATTGTACTGCAACTGCTCGCCGACAAACAAAGTATGTATATGAGCATCATTGATTATATACTCGATCTGCCCCGGAGAATTCGTTGCATACATCGGAATAGAAACCACACGGTTCGCATATGCCCCAAAATCCGTATAAAAGCATTGCGGCATATTCTGTGAATAAACCCCGATATTATCCTGTACTTCTATCCCGAATTCGGCCATTGCCTTGGCCGTAAGCATAACTTTTTCAGAAAATTCCTTCCAAGATATTTTTAACCATTTCCCGGTTGCATTATCACGATATTTCAATGCGGTACGGGAGCCATATTTTTCTGCCTGTCGATGAACCAACTCGGCATAATGGTAGTAAATCATAATTCTTTGTTTTGAATTGATGTTGCAAAAGTACGGTTTTCTATTCTATTTGTCACGAGATTAGCCCCTTTTTTACACAAAAGTGCCGGATTTGTGCAATATTAATGTTAAATTAGGATAAACATAGTAGTATGTATTGCATAGTACACAGGCAATGCATATATTTGTAGCGTAAAACAAAATAAAAATGAATGCAGAGAACGTAAAATCACAAATGAGAAAGGGAACATTGGAATATTGTATTCTATTGCTTCTCAAAAAAGAGCCGGCGTACACCTCTGACATTATCCAGAAGTTACAGGAAGCTAAATTGATTGTAGTGGAAGGTACCCTATATCCTCTGTTAACAAGACTAAAGAACAGCGAATTGTTAAGCTACCAGTGGATAGAATCTACTCAAGGACCGCCTCGCAAGTATTACCAGCTCACCCCGAAGGGAGAAGAATTTCTTGGAGAGCTGGAAACATCCTGGCAGGAACTGAATGATACAATAAACCACATCAGAAACAATTAAAATCAGAAAACAATGAAGAAGACACTGACAGTTAATTTGGGAGGAACGGTTTTCCACATTGACGAAGATGCATATCAACTACTCGATAAATATCTAGCAAACCTCCGCATCCACTTCCGCAAGGAAGAAGGTTCGGAAGAGATTATGAACGATTTTGAAATGCGTATCTCCGAACTATTCAATGAGCGGGTTCGACTGGGCTACGAAGTGATCACAATCGAACATGTCGAAGAAGTAATCAAGCGTATGGGCAAGCCGGAAGAATTGTTTGAAGGTGAAGAAGAAAAAGAATATAAGGAAGAAGCCAGGACACAAGCTTTTCAGGAAGAAGAGATTCCCAGAGGCCCGAAAAAGCTGATGCGCGATCCGGACAACCGGGTATTGGGAGGTGTAGCCGGTGGTATCGCCGCTTATATGGGATGGGACGTGACGGCTGTACGCCTTGCTATGATCATCCTGCTTTTTATTCCTTATGCACCGATCATCATCTTATACCTTATACTATGGCTGGTAATGCCGTTGGCCCGGACCGCAGCCGACAAGCTGATGATGCGCGGACAAAGCGTCACCCTCGAAAACATAGGCAAAACAGTTACGGATGGCTTCGAGAAGGTCAGCAATAATGTAAATGATTATATGAGTTCCGACAAACCGAGAAGCTTTCTGCAAAAACTAGCGGACTTGTTTGTCGGTGTGGTAGGTTTCATCCTCAAATTCCTGGCCATACTGATCGGAATCATCCTGCTACCGCCATTATTGCTCGTTGCCTTTATATTGGTCGTCGTCACCTTTGCCCTTATTGCCGGAGGCACAGGCTTCCTATATCAATTGTCGCCGTTCGGGGCCAATCTGATAGCGGGAGCACCTATTTCATTGGCCATCATGGGATGCATCGGATTCATTCTACTGATTGGCATTCCTATTTTTGCCCTGGTATATGCAATCTGCATGCAACTATTCAAAGCCAAGCCATTGCCCAATACGGCTAAATGGACGTTGCTGATCTTATGGTTAGTATCCGTAGTGCTGTGCGTCATCTACTTCTACCAGACCGGAATAAACGGATGGAGCACATTACCCTGGTACAATTTCTTCAATATATAATCTATAAAAACAACAGAATCATGAAAAAATCATATTCATTCATACTGGTACTCATACTCATGGCAGGGCTTTTATGCTCCTGCCATATAAACAAGGTTTCCGGTGACGGCAATGTCGTAAGCAAGGAAATCCCGATAAAGGATTACGACGAGATACAAATCGAGGGAGAAAACGTCGACTTCAAATATATGCAATCGGATGACGTTCCCTATCTGAAAGTCGAGACAGACCAAAATATCATGGATCTTCTGGATATCAATACCGATAGCAAAGTGTTGGTTGTCCGCCCCAAAAATAGGCATACCGGAATCAACCCCACCCGCTTTATCGTGATAACCAACTCGACTGCACTGAAAGAGTTCAAAATGGCAGGCGGAGGCAATTGTGATTTAGGCAAAGGTCTCAACGGCAAAAAACTGGAAATTAGATTTGCAGGAGGAGGAACTATAAAAGCCGATTCCATTGCCATCACCCGTTTAGATTGCGAAATCGCGGGTAGCGGCACTGTCTCTCTAAGCGGTAAAACAGAAAAGATGAATATTAAAAGCGCCGGTAGCAGCAAGATCAAAGCGTTCGGTCTGGAGACAGAAGAACTTACTTGCAAAGCGGCCGGAAGCACCCATATCGAAATCACCGCAAACAAGGCAATATCCACCAAAATAGCCGGGAGCGGGACTATCCGATACAAAGGAAATCCGAACATAAAGGAAAAGAGCATTATCGGGAGCGGTTCCATAACCAAAGTCGATTAAAAACCCCAAATAAAATTGCGTATAACGATAATTGTGTGTTAAAAAAAGAAGGCCGTCCTTTCACAAGGGGGGCCTTTCTTCTAAGGTTAACAAATTTATGAGTAAAAACCACTAATGAATCTTTATAAAAAAACCGCTTTCTTCCTCTCAATATTGTCATACAGAGGAAGAAGCGGTTACAAATATACATAAAGTTTTTTACCAAAAAAGACTTTACCTCATTTATTTAAAGGCATTTCTTATCCGTGCAGCGGTGTCTGCGAGCACGTCCTGAGTAACCTCCATTTTCTTTCCGCCAAAATACATATCAGACTCCTTCTGGATCGGAATTAAATGAATATGCGCATGAGGAACTTCCAGTCCCATAACTGCCAAACCTACCCTTTTGCAAGGTATAACAGCTTCTTGTGCACGAGCCACCCGTTTGGCAAATGCCATCATACGTCCAAGCATGGGATCTTCTATGTCGAAAATATAATCGATTTCTTTTTTCGGAATCACCAACGTATGACCGACAGCAACCGGATTAATGTCCAGAAAAGCAAAGAATTCTTCGTTTTCCGCCGCTTTATGACAAGGGATCTCTCCTGCCACAATTCTACTGAATATTGATGCCATAATGTTATATTATTAAATCGATATATCCATAATTTCAAAGCTCATCATGCCGGATGGGACTTTGATTTCCACAATGTCACCGACCTTTTTTCCCATCAGCCCCTGCGCAATCGGAGTACTGACCGCAATCTTGCCTTCTTTCAGGTTTGCTTCCGAATCTGAGACCAGAGTATACGTCATGACTGCATTGTTCTTTGTGTTCTTGATCTTAACCTTGTTCAGGATCTGAACTTCATCTGTTTGAACACGGGTTTCGTCTATCAGGCGGGCATTTGAAATCAAACCCTTCAACTGGGAAAGCTTTGCTTCCATTATGCCCTGTGCTTCCTTTGCTGCGTCATACTCAGCATTTTCAGACAAATCACCTTTGTCACGGGCCTCTGCAATCTGGGCAGATATTTCCGGACGTTTCACTGTTTCCAGATAATTGATTTCAGCTAAAATCTTATCATAGCCATCTTTCGTCATATAGCTCACTGCCATACTAAATCCTCCTATTTATTTAAAATGTTATTATTGATTATTGCATAATAAAAAAAGAATCCCGACCAACTGCTTGGCCGGAACTCCTCTTTCTCTGTATTTTTAGACTTTGCAAAGATAAACGATCTTTTTTAAGAACGCAAATCCTTTTGAAGTGCTTTACAACATGTTAGGACCTATGAATTATGATTTCATCAACGTATAAATTATAATTCACAAATCAAAGTACTGCTTTTACGTCTGCTTCCAGTTTCTTCACGTCTTCGACACGCTTAACCAAGTTTCCTTTGCGATCGAGGATGAAAAGAGCGGGCAATTGTTTTACATTGTACAAACCTGCCACCTGCGAATAAACAGACTGCGGATCGTGGACAGTAACCCACGGCAAATTAGAGGCCCCGTTTCTCCAGAAATGGAAATCACTATCCAACGACACCTGATAAATTTCAAGTCCTTGGTCATGGTATTTTGTGTACAATTCACCCAATGCCATATTCAAAGCCGGCGACCATTCCGTCTGATAAGCCGTAAAGTTTATCAACACCACCTTGCCGGGAGCAACCGTAGACAGTTTTACCACTTCACCCCGAACATCCGGCAATTCGATATCAAGGAATGAAATTTCTTTTGTTTCCACATTGCTGTAATCGACAGGACGTTGCGCACGCAAGACCTTCATGGATTGCAATGTCAGATTGTACAAATGCTTCGAACGCGGACTTTCCGGATAAGTATGATTGTAGCTGGTCGCAACCGCCCCATATGCCTTGACATCTTTCCTGTCATACAAATCAAAGAACAACAAGCCATCGATCTGCTGGAACAAAGCGAAATAGGCGGCTGTGGACATCGGCGCCGAATAAATATATTTCCGGGCGACTTCTTTATAGGCATCGGCAGCAGCCAAAACCTTCATACGGTAGGTCGTATCTGAAATCATCTTATCCTCATATTCCTTCCGTAGACGGCTGATAGCCTGGTTTGCATCCAGTTGTGCCAAAGTGATCGCCTTTATCGCCTTTGAGTTTTCAGACCCTTCCACAGAATAAGAAGTCGCGAAAGTACCAGCATCAGCGACGAAGGATATGGTTTCGGTCGAATCGACCGCGAAATTGATCAGCTGATTGTTCAGACGCAAACGATAAAAATCCGGATACTCAGGACGCTTTTCCGTAAACTTGAACTTCCCGCCGGGAGCTAGCTTGATGGAATCGAGTGTCACCACATTAGAGATTCCGACATTTTCCAAATACATAAGCTGACCATCAGCCCCAGCCACGACTCCCTTCACAGTGAAATCCGAGGAGTTGTTACAAGCTGAGAGAAAGAACATGCACAGTCCTAAAACAGTCAACAGTCGTGTGGATATTTGTTTCATCATATCTTTACTTCTTGTTTTAATCCGCTGCAAATATACATTAATTTACAATTGTGGCACCATTATTCGCTAAATCTTCCCGCTATTTTTATAAAAAAGAGCTTTTCTCATGTTTTTTATTTTCATTTTCACATGTTTACAGACAAACTTTCATTACATTTGCACCAATTTTACAGATAGAAAAATAAGAAAAAGATTATGCTTAATCCAATTAACAAGACGATCGAATTGGCTGATGGAAGAACCATCACCATCGAAACCGGGAAATTGGCGAAACAGGCGGACGGTGCAGTTACCGTACGTATGGGCAACACCGTGTTGCTGGCTACTGTTTGTGCCGCTAAAGATGCAAACCCGGGTGTTGACTTCATGCCGTTACAAGTAGAGTACAAAGAAAAATTCTCGGCATTTGGCCGTTTTCCTGGCGGTTTTACAAAAAGAGAAGGTAAAGCTTCCGACTACGAAATCTTGACTTCTCGTTTGGTCGACCGTGCCCTCCGCCCTCTTTTCCCTGACAATTACCATGCCGAAGTATATGTAAACGTTATATTATTCTCCGCAGACGGTGAAGACATGCCGGATGCACTTGCCGGACTGGCTGCTTCAGCCGCATTGGCCGTATCAGATATTCCTTTCAACGGACCGATCTCCGAATGCCGCGTCGCACGCATCGATGGCAAGTACGTAGTCAACCCCACGTTCTCTGAATTGGAAAAAGCAGATATTGATATTATGGTGGGTGCTACACTTGACAACATCATGATGGTGGAAGGCGAAATGGATGAAGTTCAAGAATCAGAAATGCTGGAAGCGATCAAAGTAGCACACGAAGCAATCAAAGTACAGTGCCAGGCACAGCTTGAACTATCCGAAGCTTGCGGTAAACTGGTTAAACGCGAATACTGCCACGAAGTCAATGATGACGAACTGCGCAAAGATGTACACGAAAAATGTTATGCAAAGGCATACGCCGTTGCAACCTCCGGCACCGACAAACATCAGCGTGCCGAAGCATTCGAAGCAGTTGTCGAAGAGTATAAAGCTCAGTTTTCAGAAGAAGAATTGACAGACGAGAAAGTTGAAATGATCGGCCGCTATTACCACGATGTAGAAAAAGAAGCGATGCGCCGCGCTATCCTGGACGAAGGAAAGCGTCTGGACGGTCGTAAGACTACTGAAATCCGTCCGATCTGGATCGAAACAGACTGCCTGCCAGGTCCTCATGGTTCTGCAATCTTCACGCGTGGCGAAACACAGTCGCTTTCGACTGTTACCTTAGGTACAAAAGCCGATGAAAAGATGATCGACGATGTACTGAACCACGGAAAAGAACGTTTCCTATTACATTATAACTTTCCTCCGTTCTCTACTGGCGAAGCAAAAGCTTCTCGCGGTGTGGGACGTCGTGAAATCGGTCACGGAAACCTGGCTCATCGTGCATTGAAACGGATGATCCCGACAGATTATCCTTATGTGGTACGTGTGATTTCCGATATCTTAGAGTCTAACGGTTCTTCTTCAATGGCAACCGTATGTGCCGGAACGCTGGCATTGAGAGACGCAGGTGTTCCGATGAAGAAGCCGGTATCCGGTATCGCAATGGGGCTGATCTCTGAAAACAAAGGCCAGAACTACGCTATCCTGTCCGATATCTTAGGAGACGAAGACCATTTGGGCGATATGGACTTCAAGGTAACAGGAACAAAAGACGGTATCACTGCCACTCAGATGGATATCAAGGTAGACGGTCTGTCATACGAAATTCTTGAAAACGCATTGGCACAGGCAAAAGAAGGCCGTATGCACATTCTGGGCAAGATAATGGAAGCCCAGCCAGAAGTTCGTCCGGATCTGAAACCTCATGCTCCGAGAATCGAAACGATGACAATCGGTAAAGAATTTATCGGTGCGGTAATCGGCCCGGGCGGCAAGATCATCCAAGGTATTCAGGAAAAGACAGGTGCCGTTATTACAATTGAAGAAGAAGACGGAGTGGGTAAAATCGAAATTTCCGGAACGAATAAAGCAACAATCGATGCCGCTATCCGCTCCATCAAAGCTATCGTTGCCGTTCCCGAAATCGGCGAAATCTACGAAGGAAAGATTTCTTCTATCATGCCTTACGGTGCATTCGTTGAATTCATGCCGGGTAAAGACGGTTTGCTCCACATTTCCGAAATCGACTGGAAACGTCTGGAAACAGTTGAACAGGCAGGTTTGAAAGAAGGCGACACTATCAGCGTCAAGTTGGTAGACATCGATGCCAAGACTGGTAAATTCAAATTATCCCACAAAGTGCTGCTGCCGAAACCAGAAGGTTACGAAGAACGCCCGCCGAGACCAGAACGTGGTCCGAGATCGGAACGTGGAGACCGTGGCCCCCGTCAGGATCGTGGAGACCGTGGTCCTCGCCGCGAACGTCAGGATTAAGAATCGGTAAACACCTACGTGTATAATTTCCCAACAGCTCCCGCTCCATATTTTGGGGGACGGGAGTTGTTTTTTATACGCAACACTCTTTTTATCCTTCACCTTCTATCTGTATACCATATATTTCAAGCACCCCCAGGGTGAAGGCCCAAAAACACTTGCCTTCACCTTTTATAAGCATTAAAAAAACAAAGTACAGAATAAATAGGTGAATGAGAAAGCAATAACTATCCGCAACATTTAATCAAAATAGCCTATAACCTATCCGGAAAAAGGATATAGGCTGTAAACAAAAAAGGTATAGCCTGTTCCAAGCAAGCCTATATCCTTTTGGAAAGGACAAGCATCGCTTCCGGACAAACGCCAACCGGACAAGTTCGACCCGCCTACCCATACTCTTGCCTATTCGGTCTGAAAGAAATACGGACGAAGCAACTACTATCTGTATTATCAGCTACGGAAGCTGTAAAATTGGGTGAGATAATCAACAGAAACTGAATGTATACTATATAGAATATGTAGCATAACCAGTAAAGAAGACAGAATCCATTTCGATACAATTACCATCGAAACAGAAAAAATTAACGAAAACCGCATCTATAAAGGTATCAGACTACACATAACGGCTCTCTATAAAAAAGAGGGAATGATTTTTTCACTCCCTCCCTTTTTATATGAATGCAAAGCACGTCTTACTTGCTGCAAGTGCAACGCGGTTTGATCTGTTTGAAGAAATCGTTACCCTTGTTGTCTACCAGGATAAATGCTGGAAAATCTTCCACTTCGATCTTCCAGATCGCTTCCATGCCCAATTCGGGATATTCCACACATTCGATGCTCTTGATGTTGTTCTGGGCCAGAATTGCAGCCGGACCGCCGATACTTCCCAAATAGAAACCACCATATTTCTGGCAAGCATCCGTCACCTGTTGGCTACGGTTACCTTTCGCCAACATGATCATGCTACCGCCATGACTCTGGAACAAACCGACATACGGGTCCATACGGCCGGCAGTCGTCGGACCCATAGAACCGCAAGCCATACCAGTCGGAGTCTTGGCCGGACCGGCATAATAGATAGGATGATCCTTGATATACTGAGGCAGGTCTTCACCACTGTCCAAACGTTCTTTTAACTTGGCGTGAGCGATATCGCGACCTACGATGATCGTACCATTCAGAGACAGACGGGTAGCCACCGGATATTTATCCAGTTCTTTCAGGATCTCTGTCATCGGCTGGTTCAGGTTGATCTTGACAGCATCGCCTTCGCCTGCCTCGCGCAGTTCTGCCGGGATCAGTTCGCCCGGATGGCTGTCCAGCTTCTCGATCCAGATACCGTCTTTGTTGATCTTACACTTCACGTTACGGTCGGCCGAACAACTGACACCCAAACCGACCGGACAGGAAGCGCCGTGCCGCGGCAGACGGATGATACGGATATCATGTGCCAGATACTTTCCGCCGAATTGTGCTCCCAAACCGATATTGTGCACTTCGGCCAGCACTTCTTTTTCCAGTTCTATATCCCGGAAAGCACGGCCATACTCGTTGCCAGTCGTAGGCAATTCGTCATAATAATGTGTAGAAGCCAACTTCACCGTCAGCAGGTTCTTTTCGGCAGAAGTACCGCCGATAACCACTGCGATATGATAAGGGGGACAAGCAGCCGTACCCAATGTCTTGATCTTTTCGATGATGAAGGGGACCAAAGTGCCGGGATTCAGGATCGCCTTTGTTTCTTGATACAGGTAAGTCTTATTGGCGGAACCGCCACCCTTTGTCACGCACAGGAACTTATATTCCATACCTTCCGTAGCTTCGATATCGATCTGGGCGGGGAGGTTGCATTTGGTGTTCACTTCGTCGTACATGTTCAGGGGAGCGTTCTGCGAATAACGCAGGTTCTCTTCCGTATAGGTTTTATATACACCCAACGAAAGTGCCTCTTCATCGCAGTAGCCAGTCCACACCTGCTGTCCCTTTTCGCCGTGGATGATAGCCGTACCGGTATCCTGGCAGAAAGGAAGTACACCCTTAGCAGCAACTTCTGCGTTACGCAGGAAAGTCAACGCTACATATTTATCGTTATCACTTGCTTCCGGATCACTCAGGATCTTAGCCACCTGCTCGTTGTGCGAGCGGCGAAGCATAAAGGAAACATCACGGAAAGCGGCATTAGCCATTGCCGTAAGACCTTTTTTCTCTACTTTCAGAACCGGGGTTCCTTCGAACTCGGAAACCGAAACATAATCTTTTGTAAGCAAATAATACTCTGTTGTATCCGGACCCAATGGGAACGGAGCCTGATACTTGAAAGGAGTTGTTGCCATAGCGTTTGTATTTTAATTTATAATATTGGTTTTTGAATCGTATCCTCGATACGGACAGGCAAACTTATATAAAAATCATGAGATTCGACGGTTCTTTGCCTTTTTAAAATGATCATTTCAAGTTTATTTTAAATTCACTTCGTATCTTTGAATACTGATAAGGCTACATTTATGAAGATATTAATAGTTGAAGACGAACCTTCGCTCAGGGAACTGATGCAGAAAACACTGGCAAAAGAGCGATATGTAGTGGAAACGGCAGGCACCTTCCATGAAGCGAGCCTGAAAATAGCGGACTACAGCTACGACTGTATCCTGCTCGACATCATGTTGCCAGATGGGAACGGTTTGAAGTTGTTGGAGATGCTCAAGGAACAGCAGAAGCGTGAGAGCGTCATCATCATCTCTGCCCGCGACTCCATCGAGGACAAAGTCCTGGGGCTGGAACAGGGAGCAGACGACTATCTTCCGAAACCCTTCCACCTGGCCGAGCTAAACGCCCGTATCAAAAGTGTGCTGAGACGACAACGCAGCGACGGTTCACGTTCCCTACGGCTGGGAAACCTACGGATCGAACCAGATAGTTTCCGGGTATTCGTTGACGACAAGGAACTGGAACTTCTCAAGAAAGAATACGACATCCTGTTCTATTTTGCCAACCGACCGAACCATATCATTGACAAGGCCGTACTGGCCGAAGCCGTCTGGGGCGACCATATCGATCAGGCGGACAGTTTCCATTTCGTCTATGCACAAGTCAAGAATCTGCGCCAGCAGCTAAAGAAGGCAGGCGCGACAATTGAAATCCGCTCTATCTATGGCTTCGGATATAAATTAGTCATCAACGAAGAGGAATAAGGCACGACAAATATGAAATTGATTTACCGTATATTGCTTCGCCTATCCCTGGCATTGCTAGCCGTCCTGACGGTATGGACGGTTTTCTTTTATTTCACCATGATCGACGAGATCAACGATGAAGTAGACGACGCGCTGGAAGACTACTCCGAGACGATCATCATCCGTTCGCTTGCCGGCAAAGAGCTTCCTTCGAAAAACGACGGGAGTAACAACAGCTATTCCATCCGTCCCATAACAAGGGAAGAAGCCAGACAATACCCAGCGATCGAATACTACGATGCCGACATATATATAAAGGAAAAGGAAGAGACTGAACCGGCACGTGTGCTGCGGACCATCTTCGCCGATAAAGATGACAATTATTTCCTACTGGAAGTCTCGACTCCCTCTTTTGAAAAAGAAGATTTACGTGAGGCCGTCGCCAACTGGATTCTCTTTCTTTATATTGTTTTACTGGTCACCCTGCTTACGGTCTGCATTTGGGTGTTCTATCGGAGCCTGCGCCCGTTGTACGCGCTACTGAACTGGCTGGACAGTTATTTGCCGGGCAAACAGCACGGACCTGTTCCCAACGACACCCGTATTCCGGAATTCCGCAGGTTGAACGAAGCAGCAGCCCAAGCCGTCGAACGCTCGGAACAACTATTCAAACAGCAGAAGCAATTTATCGGCAATGCATCGCACGAACTTCAAACACCACTTGCCGTTTGCAACAACCGTATCGAATGGCTGCTCGACAATACGGAACTGACGGAGGAACAAATGGAAGAACTGTTCAAGACCAAGCATACACTGAACTACATCGTCCGGCTGAATAAATCCCTGCTGTTTCTCTCCCGGATCGACAACGGACAATTCACCGACAGCCGTCCGGTCGAAATCAACAGCATCGTCAAACGGCTGTTAGATGATTACAAAGAGATATTCAGCCACTACAAAGCCCAGATCTCACTGGAGGAACAGGGCCTACTGAAGATAACGATGAACGAGACACTGGCGGAGTCACTCATCTCCAACCTGCTGAAAAACGCTTTTATCCATAACAAGGAAAAAGGACACGTCCGTGTCACGATCCAGGCAGACTCGCTGACTATCGCCAACACAGGGCAAACCGTACCTCTCGACAGCGAGCATATCTTCGAACGTTTCTACCAGGGGAGCAAGAAAAAGGAATCGACCGGACTCGGCCTCGCCATAGCCGAAGCGATTTGTCGTCAATACGGGTTGCACATCTCCTACCGGTATCAGGGTGAAGAGCATATCTTCCTCCTTCAATTTTACCTCGATAAATCATAAGGAATATAGGCGATGGATTCCATAACTGAAATTATATTTTTACCTTTGCCACTATTATGTATTATTGGTTCCATCAATCGTTTTATATGGCAAAAGCCTTCCCGTTCATCGGCGGATGGCTGGCAGACCGCTTGTTTGGCGATCCTGAAGGATGGCCACATCCGGTTGTTGGTTTCGGCAAAGTGATTTCTTTAGGAGAGAAGACGCTGAACAAAGGAAACGACCGGGCTGTCAAAGGAGGCGTCATGGCACTCATACTGGTTGCCGGAACGTATTTGCTCTGCGAACGGATACTGATGCTTGCCGGATACTTTCACCCGATGGTCGCTTCGATTCTAGTCGGGATAGGCGTCTTTTACTGCCTGGCGGGGAAAACGCTGGTCAAAGAAGTGAAAGCCGTTTTCGAAGCAGTAGACCGCAGCACGGAAGAAGGACGCAAACAGGTCGGACGGATCGTAGGCCGCGACACTTCCCGTCTCTCCCCACAAGAGATACGGGCCGCCGCTCTCGAAACGCTCGCGGAAAACCTGAGCGACGGAGTGATAGCTCCCATGTTTTGGTTTGCCCTGCTCGGACTTCCCGGCATGATGACTTACAAAATGGTGAATACGCTCGATTCGATGATCGGCTACAAAAACGAACGTTACTTAGAATTCGGGCAGATTGCCGCAAGGCTCGACGATCTTGCCAATTATATCCCTGCCCGGTTGACAGCATGGTTGATGCTGGCTGTTTCCGGCAACTTGAACAAAACGGATTTCGTTAAGCGCTTCGGCCCGGCTCATGCCAGCCCAAACTCAGGCTATCCGGAATCTGCCCTTGCCGCTATATTGAATTGCCGTTTCGGAGGAACCCACGATTATTTCGGGAAGCCGGTAGAAAAGCCTTATATCGGGATCAACGAACGGACTTTCACAACAGAAGACATGTTGATTGCCATCAAAACAAACAGTAATGCCGAACTTCTCATGGGGCTTATTGTTTGTTTAATATCAATAATTATCCACTAAATAAAGACGTACAAAATGGAAGTAAGATTAAATAAGCTCATCAGTGATTCCGGCCTTTGTTCACGCAGGGAAGCGGACAAATTCATCGAAGAAGGACGTGTCACCGTAAACGGCAGCCTGCCTCATATCGGGCAGAAAGTAACCGAAGCCGATATCGTCATGCTGGATGATATACAAGTTAGAATCGGAAAGCATACGGGCAAACAAACATCTTCCGCACGGATCAATATCCAAGAGTTGGAACTTGCCGGACAAGAAAAAAAGGCGAAGAAGACAAAGCCCTCGTCTACGGCGACTTCCGAAAAGAAGGCAACTTCTCCAGCAGCCGGTTCAAAAGGCCTACGCCCCGGCAAATATGTAAAATACAATAAATACGCAGCCGCCCGCCATGCTGCACGCAATGGAGAAAGCACGAAAAAAGAAACAAAGGTGACTGGCATCGACAAAGAGATGCTGAAAGAAGCTTTGCGCCCCAAATTCGGCAAATCATTAGGACGGTCGGCCGTTGCACAACGCTTGGCTTCTTCTCCAAAATCGGCAGCGTTGCGCAAGACAAGCAAGAACAACCCGCTCAACAAGGCAAAACGCGCTGCCGCCCGCAATAAACCGAAAGGAGAATAAGACAATGGGAAAAAAGCATATCGTTTTAGTGACAGGCGGCCAACGTTCCGGAAAAAGCGGATATGCGCAAAAACTTGCTTTGTCACTGACAGCTAATCCGGTTTACCTGGCGACATCACGTGTCTGGGACGAGGAGTTCCGCGAGCGTGTACTTCGCCATCAGGCCGACCGGGGACCGGAATGGACGAATATCGAAGAAGAAAAATACCTGAGCCGCCACGATCTGAACGGCCATGTGGTCGTTATCGATTGTGTTACTCTCTGGGGAACGAACTTTTTCTTCGACAATGAAGGTGACACGAACCGTTCCCTGGTCGAGTTAAAAGAAGAATTTAATAAATTGACAGAGCAGGACGCCTATCTGATCTTCGTTACAAACGAAATCGGGTTAGGCGGTGTTTCTCCCGATACGGTGCAACGCCGGTTCACGGACCTGCAAGGGTGGTTAAACCAATACATCGCATCCCGTGCCGACGAAATTGTCTTCATGGTGAGCGGTATTCCCATGAAGGTAAAATAATAAAAACACTATACCATGATCTCTTTCAACATTCAAAAACCTGACACCGCTATCACCACAGCCCTGCAGGACAAAATCGATAATCTGACGAAACCCAAAGGGTCACTGGGTACACTTGAAGAAATTGCACTCCAAATCGGTCTGATCCAGCAAACATTATCCCCGGTGCTCCATCATCCGGTCAACGTTATATACGCATCCGACCACGGGATCGCCGACGAAGGCGTCAGCAAATCACCCAAAGAAGTAACACGCCAGGTGATACACAACTTCCTGAACGGGGGAGCTGGCATCTGTTTCCTTTCACGCCAGCACGGCTTCGAAATCAAGATAGTCGACGGTGGTGTGGATTTCGATTTCCCAGCCATCCCAGAGTTGATCGACCGGAAAATCAGGAAAGGGACCCGTAACTTCCTGTATGAAGCGGCCATGACACAAGACGAAATGGAATTGGCAATCCAATATGGAGCCGACATTGTCACAGATTGCTACGACAAAGGGAGCAACGTGATCAGTTTTGGTGAGATGGGAATCGGAAACACCGCTGCATCAAGTATGTGGATGACTTGCTTGACGGGAATCCCGCTGATCGATTGCGTAGGCGCCGGAAGCGGCTTGGATAACGAAGGGGTCAAACATAAATATAATGTCTTAAGAAAGGCACTCGAGAACTACAAGGGAGACAACAGCACGTTGGATGTAATCCGCTATTTCGGCGGCTACGAGATGGTGATGGCTGTGGGAGGCATGCTCCGCGCAGCAGAATTGAAGATGGTTATTCTGGTAGATGGCTTTATCATGACAAACTGCGTACTGGCTGCTTCACACTTGTATCCGGAAATGCTTCCCTACTGCATATTCGGACACTGCGGAGACGAGGCCGGACACAAACGTGTACTGGATATCCTACAAGCCAAGCCGTTGCTAAATCTCGGCTTACGCCTGGGTGAAGGTTCCGGCTCCGTATGCGCCTATCCGATTGTGGACTCGGCAGTCCGCATGATCAACGAGATGCACAGCTTCCAGCAAGCCTCCATCACCAAATATTTCTAACCCCTGTTTAATTATTAATTCCCAATCCATGCTCCGTATCCTTGCCGCCTTTATATTTTTCACCCGGCTACCATTCTGGCGACTGGCTGAAGTTCCTTCGGAATATTTCAAGAATGTAGTCAGCCGCTGGGCGTTAGTCGGCTGGCTCACAGCCGGGCTTTCCGTAATCGTACTTTACACAGTTTCACTGATACTGCCGGCAAGTGTTGCCGTACTATTGGCAATCGTCACCCGGCTGCTGATAACCGGTTGCCTACATGAAGACGGACTTGCCGACTTTTTCGACAGCTTCGGGGGAGGAACCTCTCGAGAACGTATCCTTTCAATTATGAAAGACTCACATATAGGAAGCTACGGGGTGATCGGGTTGATTCTTTATTTTGCACTTCTATATACATTGTTGAGCAGCCTGCCACTGACTCTTGCCGGAAGTGCGATACTGGCAGGCGATCCTTTTTCCAAAGGAGTTGCCGGAATGATCATCAATAGGCTTCCCTACGCACGCAAGGAAGAAGAGGCCAAAAACAAAACGGTCTACAGCCGGATGACTACAAGTGAATATACATGTTGCCTTTTCTCCGCTCTGATTCCGATGTTCTGGCTGCCGGAACCCGTTTATCTCCTGGCAGGTCTACTGCCTGTTCTTGTCTTTTATTTTCTCACCTCTCTAATGAAAAAGAAAATACAAGGCTATACAGGTGACTGCTGCGGAGCAACATTTTTGCTTTGCGAACTGAGTTTCTATTTAGGGATAGCCGTTATTTATACGACAATCATATAAAACATATATTACATGGAAATTTATCTGGTCAGACATACATCCGTCGACATTCCCGCCGGCTATGCATACGGACAAACCGATGTTCCCCTTCGTCCTTCATTCGAAGATGAAGCCGAAGCCGTAAAAAAAAACTTATCCGGCCATACATTCGACAAAGTGTGGAGCAGCCCGCTTACACGCTGTACCCGCCTCGCCGCCTATTGCGGCTATCCGGACGCAGAAAAGGAAGACCGCATTAAGGAAATCAGCTTCGGGGAATGGGAAATGAAATCTTGGGATGAACTATCCTCCGATCCTCGATCGGAAGCCTGGTTCAACGACTGGATCAATGTTCCGGCTCCTTCGGGCGAATCCTTGCAAGATCAATATACCCGTGTCAGTCATTTCCTAAATGAAATAAGAGAAAGTGGCCTGCAGAAAATATGCATTTTCGCACATGGCGGAGTCTTGACCTGTGCCCGTGTCTATGCCGGAGAATATGACTTGAAAGAAGCATTCAAAAATGTCCCTTCATACGGAACGGTCATCAGGCTGGAATTGGTTTAAGCAACATGCGTCCGTTTCTCCGAAGCACTAATTACCTTGGATGCTACTGCACATCCCCTGCACGACTGCAAATACTAAGTTTTGGACATGGGAACGGGCTATCACCTGTTTGGTGGCTGGAAAACAAAGCCGGATTATCTCCGATATACCGGATACCATGTCCAATTTTCTCTCACGAACCTGAAAGCGATAACGGTAGGTTTCTACAATATCTTTCCGGTAGCGTCTATGCGAAGTTTCACTTCCTGCTTGCCGGATTCTAGTTCAACGAGATACCATTCGCCAGTCAGAGTCTCGATGAAATCAGCATCGTCGATCCTATAGGTTGCATATTGCGAAGCCTTGATAGCAGCCATTACCGCGTCCGGCAGCGCTGTAATACGAAGTTCCGTTTTAGTCTGCATCCAAGCGCCTCCATCGTCGAACAGGAGTTCGCGGCAAACTGTTCCATCCAATATTTCAACTTCCGTAACACCTTTTTCCCGGTCGATATCCAAGATACGGGCAGAAGGATAATGTTCTTTGACATAAGCATCTACGGAAGAGGAAGGCTGTGACGGGATGAAATCTTCATATCCATCGTTCCCACCCGCATCGAGAACGGTTTTCACCAAGATACCGTCCGGAGAATAATAAAGATCCACCTCACTATTGCCCTGTTCCGTCTCGATCACATAGACGGTCTCGACATCCCGGCGTTCGATCATATCCACATCGTCCACTTTCCAAGTCGAATATTCACCTTGCTGGAAAGCAGTCTTCACCGCATCGGGAAGCTGTGCAAAAGGGATATCCGTTTCCGTCATATACCAAGTTCCGCTATTGTCGAACCAAGCTTCCTTCTCTACTTTATCTTGTTTGAAATCCACAATCAAATAATCGTTACGCGTCTCCCACTCCACATCTTTTGCCGCAGGATATTTTTCGTCAAAAGCAGCTTTGGTTTCGGCACTCACATAACCGGGAACCGGTTCGTTATCATCATTGTCACAACTTTGGAACAGGCACAGAGATAGTGCCGCAAGTAAAAATACATTTTTAATCATACCATTTCTATTTAAAATCGGTTCTTAATTAATTGTCTATATCTATCAAGTTAAACTTATTGTCAAACTCCAGCTTCATACCGTTGGCAAGTTTCGCCTCATACCCCCGGTCTTCCTTTTCGATCTTAACGACCTTATGATCGGGATAAGTAGCCTTTACATAGCGTAGGATGGCTTCGGGAATGACAGCTTCGGGAACAGTGGAATACTTGCAATCCACTTCTTTCCAAGTTCCGTCCTTAAAGAACTCCACTTTGCTGCTGTTGGCAAAAATCACTTCATACTTCTTGTCGAAAAAATCCTTTTCCATCTTTGCCAGTGCCACCTTTTCCTGTGGGAAATATTTCTTTACATATGCCTGTGCCTTAGCGGGCAGCTGGTCGAAACGAACCGGACGGTCATCGTCCGCGCGAACGCCCGTACTTATGGTAAGCAGGCAAACTAACAGTGCTAAAATTTTCTTCATTTCATTCATCTTTTATAGTTCTACTTTTTATCTGTCTAATCTTTTGACAGGACAAATATCAGGAGCAATTTTAAAATGAATCTGAAATAGCTGATTATTTTCCTAAAATCGTATATTTGTCGCTATTATGGCAAAGCATCTTATTATTATAATATATTTCGGATTATGCCTGTTTCTCGGTGTTTCCGTCAAGGCACAGATCAGTCACGGAGGACAGCCACTCCCTCTCACGGCCACCAAAAGCCTGACAGAGGATATGTTTATTACAATGCCCCCATTCGACCTGGCGGAACAGCTCCGGCTCGATTCGCTAGAAGCAACCGGCCTACGGAATGGATTCCGCTTTGCCTATAAGTTCGTGACAGACTATACGCCGGAGAATTCCGGAGTCCGTTTCACCCTGCCCGACGGGACAAAGGTCTGGCGGCTCGGGATACGTTCCGAAGGTGCGCTCTCCCTCAATATAATGTTCAGTAAATACCATCTGCCCGAAGGCGCACGCGTATTCCTATACAATAGCGACCAATCGGAAGTCTTGGGCTCGTTCAACCACCTGAACAATTCGGAACGTGGCATTCTGCCCGTGGCCCCGATCCAGGGAGACGAGTTGATCATCGAATACCAAGAACCGGCGAAAACCGCTTTCTCTGGAAAACTCGCGGTCGGCGAGGTGAACCACGGCTATCGAAACCTCAGACTCTCGGAACCGCAGCCCGACTTTGCGGCTTTCAGATGTATGCCGGTCATCGCCTGCTACCAGGATTCGACAACCCGTTACGACGCTATCGAACGCAGCGTAGTCCTGATGATTATCAACGGGACGACCGGTTGCACGGGAACGCTTGTCAACAACACGGCTAACGACGGAAAACCTTACCTCCTTACAGCCTCGCATTGCTTGAATAACCAGTTCCAGATCAAAAACCCAGATTATGAAGAGGTGGCAGGCAATATTGTCTGTTACTTCAATTACAACAGCCCCCAATGCAGTCCGGTTGAACCTGGACGTACTGACCAGACAATCGCTTCGGCCCATTTCCGGGCTGTGAATGAATCAACGGATATGGCATTACTGGAATTGCAGGACACACCACCCGCCGATTACCGAGCCTATTATGCCGGCTGGAACGCTCTGGATGCGGGGACAGCTCCTTATACGTGTATCCACCATCCGGGCGGATCGCTCAAGAGGCTTAACCTCGCCGAAGGAAACGTAGAGCTGACGACCTATAAAATACAGGTTACCGACTTCAATGAAAATTCACATTGGAAGGTAGCCCGTTGGGCGACAGGATGTACAGCCGGAGGCTCGTCCGGTTCTCCCCTTTTTGATAGCGACAACCGGATCATCGGAGGCTTGACAGGCGGTGCTTCCAGCTGTCTCAATCCGGTCGAAGACTTCTTTTTCTCCATACAAAAAAGCTGGTCCGAACCGGCCGATAGTAGCAAGCAGCTCAAATACTGGCTCGATCCTATCGGAGTAACAGCTCGCAGTTGCAACGGAATGGATCCGAACGAAGGAAGCGGAACGGCCAACGAGCACATAGAAGCGGCAACGGATGTCAGCCTGTCTGTCGACAGATACCGGCATACGATCCACATCGACTTTGCAGTTCCCGTCAGCCGGGCCTCCCTCACCTTCGTTTCGCCCACAGGAAAGGCTATACGCAATTATTCCATCACCGGGCAACAAACGACCTTGCCGATTGGTTCGATCCCGGCCGGCATATATATTGTGAAAATTGTTTACAATAACAAACTTTATACTCAAAAAGCCCTGTTTTGATTAAAATTTGACAATAAGGGTTAGACAAAATCCGAAAGGATTCACCGGATTCATTTCCTATCTGTTTTGACATCAGACTGAAAAAAATGGAGACAAGATTCATTAATAAGTATTAATTGGAAAGATTTTATCTCTTGTTTGCTCTTCATAACAAAAAAATGCTTTAGTTTTGCACTTTGATGGCTAAGGGATATTTGAAAGTGAATATATAAACATAGTAACATTTTAAACTTACATCAAATTATGAACAAAAAGTATTTAATGCCTTTCCTCGTATTGGCAGCAATTCTGACTTTTTCTTCTTGTTCAAACAAGTTGAAACCGTTAGCTGAAGAGTACATCAAAGCTGAACCGCAGCCGCTTGAGGCCATCGGAGGCAAAGTTCCTGTGACTATTAATGCCACATTCCCTGCAAAATGGTTCAACAAAAAAGCAGTTGTAACTGTGACTCCGGTTCTTCGTTATGCCGGTGGTGAAGCATGGGGAACATCTTACACTTACCAAGGTGAAAAAGTAAAGGGCAACAACCAAGTTATCCCACAGAAAGAAGGTGCTAACGTAACCATGAAATCTGCTTTCACTTACAAACCGGAAATGAAGAAATCTGAATTGTATCTGACTTTCGACGCAAAGATCAAGAACAAGACAGTTAAATTGCCGGATGTAAAAATCGGAGAAGGTGTGATCGCTACATCCGAACTGGCTGACGCAGCTACTGCTAATGCAGCTATTGCAGCAGACAAATTCCAACGTATCATCAAAGAAGCTCACGACGCAAACATCATGTTCCTTATCCAACAGGCTAACCTGCGTGCTCAAGAGTTGAACTCTGACGCAATCAAAGAATGGAAAGAACTTGTTAAGAATGCAGACGAAGCTCCTAACCAGAACGTAGCAATCGAAATCTCTGCTTACGCTTCTCCTGATGGTGGTGTTAAACTGAACACTGGCTTGGCTGAAAGACGTGAAGGCAACACAAGCAAATACCTGTCTAAAGAATTGAAGAAGATGAAGGTTGACGCTCCGGTTGACGCTCGTTACACTGCTCAGGACTGGGAAGGCTTCAAAGAATTGGTAGCTGCATCTAACTTGCAAGATAAAGACCTCGTACTGAGAGTTATCTCTATGTACCAGGATCCCGAAACAAGAGAAAAAGAAATCAAGAATATCTCTGCTGTTTACTCTGATCTGGCAGAAACAATCTTGCCGCAACTTCGTCGTTCTCGTTTGACTGCCAACATCGAAATCATCGGCAAGTCTGACGACGAAATCAGCGCATTAGCCAAGAGCAATCCTTCTGAACTGAACATCGAAGAAATTCTGTATGCTGCTACTCTGACTAACAACGACGCAGAAAAGATGGCTATCTATACAAAAGCTTCTGAACTGTATCCTAACTGCTACCGCACTTGGAACAACATCGGTATGATGGCATTCCGTGCCGGCGACTTGGCTAAGGCAGAACAGATGTTCAACAAATCAAACTCTGTAAAAGCTAATCCGGAAGCTAACATGAACTTAGGTTTGATCGCTCTGACTAAGGGTGACCAGGCTAAGGCTCAACAGTTGTTCGGTAGCGCAGCAGGCGTTGCTGAATTAGGCGAAGCTCTGGGTGTTCTGTATCTGGAACAGGGCGAATGGGCTAAGGCTGCTAACTCTTTCGGTTCAGTTAAGTCTAACAACGCTGCTTTGGCTCAGATCCTGACTAAGGATTACAGCAAAGCTTCTCAAACTCTGAACGCAGTTGCTAAACCCGACGCTACAACTTCTTACCTGAAAGCTATCGTAGCTGCTCGTACAAACGACGCTAACGCAGTTATCAGCAACCTGAAAGCTGCTATCGCTGCTGATAAGGCTATGGCTAAAGAAGCTGCTATCGACCTGGAATTTGCAAAATATGCAACTAACAGCGAATTCGCTGCATTAGTTAAGTAATAACAAACTTATTCCATATATCCGAAAGGCCGCCTCTGTAAAAAAAGGCGGCCTTTTTGTTCTTACCAGGAAACGCATTTTCGTAAGAATTAAAACAGTGATTGCCATGAGGAAACTGATCTATTTCCCAATCGTCAGTCTGATGGCCGTAACAGGCAAATCGCGTCCGCAAGGGAAACAGGCCGGTTAGGACCAGCGTCCGCTTTTCACCATTTAGCCAAATATCTAAATAAATCCGACAAAAAATACATTTGCATATTTGCGACTTTGCTTACTTTTGGACATCCTAGAAAATAAGAAAAACACACATATGCAAAAACTAATGAAATCACTGATCGTCGCCTTTGCCTACATGAGCATGCCGATTATGGCACAAAAGACCGATCTGGTAAACCCGATCATCGGAACAAACGGGATGGGACATACATTTCCCGGCGCCTGCGCTCCGTTTGGTATCGTACAAGTAAGTCCTGATACCGATACCATTCCTCATAACATTGACGGTGTCTATCAGCCTCGCGCGTATGAATACTGTGCCGGCTACCAACATAAAGACAGTTCCATCGTCGGCTTCAGCCATACCCACTTCAGCGGAACGGGGCATTCCGACCTCGGTGATATTCTGCTGATGCCCTTCACCGGAAAATTGCAGATCAACCCTGGTACGGCTGATAATCCGGACAGCGGCTATCGTTCCCGATTCAGCCACGACACCGAAATATCCCGTCCAGGCTACTACGAAGTGTTGCTGACCGACGATCAGATCAAAGTGCAACTGACAGCAACCGAACGGACCGGTATTCATAAATACACCTATCCGGCCGATCAGAAGAAACAGCTGATACTCGACCTCAACCACGGTATCTACAATTACGATGGCAAGGTGTTATGGGCAAACCTCCGGGTCGAAAACGACACTTTGGTTACGGGCTACCGCATTACCAACGGATGGAGTCGCGTAAACTATATCTATTTTGCCATCTCGTTCTCCCAGCCGGTCACCCGTTACGGATATACAGACCGGGAAAAAGTCAACTATCCGGGTGGTTTCCGGCGTTTCAATACAGCAGAGAACTTCCCGGAGATCGGAGGACGTAAAGTTGTTTCCTATTTCGAGTTCAAAGAAGGAAGCGCTCCGCTCGAAATCAAAGTGGCTCTTTCGGCTGTCGGAACAGACGGAGCCGTAAAGAACCTGCAAGCAGAGGCTACCGGTAAATCGTTTGACACGATCCGCCAGGAAACGAATGGGAAATGGGAGAACGCACTGTCCGTCATCGATGCAGAGGGCAGTAACGACCAGCTATCCATGCTTTACACATCTTTGTACCATACGATGATCAACCCGTCCGTTTATATGGATGTAGACGGGAAATACCGAGGGATCGACCACAACATCCACCAGGCCGAGGGCTTTACAAACTATACCGTATTTTCAGTCTGGGATACGTACCGGGCTTTACATCCGCTGTTCAACATCATCAAACGGGATGTCAGTACGGATCTTGTAAAGTCGATGCTCGCCCATTACAGCCAAAGCGTGCATCATCTGCTGCCGGTCTGGTCGCATATGGGTAACGAAAACTGGTGCATGATCGGCTATCACTCGGTTTCCGTCCTGGCCGATGCCATCACCAAAGGCTTGCCAATCGACAAGCAAGAAGCAGTCAAAGCGATGGTCAGCAGTTCAAACGTGCCTTATTATGATCATACGGATGAGTATAAACAATTAGGATATGTTCCTTTCGACCAATCCCCCACTTCCGCCTCCATCACGTTGGAGAATGCCTATGAAGACTGGACGGTCTATCACACCGCCCTTTTGCTGGGAGACAAACAGATTGCCGATACTTACAAGAAACGTGCCCTCTACTACCGGAACGTGTTCAAACCCGGTCTCGGTTTTGCCTGTCCGCGTTACAAAGACGGTAGCTGGAAAGAGGAGATCGATCTGCTCAGCACACACGGACAAGGTTTTATCGAGGGAAATGCCTGGAACTACTCTTTCTATGTTCCGCAGGCTCCGTCCGATCTGATTCGCCTGATGGGTGGAAACCGCAGTTTTATCAACAAGCTGGACTCCTTGTTTACCATGCATCTGCCGGATGAATTCTTCGCCCAGACCGAAGATGTGACACGAGAAGGCCTGCTCGGCACTTATGTCCACGGTAACGAACCGAGCCACCATATCCCTTATTTATATAGCTGGACTACCGAACCGTGGAAAACGCAATACTGGATTCGTGAAATCATGAACCGTATGTACCGCAACAATATCGACGGCTTATGCGGCAATGACGACTGCGGCCAGATGTCCGCCTGGTACATCTTCTCAGCCATGGGCTTTTATCCGGTATGCCCAGGAACCGATCAGTATGTGATCGGAGCTCCTTACCTGCCCTATATGCAGGTAAACCTGGAAAACGGAAAAACATTTACAGTCAGAGCGGACAAGGTCAGTGACAAGAACCGCTACATCAAATCTGTCACCCTAAACGGTAAACCTTACAAAAAGGCCTACATCACCCATCAGGACATCATGAACGGAGGGGAACTCGTCTTCCAAATGACTTCAAGCCCCAATAAGAGAAGGCAGTTCACAACAGAAGAAAAGCCGTACTCATTAGTCGAATAAACACACAACACACCATGAAATCACTTATAATTAACTATTTCTCGATTCTTTTATGTGCACAGGCTTTCTTTGCCTGTGCACCCGATGTAAAAAAGACTCCCGAACGGACATTCCGGATCATTCATAACAACGACGGTTCCGACCTGTTAGGAAACCGCTGGTTCAAGTATCGTCCGCTTACGCTTGCCGACTTGGACTCCTGCGTCGATATGGTGGCGAACTCACAGGTCACGACCTATATGATGTGTTCCGGCAGCGATTTCTTCTATGTCCGTTCCAAATATGGGCATGTGATGGGAGACGATCTGGACGGGACGTTGGATTGCGGTTGCGACACAGCTCAATACAACTCTTTCCGAAAATACTACCGGAACCATCTGAACCTGGAAAAAGAGGGGACGGACTTGGTCGCTTATACTTTAAAGAGAGCCAAGGAGAAAGGGATGGAAGCCTTCATCACCTACCGGATGAACGACTTGCATTTCAATGATACGACTACCCATTGTCCGATCTGGTATACCGATTTCTGGATTCAGCATCCTGAATACTGGCTGAACGACACGACACAAGGTTATAACAGCGGCGGGGCTTTTGACTTTGCCATAAAGGAAGTGCGCGACCGCAAATTGGCGATTATTTCCGAGCAATTGGAAAATTACGCCGACATAATCGACGGATACGATCTCGACTTCATGCGCTTTATCGTTTACTTCAAGTCTGGCACAGGGCCGCAGAACGCACCGCTGATGACACAGTTGGTGAAAGACATCCGTCAGAAGGTGGATGAAATTTCAGCCAAACAAGGCAGAAAGATCCTACTCTCCGCACGTGTAGCGCCGACGGTCGAGCAAAACATGATGAAAGGACTGGATATACGCGAATGGCTACGCCTCGGATTGCTGGACTTTATCAGTACAGGTGTCCATTGGAGAGGCGATCCCGCCATGCCGGTAGCCAAGTTCAGGGAAGAAATGGGGAAAGACCTCAACATTCCGTTCTACAGTTCGATCGACGACGGAGGCTACCGCCCGCGGGAATTCTGGTCACACGGCATGCACAGGGGGATGTGTTCCCATATCCTCTCACAGGGGGCAGACGGGATCTACCTGTTCAATTATTATTTCGGCACGCTCAATACCGAACATGACGGGAAACTGTATCTGGAAGACGGCGGCCAGGTTTGCCGGGTCATGATGCCGGAACTGCTTCAGGAATTAGGATCGTTGGAAACTTTAAAAGGCAGGAATAAGATATATGCACTGTCTGACGGGGTTGTCCAGTATAATATAAAGCCGGACTCTCCACTCCCGCTAAAAATAGGCAAGGGAGAAGAGAAAGAAGTCAATCTTTATATCGGCGATTCGGTAGAGGAAGGATATCCGGAAGAAGCAATCCTATTCATCCGCACCAGTCGGCCGGCATCCTGCCGGTTGACAGTAAACGGAAAAGCCGTTGAGAAAGAAATGCCGGCCTACACCCACCTATACGATAGGGAACGAGGGCTGGAAAAAGAAGAAAAGGAATATGCCTTTATCCTACCCGACGAAGTTCTCAAACAGGGATACAACCGCATCGGGTTCCAGTCCGAAGATGACGGTGCATTCACTGTCAAACGGGTAGAGATAGCCCTCAAATATGGAGATGTGGAAACGCACGGGTATTTCTAAAGCCGTCTTTATCACGAAAAGAAAACAAAAACATACAGGTATTTACGGCCATTACTACCACACCTTTACTTTTCGCCCTTGGTCAAAAGCCCTTTCGACACTCGTCAAAAACCTTTTCGACTAAGGGCGAAAACGTATTCGACCAAAGGCAAAAGGTTTATGACCAGGCTGTCTGACAACAGAAGCATGGCGATCGTCACTTAAATAAGCCCAGTCTTTCCTAATCGTATTCAGTAATTGCCAGATAAACTATCCTTTGATTGGTTCAGTCTTTCTTAAACAGTTTTTTCCTTCTTATCCTGCTCTGAGGAAGGAAGGGGGAGTATTGTCTGTTCCGCTACATAAAAAAGGAGGGATATGCACATTTTGCATTCCCTCCCCTTTTATGTGTCTCCCGTATCTCCCGTTCTATTTTTTTATCTTCGTAGACTTGTAAACGTGTATCTTTTCCTTCTTTCCGGCAGACGGTTCAACCACTTTGATCTTTGTAAATGCCCCGTTGTGCACATCGTCCAAGACGATAGCCGGACGATAGTCTTTCTTCAAAGCAGTCAGCTTCACATTCTTGAAAGTGACCCCATCGACATGGCGGACATAAAATCCCCAGGCAGGCAACTCCTTATGCTGAGAGAATTCAGGATAAGCTTTCGGCATTTCCGGTACTTTATCCAGTTCGTCCAATCCAACTTTAGCATACAACGGATTACCACCGCCCGGATAGACGATCTCGACATTCTCGATAGAGACATTCGTAATCTTGTTATCTTGCAAGCCGACAATGCCGGAAGGCGAGACATTACGCGGATTATCTTCCGTCGGCCCTTCGTAGTCATATCCTGCATCCGGTTTCGTTGCCGGGACTTCGGCATAAACATTCGAGATATGCACGTTGTCCATCCGGCTGCGACGTCCCTCACGACGTTCTCCCACGACCAAATAGATAGGATTTCCGGTATTGATGGAACGAAGGCTGTCCACCACTATATTCTCAACCAGTCCGCCATCAACCGCCTGGATCGTTATAGCCGAACGGAACGTGTCGAATATAGTATTGTTGATGATCTTTATGTTCTTGAAGCCACCAGTCGAAGCCGTTCCGAACTTGATACCGCTTGCACTTGAACAAGCCGTATTGTTGCGGACCTCGATATTCTGGCAAATGGCATCGGCACTATGGGATTTCAGACAGATCGCATCGTCTGTCGCATCCACATAACAGTTTTGGATCAACGCGCCGTTACAGTCGACAATATCCATCCCGTCGTTATTCCAGTAAGCACGGCTATGCACCGTGATACCATCGATCAACAGGTTCTCGCACTGATCGTAGGTCTGTGTCCAGAAAGCCGGATTCATCATCGTCACACCTTTTATCTCCACATTCTTGCACTCGCGGAAATAAACCAGCTTCGGACGGTTGGCCACACGTCCCAACTGCAGTTTGTCCTTGATCACCCCTGAATAAACCTGGTTGATGAAGTTATTGGCAAGCTCACGTCCACGACCGTCGATCACCCCTTTGCCGGTGATACCGATATTATCCTGCTTATTCGCCAAGATCAAACCATACCAAGCATTCAGCTCCATATCATAATCATAAGGATTAGTGGAACCGACCAACACGGCCCCCTCTCCCAAATGGATCGTCACATTTGACTTCAGATGAATACTGCCAGTCAGATAACGTCCGACAGTAAACACCAGACGCCCCCCCCCGCTCTCGGAAATAAAGTCGATCGCCTTTTGTATGGAACGGGTATTCATGGTCGTCCCATCCGACTTGATCCCGAACATAGTCATCTGGTAATCTTTTGCCCACACCGGCATCAGCATTCCTGCCAACAAGCACAGGATCATTACTTTTCTAATCACATTCATAATTCTTCAATTTCTTAATTTCAGCTTCTTAATTTTTTAATTCTTAATTCTTAATTTTTAATTCTATAAGCGGTTACCGGTCCGACCAATCCCGCCGGCTGCACAACATCCTGCCTCCGGGTCCACGCCTGAGCGATCTTATTATCCTTCAGCGTCTTCATATAGTTTCCCATAACAGTTACTACATGTACCTCTACCGAATTCTCCCCCTGTTTCAACCGGGCTGAGACCAGATGGATACGGCGGCCATACCATTTGACACCACAACTCTGCCCGTTCACGAATACTTCCGACACGCCATGTACCAATCCGAGGTTGAGCACCATCCCGACAGGCGAAGAGACGTTGACTTTCTTTCTATAAACAATCGTTCCGCAGAAATTCACATAGTCCGTATCCTTTAAATCCTTCAGTTTGTCGAAATGAGTATTCTGCACCGTATTCTCACGGCTATGACGGAACTCCACATCCCAATCAGACGAAAGATCTTTTAAATCCTCACCGGAAACCGGAAGCGGCTTGTAATCATTTCCTCTCTTTTGCTTATCGAACACAATCAGGAGAGAGTCAGCCGGACCGAAGTCGAACAGGAAACTGTTGGCTGCATCCAGCGGCAACCGGTATCGTTCACCCGTTTCCAGATCCCACACCCAACCCTGACGTCCTTTTACTACCTCGTTGCTGAAGGAAATACGGGTCTGATGCGAATTATAGCGGTGTGCATAACTGAAAAAGAACATTTCTTCCCTGTTATCGCCCTGATAACGGTTCTGCATCAAGTAAGGATCAGGTTTTTCAATCGTCATATACGGTGTCAATCCATAGTCTTTCTGCACACCCTGATACCAACCGACAAAGTCTTTTTCCGGTTTATGGAGCAGTATGAAACGCCCGTCCATCTGCTTCATCTTTGCCACCCATTCCTGCACTTCCTTATCATGCTTGTCATGATCCTTCAGGCCGACCGATTTATGCGGATAAGCCTCTATACAGAAAATACGCCCGCCAGAGGCCACAAAATCATATAATTTATGCGCGGTAGCCGGTTCCATACTCTCCACTTCGATCAGGAAAAGAGTTTTATATTTGCGGGGACCATAGCACAAGTAACCGTCTTTCATCTCGGCATCCCGGATGATCGATTCGGAAACATAGTCGCAACCGCTGCCGTTCTTATGGATCGCCTCCCATACCAATGTCTTATATTTCACATTGGTAGTAGCGGGGAACGGTTCGTTCTGCATTCCCAACGTGCTCCACATATCGGCTATCGGATGCAAGATCGCGATATCCGCATACATGGTTCCATGTTGCAGAGCGGAAGCCATACGGCCTTTATAAGCGGTATAATATTTGAAATACGGCCACCAGTTGTTATTTTCGTTATAATAAGCCCCGTAACGAATCCATCCGGGGAACGGGGCTTCTTTCGGAGAATAGTTGAAACCGTGGAAGATAGAATGCGTCACACCGGAGATAGCCGTCTGGTCACCTCCAATCTTCAACAACTCCAATGTCATATTGAACACGGTATAAGTATTGGTCATCTCCTCACAACTCACCAAGCGCTTTCCACGTAAGTGGGCAGCAGAAGACACATATTTATTAACCATCGTATAGGCACGACCCCGGCGATAATCCTCTTCCGACATCTCCTCGCCCAGACGATGGCGCAACCAAGTCATCGTCCAGGATTCGCATTCGGGTATATCATAATCCAGACTGCTTTCAAGCGGGAAGAAACCACGTCCGTAGGCCTGTGCACGCGATTTCACATTCAGCCCCTTACACCAGTCCAGGTAAGTCTGTGTAAAACGCTCGCGCAGCAGTTCGGCTTTCGTGTATTCAAAATCATAACGCACACGCTGGATCGTATCGTCCAGTTCGGGTGTAAACTGAACCTTTGGTTCATAGGTCAACACATTCCCCATGCTACCCATTTTAAATAGGATGAAGGGCAGATAGGGTTGCACGTCATATCCCCGGCGTTTCTTGAATTCTTCCGCCATATCATACGACCAGTTCGATCCTTCCAGTTCCATGCTATCGGTAAAAAGAGAACGGATATTGCCGGACAACGGACCCAAACGGTTCTGAATCTTATCCGACATATTATTCAAATACTTCTGCACGGCCGGCTTGTTGAAATGGTTCAACACCGGTCCCGTAGCACCGGGAGCACCATTGATCACTTCGAGGAAACCGCGTATCTTGACCAAGGCAAACAAGACATATTTTCCATCAGGCACTTTGAACTTGAACGTTCCGTCTACCTCTTTATCCATCAGATCGATAGCCTGATCAAGACTGCCAAACGGCTCAGGAACCAGCTGCAGGGAAACCAGCTCCATCTTCTTTCCAAGAAAAGGAGAACTGATAGCAGGATCGGCCGCACAGAACAGACCGTCGCGAGAGACTTCATAGTCGATCGGACCACTCAGCTTCTCGGAATAGTTCACTACAACATCCGCTCTCTCGTCTCCTGTCAGGAACTCCGCTCCGAACGGCCAGCCAGAACCGACGATCAGATCGCAGGTCATATCAAGCGACTTCGCCTCGTCAAAAGCCACCTTCAACATGTCAATCCATTCGTCGCTCAGCCAAGGTAACGACTTCTTTCCCAAATCGTCCGTGTCATTGCCGGGAAATTTAACCGGATTGATCTCCACTCCTCCGATACCCGCCTCCTTCAATATATGCAGTTCACGTTTCAATTCATCCGCTTCTACTTTATCTCCGTTCCACCACCAACGGACAAACGGGCGGTAAATGGATTGTGGATCACGAAACAATTTATATAGCTCACCGGAACGCAAAACCGTCCCCTTCACCTCATCGGCTGCACTAACCGTACCCCATAGCGACATACGGCTACCGACGGCACAACCGGCTGTCCATAAAACACTCTGTTTGATAAAAGATCTCCTCTGCATAGTTTTCTCCTCCTTCTTATTGATCGCTTGAGACAGCTTTGCCGTCTGGTGTTATACAATTTGTAAATATTAGATTACGGGATGTCCCAGCACTCTCCAACGGATTCCCCGCCATATTAAAGTAGCAATCTGTCATCTTCACTCCGTCACAGCCGGAAATCGAGATTGCTTTCCGGTCCGATGCACCGGCATTCACAACGACTCTGTCTACTGTCACATTATGGCAGTCCTTATATATTTCGGCTACGTTCGCTGCATCCTGCAGGGTGACTTGTTCGATTTTCACATCCTCGCAGCCTTCCATGCAGATCAAAGCTGGTGCATAATCGGATACATTTCCTTCGATATGCCCTTTTTGCAATTGCTCTTCCACGCTTGCCCGCACAGCGATGCTACGGCCATCGATAATACCTTTTCCACCGATACCGATATTCTTTTGCTTGTCTGCGTAAATAATCGCATTACATCCTCCAACCCCTTTAAAATCATAAACGGAGGGAACTGCAACCAAGACGGCTCCCTCTTCGATACGGATCGTCACATTCGACTTAAGTTCGATTGAACCAGTCAGATAACGGCCCACATAAAAAATAAGCCGGCCGCCTCCCTGTTCACTGATATAATCGACAGCTCGCTGGATAGAACGGGTATTGAGTGTCACTCCGTCCGATTTGATTCCAAACATCGCGACTTGGTAATCTTTAGCTGAAAGTCCCGCCACAAAGACCAAAAGGCCTATCACACTTGCAAATAATTTATTTTTATTCATATCGTCTCACTTTTTTGTTTTTAATCCTATACATCCTTCCAGTCCGATATCGTACTCTCATTTTATCACTTTTGACTTATAAGGGAATATCTGTTTCTTTCCCTCGCCCTCCGGCTCGATAAACCGGACATCCTTGAATGTCACCTCCCCGGCATCATCCATCACGATAGCCGGACGGTAATCTTTTTTCAAAGCCTTAAACGTCACATTATCAAAAGTGATTCCCTCGGCATGACGGATGTAGAAGCCCCAAGCCGGCAATTCCTTAAACTGCGAAAACTCCGGATAGGAAGTCGCCATTTCAGGAATACTGTCCAGCTCGGCCGGTGCCAATCCACGGTAAGCGTAGTAGGGATTACCACCTCCGGGAGAAACAATCTCGATATTCTGGAGTGTCACGTTCTGAATCTTATATTCCGGCAATCCAACAATGCTGGCGGGTGAGATATTGCGGGGAAGATCTTCGATCGGTCCTTCATAATTATATCCGGCATCCGGTTTGTCCATCGGGATCTCGGCATAGACATTCTTGATCGTAATATTCTTCATAATCGGTTTCTTCCCTGCACTCCAACGGTCACCGATACGGAGGTAGATCACATTTCCCGTATGAATGGAACGAACACCATCTACTTCGATGTTTTCGATCAGAGCACCATCGACTGCTGCAAATGTTATGGCTGAACGATACGTATCATATATCTTGATGTTTTTCACTTTGAAGTTACGGAAACCACCTCTCGATACCGTCCCAAATTTCAAGCCACTGGCACTCGAACGTCCCACACAGTTCTCGACAACCACGTTCTGACACATGCTGTTCGCATCATGCGATTTAAAGCAAAGCGCATCATCCGCCGCATCGATAAAAGAGTTTTTCAGCACAACGCCGTCACAGTCTACCACATCGATACCGTCATTATTCCAATAGGATTTGCTATCCACGTGGATTCCGTCGACATAAAGATTCTTACACTGGTCGTATGTCTGGTTCCAGCTTGCCGGGTCCCGCAGGGTGATATCCTTGATTGTCACATTCTCGCATTCACGGAAATAGATGTTCTGCGGACGGTTCGTCTCGTTCGGACGGCCCAGTTTCAGTGGATCTTCGTAGATACCCCGCTGGATATAGTCCACCATATTGTTGGCTGTTTGAAAACCACGCCCGTTAATCGTCCCTTTCCCCGTTATACCAATATTCTGCTGCTTGACTGCGAAAATCATAGACATCCAACGAATATACGGATCTTTTTCGTAATCCCAAGGATTGGTCGATCCCAATAAAGTCGCTCCTTCTTCAAGATGGAGTGTCACGTTCGACTTCAGGTAAATCGTCCCAGTCTGATAATTACCCGCAGTAAAGACCAAGCGCCCCCCACCTTGTGCATTCACAAAGTCGATTCCTTTCTGAATGGAACTCGTGTTCAATGTCTTACCATCCGCTTTCACACCGAAATCCGTGGCATAATAATCTTTGGCCGACAAGTGCAGTCCACACATCAAACCTAGGCAAAGAGAGAAAAATCTGTATCTGTTCATCATAATACGGTATTTACAAAAATAAGATTAATCCATGTTCCCATGTGTCTTTCACAATGGACAAAAATATTCACCCTCGCACAAATTTTATCTATGCTTTTGATATTTATAATTAAAAATTTGATACATCTTTGCAGAGTGCTATCATAAACAGAATGAGCCATGAAACAATTATTATTATCTTTATTGACCTTCTTTCTCTACATCGGATGCACAGAAAATAAAGTCGCATCTAAACTCGGAAATACCTATCCGGATATATTTCCGGATTATAAAGGAATAAGTATCCCCATCAATATTGCACCTTTAAACTTTACTGTCAGAAATTCCTCTCATATAAAAGCTGTTTTTTCCAACAATAACCAACCATTATTCAGCATCGAAGGGAAAAACAAAATCGATATACCCTTAAAGAAATGGCAACATATGTTATCCGACAATACTGGCAAGCAAATAGATATATCCATATCCGTATGGAATGAATCTTATCCGGAAGGTATACAATACAAATCTTTTCCTGTTTATATTACAACAGACTCTATCGACCCTTATATTGCCTACCGATTAATCGAACCAGGTTATGAATCTTGGCATGAAATGGATATCCGCCAAAGAGCTTTAAACTGTTTTAAAGAGGATATTATCATATCCAGCAATATGAATGAAAAAGGATGTGTCAATTGCCACTCATTCTGCAATTATTCCCCTACAGATTTCATGTTTCATGCACGGACTTCTCCAGGAGGGACAATCATTATTAAAAATAACCAGCCTACCAAAGTGCAATTATCGCAACTCGGATCATCCAAAGAAGGAACTTATCCCCACTGGCATCCATCTGGCAAATATATCATTTTTTCAACCAATACCACCCGTCAGTCTTTTTATAGCCGAAACCCGAACCTAATAGAAGTCTACGATCTGGAATCAGACCTGGTCTTATATGATTTGGTCCATAACACAGTCATAACGGATCCCCGTTTCAACGGTCCGGCATCTTTCGAAACATTTCCAGCGTGGGCTCCTGACGGGAAACGCCTATATTACTGCACAGCTCCTGCCAGACAATTGCCCAAGAGGTTGAAAGAGATTAAATACTCTATTTGCAGTGTCTCCTTTAACCCGGACAACGGCTCTTTCGGAGAGACAATCGACACGATCTATACGGCACACAATAAAAGCGCTTCATTCCCCCGTATCTCACCAGATAACCAATATCTGCTTTTCACCGAATCGGATTATGCAACTTCCCCGATCTGGCATAAGGAAGCGGATCTGAAAATGATATCTTTACAAGGTTCTGCCCCCGTGGATACCGATATCTTAAACAGCACAGACGTGGAAAGCTATCACTCCTGGTCTTCAAACGGAAGATGGATCATATTCAGCAGCCGACGCCTTGACGGGCTTTACACCCGTTTCTTCATCGCCCACCTAGACAAGAACAAAAAGTTCAGCAAACCATTCCTACTCCCGCAGAAAGATCCCGACGAGAACAACCTCCGGATGAAGTCATTTAACATCCCGGAATTTATCAAGGATAAAATCACAATCACCAGATCTCAGCTGGATCATACCGTAACCGATTAAAACGTACATAAAAATGAAAAAAGGAAACATCATACTTCTGGTCCTGTCAAGTATTTATACACTCGTTATCGAATATATGTTCTATCCCGAATATATTCGTTATCAGGAGGCAGGCGGATTATTCCTGATGACAAACGACTACCTGCAAGGTTATCTACTTGCTCCAACCGGATGGAACAGTCTGATAACGAACTTTTTGTCTCAGTTCTACCATCCGCTCTCACTGGGACTTTTCGTGGAAACAGGTTTACTTTTGATTACCGCAGCCATCCTCCTCCTCTACTTAAGGCAATGGAAAGCAGCACTGCACGGATGGATAATCACCGTACCGATCATCATGTTCTGCATCTATCAATATGCCTGGAACTTATCTGCACTATTACAATACAATCTATTCCTTTTGACACTCGTTTTTTATCTTTTCATCCAGAACAAAGTAATACGCTATACCAGCGCTTTGATCGCTATTCCTTTCTTATATCTTCTTTTACCGGGAAACTGCTTACTTTTATTGTATCTGTATGGAATTGTTTTCGAACGAATTTTCTTCAAACAAAAAGGCTTCCCTATGTTACCGGTTATAAATCTGGTACTTGTTGCCGTATGGCCTCTGTTATGGCAAAACTTTGTTTTTTACACCCCGGTCAATCAGTTGTACACATTCATTAATCCTGAATATGGAATGCGATATATTTACGTATACTATGCCTTGTTCCTAATTCCGCTCTGCTCTGTTTTCCTCTCCGGCAGAAAAGAAAACCGCTATATCTCTATCGCATTCCCCCTTCTCTTAATCGCATTCAGTTGTTACAGCATTTATTCTTCCCCCAACCGGGAAAGGGAGAAACGCCTGGCTGTACAACGGTATGCGGAAGAACAACAATGGGATCGGGTACTACAAACGATCCATACCAGTAACAGCAGCGAAGCCTACTATCATCCTTACCTGATGCTTGCCCTTAATGAAAAAGGTATCCTGCCGGAGCAACTCTTCCACTATCCAGTACAGTCAGCAGACCGCATTTATTTTCCGGCAAACGAATTGGGCGGAGCCAATTTTAACAGCCTTTTCGCCTATGCTCTCGGACTGAAACACGAAGCTCTCCACCAACTTGCACAAGCCAATGCCATGTCTCCACAAGGTCTTTCTTTCTCCCGGCTCAGAAGATTGATTGATTGGCAAACAGAATCCGGAAATCTTCCTCTGGCCCAGAAATATATGGACATCTTACAAACCTCCACCTGTCACAATCAATGGATAAAAGAACGAACCGAACGGATCTCCAAGTCCCTAACAACTTCCAAAGAAGCATACAAGGAAGATTTCATTATCGACGCATCTTCCCCCCTCATTCTTCTGACACAAGCGGTAAAAGCCGATACGACCAACCGTAAAGCACTCGACTATTTGTTATGCGGCGTCCTTTTGGATAAAGACTTGAAAGGCTTTTATAATTTATTCCGGCAATACTTTCCACTAGGTGAAGCGATACCGATTCATTATCAGGAAGCTCTGTTAGTGGTCGACCTCATGTTTCCTCATTTGGAAGCCACCCGCAACTACCCGGTTACCCCAACCTGCAGGCTGGCTTTCGAAGACTTCGGCGTACTGATGTCACAACGTCCGAATACGGATCATGTACTCCGGCAAAAATACGGAAACACCTATTGGTATTATGGATTTATCCGTACCGCCTAAACTCGACACAAAATAAAAGCCCGGAAGCATTTCTGCATCCAGGCTTTCTATTTTTATACAGATAGATTTAATCAATAACCTTCATTCTGCGGGAAGTTAGCCCCAGAGTTAGCTTCGATTACCTGTAATGGTATTGGATATTGCCATTGATAATCCTGAATATTGGGACCTGCATCCTTCAATTCGTTTGTAGCTGCCGGGAAACGATATCCATATTTGCGGGTACGCTGTATCAACACCGGATTTTCTTTTGTCGACAGACGAGAGAGTGTTACTGCACGATGTTCTTCGCCATACAATTCACGGGCACGCTCATCCAGAATATAGTCAATCGTCACATCAGCAGCCGTACACAATGGAGCTTTGGCGCGGGCACGAACAACATTGATAGCATCTGCCGCACTTGCTTTATCTCCTTTATTCAAATATGCTTCTGCCAACAACAGATAAGTTTCAGCCAGACGAATTACATACCAATCCGGATCATATCGGCGATAGTCGCCATCCACATGCTTATCCGTACCGAACTTCCAGATACGCGGGAAAAGAGTGACCGTATCATTAGCCGTGATTTTATAAAGATCGGCATCCGGATCACCGGACGCTTTTTTAGATTCATATAAAGCCTTCGCCTCATCAATGGCCTGCCTCCATGGCTTACCTCCCGACTGATATAGATTACGTTGAATCATCTCTTCAGAGCCACGGACATCACTTCCACAATTATTCCATAGATCACCTAAGAACCATTCGGTCGGATGGCAAGTTCCACCGCCACCATACCCCGTCGAGTCGGTTGCTACATTCGACTTATTCTTATTCGCATCATAATCCGCTTTACTATTTGTAAAAGTTACAGCCCCCCAACCAAATATCTGAATAACGTCACCATTTGACAAAGTCCTTTTCTTGTCCACATTATAGAAATTAGAGACAAAAGCCTGTTCGATATGGCATTTTGCTGGAGCAGATCCCCAACTTACAACACCACCGCCACCAGTATTACTGATGCGTCCTTCATAATCATATTGAGCTACCCAGATTGCTTCTTTATTTCCTTCCTGATAATTAAAATTACCCATACGGAACAGATCCCAATAAGAGCTATGAGGATTGCCATAACGGTCCGTTGCCTCACCAGCCCGTGTTCCGAAACGTTCGGTCATCAGATGGTAATCTCCGTCTGTTCCATCAATTACACGTTTTGCCGCCGCAATCGCCTTATCATAGTCACCGATACAGATAGACATTTCAGCTAACATATGGTCTGCAGCCGCTTTTACGATACGGCCATTTTTCGTCGTTGTCAACGGTAAATTCTGAGCTGCCCATTCAAAATCCGCCGCACACTGTTTCCAAACATCCATACGGGGAGAACGTTCATAATCTACTTTTGCAGAGCGAGCCGGTTCCAATATAATAGGAGTGTCACCGTACATACCGGCTAAACAACGATGAGCCCACGCACGGAAAAAGATCGCTTCCGCCCTAATCTCATTTCTTTGAGTCTCGCTATCCCATTTGATATCCCGAGTATCGATAGCATCGATAATTATATTCGATTGTTGGATTATTTGACACAAATTATCGTACCAGTGACGTGAATACCCCGGTTCGTCAGGAGTAAATGTCTTCCAGTTACTTGTAATATAATTTTGGTCTGTTGCAGCAAAGGTGTCCAGCCCCATGCCTGTCATAAAATAATTATGATTACCCCATACACCAAAAAACAAATACTGGATGCGCCCATGCAGAAAACCGATTGCCATGTCCAATTCCTCAGGTGTATTATACGAAGTCGAAGACGTATATTCATATGACTTTTCTTCTAGAAAATCATTGTCACAGCTAACCAATCCACATAGGGACAAAGAGCCAACAACCGTTCCTAACAATATATTTTTAATTTTCATATCCGTTCAATTTTTAGAATGTTATATTAGCACCAATTGTAAGTGTCCGATAAGCAGGCTTGCTTCCATAACGGCTACTACCAGGACCGGCAGCAATCGTACCACCTGTTTCGGGATCCAGACCAGACCAGCCGGTAATTGTGAATAAGTCCGTACCACTCAGATAAAGACGCAAATTCTGAATATTGGCTTTCTTTACCCACGGCTGATCGAAAGTATAGGAAAGACTCAAATCTTTCAGTTTCAGATACTGACGTTGTGACCAAAAATAATAGGAATAAGTATTTACATAGCCCAAGCGCGGATGCTCGTTTGTTGGATTATTTTCGCTCCATGGAGCAACTTTCAACTGAGCTCCTGATGTCGTTGCCGTATTATGGTAATTACCAAACGGATCACTACCGATAAAATGAGAACTGTTACCTGCATCCCAACGGAAGTTAAAATACAAAGAGAAGTTCTTCCAACTTAACGTATTGCTAAAATTGATCGTGAACAATGGGTCCATATCTCCAATACAGTGACGGTCATCCGTACTGATCTTACCATCACCGTTATAATCCAGGAACTTGATGTCACCAGGTACAGCATCCGGCTGAATCTTATTACCATTCGCGTCTACATAGCTATCAATCTCAGCCTGAGATTGGAAGATACCTAACATTTTCAAATCCCATGCAGCATTGATCGACTCGCCTATAACCAACGCACGAGCAGTTTCGTAACCATTTGTTGTCGCATTACCCGTATCGTTCGCTTCCTTGCCATTAGCATCCTTGCCAAAAAGGTGAACAATCTTGTTCTTGTTACGATAAAAAGTCAATCCGCTTTCCCAACGGAAATTATCTTTACCGTCTCCATTTATATTAACCGTATTCAAAGATAGTTCGACACCGCGGTTCATCACCTCACCCGCATTAAACTTTGCTTCCGAGAAACCAGTCATATAAGGCAATGAACGGTTCAACAACATATCATTTGTCTTTGATTTATAAACATCGATAGAACCAGAAATGCGTCCGTCCAAGAATCCGAAATCAAGACCGAAGTTTCCTGTTTTAGTTGTCGCCCAAGTCAATTCCTCATTTGCCAACGAATTCTGATAGATATACAAAGAAGATGCATCATACCAAGTATAACCGGAAGCGACTGTAGCCAATGTAGCATAGGCTTCGATACTCTGATTACCGGTCAAACCATAGGATCCTCTCAGCTTTAAGAAACTCAATCCCGGAATTACATTCTGCATAAAATCTTCCTGGGACAATGTCCAAGCTGCAGACACACCTGGGAAGTTAGCCCATTTACTACCTTTTGCAAATCCAGAGAAACCATCACGACGGAAGTTCGCCGTCAGATAATACTTGTTTGCATAGTTATAATTGACACGAGCCATATAACCGACATTCTGCCATTCCTTCAATGTCTTGTTAATCTGCTGAGTCGTTGCCAAATTTTGTCCGTACGAGCCTAATACAGTCGGCAGTTTGAAACCACTATAAGCAGTCTTCAACTGATTCTGATGAGTGGCGTCACGCGTATAACCGAGCATTGCATCCAAATGATTCTTTCCGAAATCTTTCGTATAAGTGAACACATTGTCCATTGTCCACGCATAAGTCTGGTTAATCTCCGATTTACCATTTGCCTCCGCCGTATACTTATACGGATCAGCCAATTCCTCAACTTTTCTCGTATCCAAGAAATACTGGGGATTTACAAACATATCAACATTGTTCGTATTTTTTACAGCATTCATGGTAAACTTATAGCTCAGACCTTTTACAAACGGGAAATCGATCTGTACAAATCCTGTTCCATTTAGGTTATCATATTTCTTCTCACGATCTGTCCACAAATAGGAAGTAGTTTCGGAAGAACTCCAAAACGGGCTGGCGACATTTCCATTTGCATATCTTTCATACCAATCAGTATAGCCATCATAACGTACATACTTATGGCTATAGGGCGACAGCCATGTTGCAGACTGAATATTTGCGATCTGACCAGGATTAGAGGCATTATAATAAGATGCGCGCATACCGACCGTCAACCAGTCTGTAACTTTTGCGTCCATTTTAGCCATGAAAGTCAGCTTTTTATAGTCATCGCCAACAATCAGACCATCCTGTTTCATATAACCGGCCGACAAATAATAATTCACTTTATCGGAAGCATTTCCTGAAATACTCAGATTATAATTCTGAATCTGCGCATTTTGAGAGACCTCATCAATCCAATCAACCCAACCACCAGCATTGTAAACTTCCAGTTCCTCAGCATTCAATAGCTGTGCGGGGTCCAAACCTACGCTCGGATCAATCGAACCGGCAGCAATCATCGCTTCACGACGACGATTCAAAAATTCATTTTGATCCGTTACCATCTGCGGCTTTCTTGTCCAACTCTGAATTCCGTAATAAGCATCCAAATTAACCGTAGGTTTGGAAGAACGACCACGCTTTGTTGTAATAATAATTACACCATTTGCAGAACGTGAACCGTAAATGGCAGCAGAACTGGCATCTTTCAGAACATCAATGGATTCAACATCCGTCATGGCAATTTCGTTGATACTACCATTAAAGATAGAACCATCGACAACCAACAACGGCTTGTTCAAGCTTGCCTCCGAAGGACCTGTAATAATAGAATTCATACCACGAATCGTCATTGAAGCCGTATTATCACCACCGGCATCTGTTGTCGGGGAATAATTAAAACCCGGAATCTTGCTTGACAACGCAACTAAAGCATTCACGTTTGCCAACTGCGTCAACGGAGAATCATCCAATTTAACACTAGAAATAGAGCCTGCCAAATCTTTTTTACGGGATGTACCATAACCAACCACCACAACCTCATCCAATGCCATATTATCTTCCTGCAATTTCACAGTTAAATTTTTGGTATTTCCTACTTTTATTTCTTGTGTCTGGAAACCGACATAAGAAAATACCAATACGGCATTACTGCTACCCGGAACATCTGGAATCGTAAACCTTCCATCACCATCGGTTAATGTACCGATAGTTGTTCCCTTTACCATCACATTTACGCCTGGAAGTTCAAGCCCTCCTGCATCAACCACTTTTCCTGAAATAGAAATCTGGGCAAATGCTTGCAATCCTATACATAGGAAACATAGCAAAAATAGAATTCGATTTCTCATAATCTCCAAACTTATTAGGTTAAACGATATTTATTTTCACAAATGTCTGCCTTTATTATCTTTATAATCATGAAAAAATGATATTTTTCCCTTGCTTTTTGACAGATGTAATAAATTTAATATCTTTGTAAACAGAGATAAATGTAATCTCTCAAGCGAGAAACATTTTATTCTGAAATACTCAAAATAATCACCAAATGGATTTTGATCGCAGTAAACATAATGTCATAAAGTACTTACCGACAAACAATGATGAGAACATCTGGGGAATGTCTATTAGCGGCATAGGATTTCAGTCTATTGATCCAAAAGGCAGTTATCCCCTTAAAGGTCACCCAATCGGATATACATTTAATCCCGACCGGGGCAGAATTATTGACGAGTTCGCCCTGGTATATATTGTAAAAGGAGAAGGAACTTTTGCTTCCATCAACTGCTTTGAAAAGAAAATATCAAAAGGAGACGCATTCTTTATTTTCCCCGGACAATGGCATAGCTACCAACCTATCGCCAATATAGGTTGGGATGAATATTACGTAACCTTTCAAGGTGATTATTTTGAAAAATTATTAAACGGAATTATTAATCGCGCAAATCCCATATTTCATATCGGCATGAATGACCAAATCGTCAAGCATTTCGGGGAAATGCTTGACTGTGCCAGGGCACAGAAATCCGGGTTCCAAGCTGTTTTGGCGGGAATTACGATGCATACGATCGGCTTGATCTATTCGATCAACAAAAATCAGGATTGTGGACCGGTTTCTATGCAGAAGATACAGGAAGCATGCGTATTGATGCGGGAAAACATTTACGACAAGTTTACACCGGAAGATATCGCCGAATCCATCAACATGAGCTATTCCAATTTCAGGAAATCATTCAAGCAATACACTGGGATCGCTCCCCATCAATACATGCTGCAACTGAAGCTCAGCAAGATCAAAGATTTACTGAGCAGTACGGAAATGTCGATCCAAGACATCGCAATGAAGCTCAATTTTGAATCGGCCGACTATTTCTCTTACTTTTTCAGGAGCAAAACAGGCATAAACCCACTCTCCTACCGAAAAGAAATCGAAAAGCAGCGGGAAAAAGCCAAGAAAAACTCACACTAAAAGAAGCCCTCAATCAGAAACCCCGTCCAAACTTATGCCATAGCTGTCCTTCCATTTCCTCCCAACAACGCAAAGTCGAATAGATAAAATCGAAGGAATAACGGGTAAGATAAGCTTGGGCTTCATCTTTCTTGCCTTCCCGAATAAGGACCGATACCTTGTTTTCTATCAGAGGCATTTCGTCGGCAGCCTTCTGCTCGAAAGAGAGGACGGCAGGCTCGATTAATTTACGACCATGCCCCCAACTCACTTGCGCCAAACGGTTTGTACGTCGATAGGTCCAAAGGGCGGCATCAGGACGATATCGTTTATGCCCGCATACCTTAAAGCTTTCAGGGACATCCGTCATTCCGGCAAATAACGGGACACGGGGACTTTCACCCGGATTATCTTCCGACCACCAACAAACGCCTCCAACCTCGTCCGGTAACCAATCTCGGCACTGGATCACAAACGAATAAGCACACCAGACAACCGATATCGTCCGCTGTTTCTCTATCTTCTTTTCACCTCGCTGTGCATTCAGGAATTCAAACATATCATTCGTCATCCAGTTTTGTGCCAACGGGCTTTTATATATCGTATCGCGCTCGGTTCCATCTTTATCCTTGATTTTCTTCGTAACCATCATGTCTTTTGTCATATCCCATTCTGTTCCCTCATATGTTTCACGCAGCAGACGGTTCATATCCGCCAAAGAAACATTCTGTTCGGGCTTGACAGACAAAGGTAACTCCTCCATGTCCATCGTCAGGTTCAAAGAAGGAGCCAGCGTTTTCAAAACAAAAAAATCCCGGATGGTAAAAGGCTTCTTCCCCGTTTCATGGATTACTTTCCAGAACTTGAAAGGCTCTTTCCCGTCCCAATACCCTAACTTCCGTGCTTTCTCCTTCAGTCCTTCACTATACATATAATTATCCTTGTCCCCGAAATCGACATCGGAAATACGAGGTGTATTAGCCGAAACCGTCACATGGTCGTCCGGTATGCGCCGGGCAACCCATAAAGCCCCCATATCTTCCGAACCTGCACCCGTAATCTCGAAAAACCAGAGTTCCCTCTTATCGGCAACCGTCAGGCATTCCCCTCCATCACGATAGCCATATTGTTCTGCCAAACGTCCCATCAGCAAGACCGCCTCGCGTGCCGTACTGCAACGTTGCAAAGCAATCCCCTGCAAATCCTCAATATGGAACAAGCCTTTGGGATTACGCAGCTCCTTACGTCCCACGATAGTCGTTTCTCCCATCGCCAACTGTTTCTCGTTCATACAAGGATAACCGGTATTCAGATAAGCAAATGTATAAGGAACCTGTGGGATAGAACCTTTCAGTTTCACACCCAAACGGTCGTTTTTGCTTTCCGTATGACGGAGATCCCAATAAAGATCGAGTTTTGCGGTATCTGACCAGTTTTGGGCAGGCACAACCTCCATCCAAGTACGAGAAGTCCCGTCACACGTCTGCGATGTCATGACCGAACCATCAGTCGTCGCCAATTTGCCAGCTGCAATACTCGTACAGCTTTCGTTCGGATTCGTTAATTCCACTACGCGCTCCTGAGCAAAGAGAGACACCACAGCACAACAAAGGCATATGAACGCTGTATATACTTTTTTCTTCATTTTCCTTTAAAGTTTTTTACTTAATAGGACAAAAATAATCAGTATACGCAAATGCCTCCCCTTATTTTTTGATATTATTCATTATTAATTTGACAATCAACAACCGTACCACGTTTGAATACGATTTACAAACTGCCCTCCCGATATAAATAGGATTAGTAGTGCATGTATTTGGAATTAAAACAAAAAAAGCCGATAACGCAAGTCCAAGTATGATTTGCATTATCGGCGCGATTATGTTGTGATAGCTTTTATCTTCCCTGGCGCTTACGTTCAAGTTCGTCAAGGATGATTTTACGCATACGCATGCTGTTCGGGGTGATTTCTACATATTCATCGCCTTTGATATATTCCAAAGCATCTTCCAGGCTGAACACCGTAGGAGGAGCCAAAGACACTTTATCATCCGAACCGGAAGCACGCATATTCGTCAGCTTCTTCGACTTCGTCACGTTAACCACCAAGTCATTGTCTTTCGTATGCTCGCCAACAACCTGTCCGGCATACACCTCATCGCCTGGAGCAATAAAGAAACGTCCACGGGATTGCAAGTTATTCAAAGCATAAGCATAGGCAGTACCTGTTTCCATCGCGATGATAGAACCATTCGTACGGCGTTCGATCTCTCCCTTCCACGGCTGGTATTCGAGGAAACGGTGTGCCATGATCGCCTCACCGGCCGATGCAGTCAAAACAGCATTATTCAAACCGATAATACCACGGGAAGGAATCGTGAATTCCAAATGCATACGGTCGTTCTTGCTTTCCATCATCGTCATTTCACCCTTGCGCTTGGTTACCATATCGATGATACGGCTGGAACATTCTTCCGGCAGATTGACCGTCAACTGTTCGACCGGTTCGCATTTCTCGCCGTCGATTTCCTTGATAATGACCTGCGGCTGACCAACCTGCAACTCGTAACCTTCACGACGCATGGTTTCGATCAGGACAGACAAGTGGAGAACACCGCGTCCATACACCAACCAAGAATCGGCAGAATCTGTCGGAACCACTCGCAAGGCAAGGTTCTTGTCCAGTTCTTTCATCAAACGATCATATATATGGCGAGATGTCACGAACTTGCCGTCTTTCCCGAAAAACGGAGAGTTATTGATCGTAAACAACATAGACATCGTCGGTTCGTCGATAGCAATCGTCGGCAGCGGTTCCGGATCATTGGCATCGGCAATCGTTTCACCGATTTCAAAACCTTCCACACCGATAATCGCACAGATATCACCGGACTGGACAGCATCTACTTTCGTACGCCCCAGCCCTTCGAACACGTCGATTTCCTTGATCTTCGATTTCACCATCGATCCGTCACGCTTGCAAAGCATGATCTCCTGTCCTTCGCGCAGTTCGCCACGATGCACGCGCCCCACAGCGATACGGCCTACATACTTGGAATAGTCCAACGAAGTAATCAACATCTGGGAAGAGCCTTCCAATACCTCGGGTTCCGGAATATACTGGATGATAGCATCCAGCAAAGCGGTAATATCTTCCTTCGGCTCTTTCCAATCTTCCGACATCCAACCCTGCTTGGCAGAACCGTAGATCGTCGGGAAGTCGAGCTGTTCCTCCGTTGCATCAAGACTGAACATCAGGTCGAACACCATTTCCTGCACCTCTTCCGGACGACAATTCGGCTTGTCTACCTTATTAATGACCACAATCGGTTTCAAGCCTAACTGGATAGCCTTCTGAAGCACGAAACGAGTCTGAGGCATCGGTCCTTCAAAAGCATCGACCAGCAACAAGCAACCGTCAGCCATGTTCAATACGCGTTCCACTTCACCTCCGAAGTCGGCGTGTCCCGGAGTATCGATAATGTTGATTTTATAACCTTTATAATTAATAGATACATTTTTGGCAAGGATCGTAATCCCTCGTTCGCGTTCCAGGTCATTATTGTCCAGGAACTGATCCGGCTCTGCCTGTCCTTCACGGAAAAGCTTACCGGCTAATAACATCTTATCCACGAGCGTTGTCTTACCGTGGTCTACGTGCGCGATAATCGCGATGTTTCTAATCTTTTGCATTGAAAACTAATTTATTGGCCGCAAAATTACAATAAATTTGCGAGAAGTATATGACATTGACACTTCAAAATAAAAAAAGATACATAAAAAGATTTGTCAATCAAAAATGAATCCCTACCTTTGTCCCCGCTTAGATAACATAGTATTAATTTATTAAAGTACACAAGAATCATGTTTTTAGATTCAGCAAAGAAAAAAGAGATTTTCGAAAAGTATGGCAAGTCTGCAACCAACACAGGTTCTGCAGAAAGCCAGATCGCACTATTCACAGTTCGTATCGCACATTTGACTGAACACTTGAAGGCTAATCACAAAGACCATAGCTCCGAAAGAGCTCTGAAAATGTTGGTAGGTAAGCGTCGTCGTTTACTGGATTACCTGATCAAGGTTGATATCGAAAGATATCGTGCTATCATCAAAGAGCTTGGCATCAGAAAGTAAGAAACAATTTCTTCGCAAGAAGTTCAAAAGGATGGTCTCCACGGAGATCATCCTTTTTTCTTTCACTAAACGCATTTGTTTAATGAAAATTTAATGTAATTTTGCGCCGTTCTGTTACAAATTAAAAGATTCAATAAACAATAAACATATAATGCTCATGGGAAACAACAAAATCATAGGAGCTAAAATCAAAAGCATCCGCGAATCCAAACAACTTTCCACCCAGGAAGTATCCGAACGCTCAGGTCTGAGCATCGAACAAATAGAACGTATCGAGGGCAATATAGACTTTCCGTCTCTCGCCCCGCTAATCAAGATAGCCCGCGTATTAGGCGTACGCCTGGGCACATTCCTGGACGATCAGTCCGAACTGGGCCCCGTCATTTGCCGCAAGAAAGATAGCAATGACACGAACAGCATCGGTTTCAGCAACAACGACAGCAAGGCACGCAAGCACATGGAATACCATTCGCTGTCACAAGACAAGTCGGGCCGCCATATGGAACCGTTCCTGATCGATGTCGCTCCGAGTGAAGACGGAGTGGATTTCGTACTTTCCACACACGAAGGGGAAGAATTCATCTATGTACTGGAAGGCATCCTCGAAATCAACTACGGCAAGAATACCTATATCCTGGAAGAAGGCGACAGCATCTACTACGATTCCATCGTCGCCCACCACGTACATGCCGCTGCCGACAATACGGCGAAAATCCTCGGAGTCATCTACACCCCCTATTAATCTGCCGTCTCTATGGAAATACAATTACAAGACAGGACGCTCGGCCAGTGGATGGAACATTGGGCCGAGACGACCCCCGACAAGGAATATCTGGTATATTCCGACCGCGACCTCCGTTTCACCTGGAAGGAATTCAACGAACGTGTAGACCGGATGGCGAAAGGCATGCTTTCGATCGGGATCAAACATGGCACGCATGTCGGTATCTGGGCGACCAATGTCCCCGACTGGCTTACATTCCTGTATGCTGCCGCCAAGATCGGAGCAGTGGCCGTTACCGTCAATACCAACTACAAGCAGAGCGAACTGGAATTCCTGGTCGAAAACGCGGATATCCATACATTATGCATTACCGACGGCGTGTTCGACGGAAGCTATGTCGACATGGTATACACCATGCTGCCCGAACTGAAGGAATCACAACGCGGCTACCTGAAAAGCAAACGTTTCCCGGTTCTGAAAAATGTAGTTTACATCGGGCAGGAGAAATACAGAGGAATGTACAACACTCCCGAACTGCTGCTTTTAGGCGAAAACGTCAGTGACGAGACACTGTTGGAAGCCAAAAAGCTGGTGACCCCGCACGACGTCGTGAACATGCAATATACATCCGGCACGACCGGCTTTCCCAAAGGGGTCATGCTGACGCACTATAACATTGCCAACAACGGATTGTTGACAGGAGAACACATGAAATTCACGGCAGACGACAAACTATGCTGCTGCGTACCTCTGTTCCACTGCTTCGGTGTCGTGCTCGCCTCCATGAACGTCTTGACGCATGGATGCACACAAGTCATGGTCGAAAAATTCGATCCGCTGGTCGTACTCGCCTCCATCCACAAGGAACGGTGCACGGCCCTTTATGGCGTTCCGACCATGTTCATCGCCGAGCTCAATCACCCGATGTTCAGCATGTTCGACCTGACCTCCCTCCGCACCGGCATCATGGCAGGCTCCCTTTGCCCTGTGGAACTGATGAAACAGGTGGAAGAAAAAATGTTCATGCGTGTGACCAGCGTATACGGGTTGACGGAAGCATCGCCCGGCATGACACATTCGCGCATCGACGATCCGGCGGAAGTCCGCTACAATACGGTAGGCCGTGATTACGAATTCACCGAAGTCCGCGTGATCGATCCGGAAACGGGAGAAGAATGTCCGGTAGGCGTACAAGGAGAAATGTGCAACCGGGGTTACAATACCATGAAAGGCTATTACAACAACCCGGCCGCGACAGCCGAAGTCATCGATAAAGACGGCTTCCTGCACAGTGGCGACCTGGGCGTGAAAGACGAAAATGGCAACTACCGCATCACCGGACGCATCAAGGACATGATTATCCGGGGAGGAGAAAACATCTACCCCCGTGAGCTGGAGGAATTCCTCTATCACCTGAAAGGCGTGAAAGATGTGCAGGTCGCTGCCGTTCCCTCCAAGAAATACGGGGAGGAAGTGGGAGCCTTTATCATCCTGCACGAAGGCGTCACCATGACGGAAGATATCGTCAAGGACTTCTGTCGCGGAAAGATCGCCCGGCATAAGATTCCGAAATACATATTCTTTGTCGACACCTACCCCATGACCGGTAGCGGAAAGATCCAGAAGTTCAAACTGAAGGATTTAGGATTGAAGTTATTGGCCGACCAGGGAATCACTCCGGTATGATTTTTTTTACTACCTTTGCAGCATTAACATTTTAGTATCAATTTATGTCACAATTATTTCCAACTAATCTGCCTTATAAAGTGGCAGATATGAGTTTGGCTGAATTCGGTCGTAAAGAAATCGAGATCGCCGAACACGAAATGCCGGGACTTATGGCACTTCGCAAGAAGTACGCCGATCAGAAACCTCTGAAAGGAGCTCGTATCACCGGCTCACTGCACATGACGATTCAGACCGCAGTGTTAATCGAAACATTAGTTGCGTTGGGAGCAGATGTTCGCTGGGCAAGCTGCAACATCTTCTCTACACAGGACCACGCTGCCGCAGCCATCGCTGCCGATGGTGTTCCCGTTTTCGCCTGGAAGGGTGAAACACTGGAAGAATACTGGTGGTGTACCGACATGGCACTCCGTTTCCCCGACGGCAAAGGTCCGCACATGATTGTGGATGACGGTGGCGACGCATCCCTGCTGGTTCATATGGGTTACCGGGCAGAGAACGATGCCGAAACGATCAACCGCAAAGGTGGCAATCACGAAGAACAGGTCATCCTGGATACCTTAAACCGTATCCTGGCTGAAGACAATACCCGTTGGCACCGCACGATCGCCGAAATGAAAGGTGTCTCCGAAGAAACGACTACCGGCGTACACCGCCTGTACCAAATGATGGAAAAAGGTGAACTGCTGGTTCCGGCCATCAATGTCAACGACTCCGTTACGAAATCGAAATTCGACAACCTGTACGGTTGCCGCGAATCACTGGCCGACGGCATCAAGCGCGCTACCGACGTGATGATCGCCGGCAAAGTCGTGGTAGTAGCCGGATATGGCGACGTAGGGAAAGGCTGTGCCCACTCCATGCGCTCTTACGGAGCCCGTGTCCTGATCACGGAGATCGATCCGATTTGCGCCCTGCAAGCCGCCATGGAAGGCTTCGAAGTGACGACAATGGAAGAAGCCGTCAAGGAAGGCAACGTTTTCGTTACGACCACCGGTAACTGCGACATCATCACCATCGAACATATGGCCCAGATGAAAGACCAGGCCATCGTTTGCAACATCGGCCATTTCGACAACGAAATCCAGGTCGACAAGCTGGTGAACTATCCGAACATCCAGCACACCAACATCAAACCGCAGGTTGACAAGTACACATTCCCGACAGGCAACTCTATCTTCCTGTTGGCAGAAGGCCGCTTGGTGAACTTGGGTTGCGCGACAGGCCATCCTTCTTTCGTAATGAGCAACTCCTTCACAAATCAAGTCTTGGCCCAGATGGATTTGTGGACAATGCCTTACGAAATAGGTGTCTACCGCCTGCCGAAACGTTTGGACGAAGAAGTTGCCCGCCTCCACCTGGAGCGCATCGGCGTCAAACTGTCCAAACTGACTCAGAAGCAAGCCGATTACATCGGCGTACCGGTCGAAGGACCTTATAAGGCCGAACATTACAGATATTAATATATCTGAGGGTGTGCTCAAAAGTATGAAGGCTTTCGGCACACCCTCTTTTTTATTTTGTAGATATGCAAAAAAGACACGCTGACAGACAACTATATTTCAACGAACAAAGTATTACGACACAAAAATATGTAATACCTTTCATTGAAAAGCATAAACCGATTACGGCAGATTCCCACATTCTCGAAATCGGTTGCGGGGAAGGAGGAAACATAAAGCCCTTTCTGGATCTCGGTTGCCAAGTGACCGGCATAGACATCAACGGAGGCCAGATTGCAATCGCAAAAGAAATCTACAGCGTACATCCCAACAACAGAAACTTGACATTGATCTGCGAGGATATCTACAAAGTAACCGAACTGCACAACAAGTTCGACATTATCATCATCCGGGATGTGATAGAACACATCCCCAACCAAGAATTATTCTTGCCTTTTATAAAGAGGTTCTTAAGTCCTCACGGTATTATTTTCGTAGCCTTTCCACCCTGGCAAAATCCATTCGGAGGTCACCAGCAGATTTGCAACAACAAGCTCCTAAGCCATTTGCCCTGGTTCCATCTATTGCCCCGTCCCGTATATAAAAAAGTGCTGGAATGGGGGAATGTCAATCCCGGAGGACTTTTGGAAATCAAAGATACCGGCATTTCATTGGAACGTTTTCTCTCGATCGTGCACAAAGAAAAATACCGGATAGTCGAAGAAGTCCTCTATTTCATCAACCCTAATTACGAAACAAAATTCAATCTCCGTCCCCGCAGACTATGGAGATTCCTGAATATCCCGTATATCCGTAACTTCTATACAACCTGCGGATATTACATCTTAAAGAATTCATAAATATGGCAACATCCCATTTATCCCTTATCATCCCTGTCTACAACCGTCCCAACGAGGTAGAGGAGTTATTGGACAGCCTTACACGGCAGAGTGAAACAAACTTCGAAGTCGTCATCGTCGAAGACGGCTCGAAGGAGACTTGCCAGCATGTAGTCGAAGCTTTCAAAGATAAGTTGGATGTTTCCTATTCCTATATTCCTAATGGCGGTCCGGGCAATGCCCGTAACTACGGGACGAAGCAGAGCAAAGGCGATTACCTGATCGTTCTCGATTCGGATTGCATCCTGCCTCCCGACTACATCAAATCGGTAAACAAGGAACTGAAGGAAACCGGGGCGGACGCTTTCGGAGGGCCGGACAAGGCCTCTGACAGCTTTACGGACGTGCAGAAAGCCATCAACTACTCCATGACCTCCTTCTTTACGACAGGCGGCATTCGTGGCGGAAAAAAGAAGATGGATAAGTTCTACCCCCGCAGCTTCAACATGGGAATCCGGAAAAGCACCTACGAAGCGTTAGGCGGCTTCTCCCCCATGCGTTTCGGAGAAGATATCGATTTCAGTATCCGCCTGTTCAGGAACGGCAACAAAGTATGCCTGTTTCCCTCGGCCTGGGTATATCACAAGAGACGTACGGATTGGCACAAGTTCTTCCGCCAGGTTTATAATTCCGGCATCGCCCGTATCAATTTGTACAAGAAATATCCGGACTCGCTTAAACTGGTACATCTATTGCCGGCGGCCTTTACATTAGGAGTACTCTTTTTCCTGATCGGAAGCCTCTTCTGCACTTGGAGTTTATTGCCGCTCGGACTTTTCTGTTTGCTTATCTTTGCGGATTCTTCGATTCAGAATAAAAGCATCAAAATCGGCTTCCTGTCGATTATCGCCTCCTTTATCCAACTGTCAGGATACGGTTGTGGATTTTTAGATGCTGCCTGGAACAGGCTGGTTTTGAAAAAGGAAGAGTTTTCGGCATTCCAAAAGACGTTCTACAAATAAAAAGACTCCCAAAAGTCATTGTCAAGACAACCGTCTTCATCCCATACGAACATTGACTTCATCGGGATAAAGACGGTCGTCTTTATTACCACGACGACCGTCAAAAGTGATACGTTTGAACAATATTATTCTTTACTCTTTTTCCAATATTTCCATCCCGACCAACCGATCGCAGCGATCAGCAATAACAAGATCAGGAACGAACTGTAGGAAGAAACGTATGCAGCCGTCACATAACCGGACGGACGGAACTCGAATACGATCGTATGTTCGCCTGCCGGAACACGCATGCCACGCAATATCCAGTCCGCACGGAAATGAGGCACTTCCTTGCCATCGACCGTAGCCTTCCAACCCGGCTGGTAATATACTTCGGAGAAGACTGCCAATTGTTCCTTATCCGCTTTACTCTTATAGGTCAGACGGTTCGGACGGTATTCTTCCAACACGATCGTTGCGGTTGAATCTTTCTGCGGCACAAATCCTTCCAAATCTTCTTGGAAACGCTTATCAACCACAGCGGTTCTCAGCGGATCGATCGTATTCAAGGCTTCTATCTCGGCATCCGCATTGTCCACCATATCCAGCTTGTCTACAAACCAGGCATTCCCGAATGCATACGGATTTTTCAACGGTTGCTGTTCGGGGTTATAGATGACATAGCGGGTATTCAGCATATTCAAGGTAGGACAGGCTGCCAACGCAGACATCACGTCTTCAGCCGTCTGTGCCTTCTGCAAAGCACTGATAATCCCACGCAACTCACCGTCCAGCCGATGGTCGATCAGTTCCTGGTAACGGCGCAGCTTGACGGCATGATACCCTCCGATAGAATGATGGAAATAGGAAGTATTCGTTTCCTGCCACGGGTTATTGATGTTCAACACACGGAAAGTCGAACCCGTATCCTGCAAAATCGCCTTGTCGGCAACCGTTTCCTTGTACATCTCCGCCGGCTGCTGCCTGACGAAATTACTGTCATTCAGATAACGACGATCCACCGTCCAAAGATCAATCAAAATAAGGACTGCCACCCCTGCACTTACGAAAGTCGCCGCAGTCTTCTTGTTCTTCGCCTTCCAGAACCAGACAAGCAACCCGGCTCCCAACAGGATGAAGACCAAAGACCGCAACGCATCGGCCGAAGCCAGCGAAGCACGGTCCATCAACAAGGCCGTGTAATACCACTCCGGAACCTGGCTCTGGAACTGCGCATCGTATGCAGACCGGAAATCCAACAACAAGGAAGGCATCAGCCAAAGGATCACACAAAGTCCTCCAGTCAGCCCCAAAGCCCAAAGGAATCCTTTTTTCAAACGAGCCTCCTCCACTTTTTCGGCCAAGATTTCCCGCAACCCCCAAATAGCGACGATCGGAAATACCAATCCCGGTATCACCAACGCCATCTCGACCGTACGGAACTTATTGTACAAAGGCAGATAATGGAACATCAGGTCGTTGAAAGAATCGAAATTACGTCCCAACGCAAGGAATGTCAGGAACACCGATCCAGCCAGCAGCCACCATTTCATCGGGTTCCGGATTACGAACATCCCCAAGACGAACAGGAAGCAGACCAACGCCCCGAAATAGACCGGCCCGGAAGTGAATATCTTATCTCCCCAATAGGTATAGGTCTGTACTTCTTTCCCCACCTGGGCCCCGTTTTTCTTCAACTCCTTGTATAGCTCGGAAGAGCTGTCCAACGTTCCTCCCGAACCACCGCCATATACATTCGGCACGAGAACGGTCATCAACTCTTTCCAGCCGTAACTCCATTGAAAAGCATAATCCTTATCCAAGCCGGTGGAAGCCTTCTCCACTTTGCCCGAAACATCCGGTTTCGGCGTCAGCTCTGAAGCGCCACGGATGGAGTGCTGCCCCAGATCCCAATTGGAATACATCCCCTGCGCGTTAGGCAATACGGCCAATACGACGCAAGCGGCCATAATCAGGGAGGTCTTCAACCATTCGCCATAGGCTTTCTCCTTGATCTTTCTGACTGCATATCCTATATAGATCAGCAGACAAAGCAGGACCAGATAATAGGTGATCTGGATATGCCCGTTCGCCAAGGATAAGGCTACCCCCAGCAGGAACAAGACGGCTCCCCACAGATAGGAGCGCCTGAAAAGCAAAGCCATACCGGCCAACGTCACCGGCATATAACCAATCACATAGGCTTTCACGATATGCCCCGCCTCGATAATAATGATATTATAGGATGCGAATGCAAAAGCGAATGCCCCGGCAATCGCGAGCCACCAGTTTACTCCCATGACGCACATCAGCAGGTAGAAACACACCAATCCGACAAATACCATAGCCGCATCGCCATATCCCACCTTTTTCAACCAACCATCCACAATCGAATAAGAAGGCATACTCGGTGCGGCCTGCCCATATCCTGTCACATACGGCATCCCTCCGAACATCGCATCCGACCAGACACTGAACTCACCCGGCTGTGCCGTCTCGGCGTATTGATCCATCTGGCTTGATCCCATTCCGGTCGCCTTGATATTATCGCCCTGCATGATTACTTTCCCATCAAACACCGCCGGTGAAAAATAGGTCATCACCAGTCCCAAAAACAAAATCAGGGCAACAACATGTTTCCCCCATTGCTTCAGCAAATCCTTCATATATGTCTCATTAAAATTCATATTCTTTACACCCGCCCCTTCAGGCACTTCGCCGTATAAAAACGGATGGCGAACCAGCCGTGGAGCAAAACCGTAACAAAAGTACCATAATATTTGCACATAATCGCATATCTCTCCCGCAAGGATGCTTTTCTTTGCGTCGTGCTCGTCCCGCCGTCCAGGAAGTCGGACAGGGTAAGGTGCGTGTTACAGAATGAACGGGCCTGCTTCATGCAACGGATACACCAGTCGAAATCGGCCGAATAGCGATATTGCAAATCATATGACGGGGCAATCGCACGTTTTGGTATGAACGACTGGTGGCAAACCAACATCCCCATCCGGAAACTCTTCCACGAGAGCTTCCGCGGCGCCCTGAGGCGGCGCAGTCCCAGCGACCGCCTTTCCTCGTCCACGATATTCGTTTCCCCATAGATGATATCCGGCAAAGCCTTCCTCTTCTGCAACCTGGAAACGACCGACTGGACCGTATCGGACGAACAGAGGGTATCGCCGGCGTTGATGAACCAGACATAATCTCCCGTCGCCTTTTGAAGCCCCTTGTTCATGGCATCGTATATCCCCTTGTCCGGCTCGCTCACCCAATAGGCCAGTCCCGATTCATACCGTCTGATGATATCTGCCGTCCCGTCTGTCGAACCGCCGTCTATCACGATATATTCGATGTTCGGATAGGACTGGCTCAACACGTTCAACAACGTCTGCTCCACCAGGCGCACGGCATTATAGGTAATCGTTATGATTGAAAATGTAGGTTGTAACTGCATATAATTATGACTATGTTCCATTTAACTTAACAATCCGTCTCCCGCGAATGACTCCGGCAAATTCAACGGTGACCGGTTGTTTACACCACCACATTCCTCCCCAGCCGCATCGTCACACGTGAGAGGCGGGATTTCTGTTTTGCGAGCAAAGATAACAAAGATATTCGGTCTTCACATGAAAGACAGAGAGATAAATCGCTCACGGTCTTTGCAATCTGCCGAAGCAGGCGGTGTTCGTAGGTTTCCAGCAAAGCCAAATGGAGGGAAGCGGTGATCTGGCGGCGGAAAGAGACGAAGCCCGATCCATGCAGCAGGCTGTCCGGATCCTCCCCGTAAGGAAGCTGCATCCGGCTCACTTCGAACAAACAGGCCGGCTCCAACCGTTCCCCTTCCGGGCCTGTCCCGCACGAGAGCATCGCCACGATCTTTTCCATCGACGCCTCTCCGGCCCTGTCGGCATCCAGCAGCAGGACGATCCGCTGCGTATATCCCGCCAGCAACCGGAGATGCCCGGCAGTGAAAGCCACCCCGCAGAGCGCCACCGTATTCGTAAATCCGGCGGCATGCATCGCCAGGGCGTCCTTGTAGCCTTCGGTGACGAAGACGAACCGCCTCTCCCGTATCGCCTCCCCCGCCCGGTCCAGCGCATAAAGCACCCGGCTCTTGCTATAGACCGGACTGGCCGGCGAGTTGACATACTTGGCTCCCTCCTCCCCATCCGTCCGCCTGCGGGCCGCAAACGCCACCAGCCCTCCCTTCTCGTCCCGGATCGGGAAGATCAGCCGCGACCGCATCTTCCGGTAATCCGCCGGCACTTCCGGAGGAGCGATCCCCACCCCGAAAAGGCGGTACGTCTCCCTCAAAGCCTCGTCTTCCGGCACGTAAGGCTGCAACAGGGAGGCGAACAGACGATTGGCGGCGCCAATCGTCCGAATGGACAATTGAGAATTGACAACAGACAATTGGTCGTCACTGTTTTCATTTGCCGTTTTGTCCGGGGAGCCGGCTGTCCCCTTTCCGTCCGTCCTTTTCTTCTTCCCTGCATAATTGTCTACTGTCCACTCCCTACTGTCAATCGAATACCGTTTCGCCAGCTTTCCCATCGCTTCCGTAAACGAACATCCCTCGATCTTCTGCACGAAAGCGAACAAGTCTCCGCCTTCGCCGCAAGCGAAACATTTGAAAAACTGTTTTCCCGGATGGACGTGCAACGAAGGATGCTTGTCTGCATGGAAAGGACACAAGCCGACATATCCCGCACCGCTGCGCTGCAACGGCACATAGGCAGCCACCACTTCCTCGATCGTGGCCACCCGAAGGATTCTCTCTTTCAACGAATCGCCTCTCATAACAACCGGTTTTCATAAGACAGGAACCGTGTCATCGAAACATTGTAGCGGAAACGCGCCCGTCCGGTCGCCCCGTTACGGTTCTTGGCGACCAAAAGGTAGCCCACGCCCCGCAGGTCCTCCTTCGTATCCTTGTCGTACAAGATGCCGTATTTCTCGGCCCGGTAGACGAAGATCACCTGGTCCGCCACCTGCTCGATCGCGCCGGAGTTACGCAGGTCGCTCAAGATCGGCAGATAAGGAGCCAGGCGCCGGTCGCTGTCGCGGTTCATCTGCGCCAACAGAACGGCAGGCACATCCAGCTCGACCGCCATCAGCTTCACCTTCCGCACCACATCGCCCAAGGCCAGATCGGTCGTCTCGTTGCGGCTGCCCCGTGTGTAAGGGATATGGATCAGGTTCAGATAGTCGATGAAGAAGATGTCCAGCTCCCGGCGAGCCTTGCGCGTCATCAGCACGGCACGGATCTCGTCGATGGCGAGCGAACCGCAATAGACGATCCTCAACGGCAACCCCGCCAGCTCAGCCGCCGCTTTCTCCAACAACGCACGCTCCTCGCGGTTCGTCCCCTTGAAACGGATCTTGCCGGCCTCCACGCCGCTCAGCATCGAAAGGATACGTTCCGTCACCTCCTCCTCGCTCATCTCGATGCTGAAATAAAGCGTATTCCGCCCCGCACGCGCCGCCTGAAGCGCCATGTGCAAAGCCACCGCCGTCTTTCCCATCGAAGGCCGCCCGGAGAGCACCGCCAGTTCGCCCCGGTAAAGGCCGCCCGTCAAGTCGTCCAGTTCGTCGAACCCGGTACGCACCTGTATATGTTCCCCTTTTTCGCGTGCCTCCTGATTACGGAACGAACGCGCCAGGACTTCGCGTGCCACCTCGGCCGCCATCCGGACATCCACGCCTCCGGAGGCATGTTCACGCAAGCCGTCCATGTCGTCCGTGACACCGGCGAGGAGCTTCATCACGTCGACATCCGGCTGCTGCGCCTCCAGGCCGCGTTTGTTCAGGCTCGCCACACAGCCGCGCAACATCCATTCGCGCTGTACCAGACGCACATATTCGTGGATGTGGCTGTCGTTGCGCACCGCCTGCAACATGGCGCTTAGGAAAGAGACTCCGTTCAGCTCGCCATAAAGCCGGTGATCGAGCCGGAACATCTCCGCCTCGACCGTCGCCATGTCGATCCGTTCGCCGCGCGAAGCCAGCCCAGCGAAGGCACGGAACACCAGGCGCAGCCCCGGTTCGGTAAACATCTCTTCCGTCACCCGTCCGCCCAATTCGTGGAAAGAGGCGGGACGTCCCAGCAGAGCGGCCACCAAGACCCGCTCCGCCGGATACGATTGTACGGCATTCAACCCCATCAGACAGTCTCCCCGGTGTTATAGACCGTCCCGTTCTGGTACATGTAGAGGGCTGTCGCAAGCGACAAACCGTCGCCGCCGCCCCCCTGCGGAGAGCCGTGGCCGTCGGGCTGGGGAGGCGCGTCATAGAAGGTCAAGGTGAACTTCGTCATCCTGCCCACCGCCGTGACCGTCAACCATCCTGCCTCGACAAGATGTCCGACAGCCGTGACTGCCGCCCGGCGTATCAACCCCGTACGCCGTGCCAGTTCCGAATAAGAGGTGATCCACTCGCCTCGTTCACAAGCATAGTCTTTGAAATGAAAGGAGACTTCTCCTTTTTTGAAATAGGCAAAACCCAATATGCACAGGAGCACCTTTGCCTCTTTTTCACACTTGTCTCCCGGCGTAAAAGCAATCTGCATGGCCTGCCGGGAAACTTTCGTATAGCCGCATCTTGCAAAATCGGCCGAAAACGTCATATCCTTTTTCATAATGAACGGATTTAAAATTAAACATTTTTACCCCAAATAAAAACGGTGCAGTCAATAGCACAATATAAACAATTTATTTTCAGCTACTTGTAGAGGTTTTCCGTCAGTTTCGGTTCAATCCTACATCTTAGAATAAATATATTAATATATATATAAGCTCATTAATTTGCGCCCTTTTCAATCGGCATGGGCAAAGGTACGACAGGAAAGGGGCGTTTTGTAATACCCAAAAATGTCGGATAAAAAAGCCGGCGCGGCGCATTGCAAGCGGGTTTACACGTTATTTCCTATACAAATTCCGAAAAAATTCCTGCAAAACAGGCCTCAATTGGTCATACATCCCACACTTGTCATACCAGATGGTCCGTATGGAAGACTCCGCCAGGCCCAGATCGAACGTCTCCGACATAAAACCGATCAGATACCGGGGCCGTACGTCCCCGAATACCTCCATCAACCACAGCGTCTTAAAAATCCCGATCAGAAATTCCGGCTTCGACACCGGGATGCGGTTCTTATACGCTTTCTCTTCTATCCCGAAAATCAGACGATGCAGGTCATCCCCGAATTCCTGGAAGAAATTCTGCGCCACGGCGCACATCCTCTCCTGCTTCCCCTTGGCCTCCTCCGTAAGGAAGAGTGCATAAACGATCATTTCGTACAGCGGATCGGACGCGTCCCGTACCTCTTTTCTGATTTTCTTGTACGAGCGGCAATAGTCACCTTTCCGCTTTTTTTTAACTTGCTCATATGCTTATCTATTTATTGCCTGCAATGCCGGCCGGCCTTTATCCTCTCCCTATCGATGGGAAAAAGTACCCTCTTCCGCATCCGGAAATCCGGTCTTTTGTCTCCCAAGTTCCCTGGTCTTACACGTCAAAGTCCCTTGTTTCGTACACAGAAGTCCCTTGTTTCAAGGCTCACCCAAAAACTGCACGATTGTCTTCACCTGCCGGGGTGTCAACGTCTTCTTCCCTTTCCGCCAACCGTAGCCCTGCAGCTCCGTCTCTAACACCGGGTCTGCCCCCACCCATTTGGACAACCGTTTCCCGGCCGATTCCGGCATCAAATCCGGCCCGTAAAGGACCGCCAATTCCTGCCACCCGTAACTTCTGATTTCGAATTCGTTTACGATCATAATTCCCATCGTTTCATTGTCCTATAAAGATACGGAATAAAAATCAATATTCAATAGATAATCACATTTATATCCTACTTCTTTCTACCTGTTTCCGCATCGATCTTCGCCGATGTTCCCCAATCTGTATTTCTGCCTGTACCGGGACCTTACCTTTGTCTTGTTATCGATAATGAAAAAAAGATTCCGTAAAAGTATTCACTTAAAAACTAATCACGCTTATGTCATTAAACTATCGCTTGGTAAGAAGACCGGATATGCGCAAAGACGCAGCCGAGGGCTCGAAGCTGTACTATGCACAGGTCCGTTCCTTGAAGAAATTGAAATTCGAAAAGTTCTGTAACATGGTGGCAGTGCGCAGCTCCGCCTTCGTGGGAGATGTGAAACTGGTCATCGACGGCATCCTGTCCGTCATGGAGGAACGGTTGGAAGAAGGGGATGTGATCCAGCTGGGCCGCCTGGGTAACTTCCGGATGGTCGCAGGCAGCAAAGGGGTGGAGAACGAAGCAGACTTCAACACGTCTTTCTTCAACAAGGCGCGTATCGTCTTCTCGCCGGGGACCATGCTGACGCAGGTGAAAAAGAATGTCACATTCGAACATCTCGACCTGGTCCCGGCCGGTGACAAACCGTCTTCCGGAGGCGGGGAGGAGAAACCGGGTGAACTGTAGGCCGGAAGCTAAATTCAAACAGACTAAGAAACTGTTTTGATTTTTCTGCCTGATGATTTGAGAAGTCTTTTTGAGGCAGATCCGTCACTCTGACGAGGAGGATAAGCAAGCTATCTGACGAAGAAGAGAGGGGCGGATATGACCGAAAAGACGTTCAAATTATCAGGCGAAAACAACAAGAATATAATTAAAAGGGGCTGTTTGTAAAAAATCAAAACAGTGTCCAAAAACAACAAGAAAATGAAAGCAGAACAGGTTGATTTTATATCGTCATATCTCCCTCTTGCCCGCAAGGCGGGAGAAAGTTTCCGGATCAATCCGGTAGTGATCCTGGCACAGGCGGTCATCGAATCGGGTTGGGGACAGAGCGACCTCGCACGCGAGCACCATAACTTTTTCGGTATCACCGCCTACGGCAAGAAAAACGTCTGGTGGAAAGGCGAAGGTATCGAGTTGGGCGCCCACTCCCTCCGTTTCCGTGTCTACGACACTCCGCAGGATTCCTTCATGGACTACGCCCGCCTGATCCGCCATGCCTACACCCCGGCGGCCGACGTCAGCAACAACCCGCAGGCTTTCGCCCGTTCCATCTCATACAGCCGTTACATCAGCGAAGTCAACGGCGACAACCGCGAAGCCTACCGCATCTTGCTGATAAAGCTCTGCCGACAGATCGAGAAAATTAAAGATTGAGAATTAAAAATTGAAAAATCCTTCTAATTTATGAAAGTCCTTGAAACAGTACTCAACTTCTTCCTCACGCTCGCCCAGGTCATCTTTCCCCACAAGCGTAAACCGTCTCCCAGCGACCGTCCTTGTCCTCCTCCCCAGCCTCCTCCTCCTGTCCCTCCTCTCCCTCTGGAAGGGGGAAACGGAAGTGACCCTGGCCTGCATCGGCGGGATTCTCTCCCTCCTGAAGAACAATCAACCCCCTCCCCACATTCCCAAGAATCCCGACGCCCCTCCCCCTCTTCCCCCGACCACCAGCCACCCTCAGCCGACTGGCTGGGAATCTCAGGCTACACACTGATCGCCTGCGGGGGAGTGGGATGCGTCTGCAGGTGGCTGATGGGGTGAGATAAAACAATCAAGAGCCATGTCCTAAAGGCCACGGCTCTTGATTGTTTTCGTTGATTTCTTATGTGTTATGGATACCGTTAGCAACGGTACTCACATCCTTTATCCTGTTCATATCCGAACGGATACAAGCTGTCTTATTCTTGAAATTCTTCATGCTAATTACTTTTTATAAATTCAAGTAAAGAATCATTATCAAAAATGCTTTCTCCAGACAGAAAATATCTTATCCCTCCTGTTTAAAAATCAAAAATAGTGATCACATCATGCCTACCTTATACAACCTTATTCCCCTTTCAGCAGCTTTTCGTATAGTGCCGTATATTGCTTTGCAACCACTTCCTCCGTATAATTCTCCTGTACTTTCTTCACACAGGCATCCGAAAGAGCCAGCCGATCTTCATGCTCCAAAACCCATTGGATACCATTAGCAAGGTCACCGGCATCCTTATAGTTGGCGACATACCCATTCACACGATGGTCGATCATCTCCGGAATACCACCAATTTCAAACCCGACACAAGGAGTTCCACACGCCATCGACTCCATGATTGTGTTGGGGAGGTTGTCTTCCAATGAAGGGATAACAAATAAGTCTGCACAAGAATAAGCTGCAACCATTGTCGATGTATCTGAAATATATCCCAAAGAATTGACCTTAAAAGGTAACGCCTGACACAATTCTTCTGAGCCGTTCCCCATTAAAACGATTTCTATTTTATCCGTATAATATTGTTTTAAAATAGAACAGGCCTCTATTAGATAAGCAGCACCTTTCCTTCTGTCCGACAACTTGGCTGCTGCAAATAATAATAAAAACTTGTCCTTAGGCAACTGAAATCGTTTTCTCGAATCCTTCTTTACTAACGGTTTAAACACATAAGTATCTATCGGATTGGGTATCGATGTAAACGAAGCCCCCTCCAATAATGAACTTTTTTTAGCCATCTCCGTAATCCATTTGCTACAACCGATAAAATGAATCTTGTTCAGCCCTATCTGCTTTTTCCTATTATATGTCCAGTTTGCTAAATCAAAAAGAGAATTGGTAACTTGTAATGGACACTGACTACATTTTGATTGATATTTTTTACACTTATCAGGATAATGACATATAGCTGTTGTAGGCCAAAGGTCATGAAGTGTCCAAACGATTGGTTTACCAGAATTTATCAGTTTTCCCAAGTTGGATACAGAAAGAAAACCCTGATTAATCCAATGAAGATGGATAATATCGGCTTTTTTTACCGAAGGATGCCCAGACAAATCCATTCCGGTATTGGCGATGGAAACCGCAAACAGATTCTTACGGTTTAAATGATTGCATAAAAAAATAATCAACCGCTCCCAATAAAATCGGAAACGGTTCAACCAAGTATCTTTCCTGACAAGTTTGTCAACCTGTATCCCGGCTTGTTCTAAAGCCTTACCTAAACGCCCGGCAGCCACGGCTGCGCCTCCGGTACGTTCGGATGTGTTTATGATGACGATTTTCATTCAAGTAATTTTATTCTCTAATATCAGCCCTACACCCCTTAATAATCTTTAACCAAATTATTATTATCTAAGACACCAGGAAATATTCCTATCTATTTTTCATCAAAAAATAACCCTATCTTACTTTTCTCAGCAAAGCCTGAATATATTTATTAAAATCAACAAAAAATGCAACTAAAGTAAATGTCTGATCTGGTTTTTTATTATATTTTAAACCTCTAACACGAAAAAAATTATTTTTATCTCTAAAAATAATTTTCCTATTAATAGGAAAATACCATTTTTCAGGTTTCCCATATTCAGTTCCTACTATTTTCACTTTTCTACCTAATAAATATTTATTTAAATAGGATTCATCATTTACTAAAGCAATAATTCCCTTTTTACAATCCATTTCAACATCACGCATACAAGACTCTATTAATTGCATATACTCAAATGTTCGTCCACCATTAAGTCCCCCTTGAAAGTAATATAAACCTTGCCCATAAGGGATATAAGCTGCCGAATTTGGATTTCGGTCATAAGGAAAAGTATCTCGATCTTTTATTTTATAAATATGCCATACCAAACCTACCAAAAAGTCATTCTCTGCAGTAGGCATTAATTCTTCCAAATAAATTATCCGTTTGAAAAGAGTATCTCCGTTAAAAAAAAACAAATAATCACATTTATATAAATCATCCCTATGTTCATAAAACATTTTAAATCTATACAACGTATTATTATACCCTCCTAAATCCTTTTGATGATAAACAGAAACCGACTTAGAAACAGATAACTCTTTATCTGTAAACAGATAATACCGTTTATTTACATTCGGAAACAAATACTTTTCCGCAGATTTGAAAAAATCCTCCCATAAAAGCATATAATTACCAATACCAATATATAAAATACCAACTGTCATTACAATGTTTTATTAGCTTCAGTCACTAATCTAGTAATTTCTTCCTCCAATGGCTTATACATTTCATATAACTTACCTCGATTCCGGATTTCTTGAAATCCCATTAGTCCATTATTCCAAATACGCATTCCTCCTGCTACCATCGACTTAAAGCCCGCATTGTACCATCCAACTTTCAAGCCGCACAACCACGCACGTAAACACAATTCACAATCATCGCATTGGAATGGAGCAAAAGTGAAATCAATATGTCCTAAATGCTCAATAAACAATTTCTTGTTTAACAACATGGGTGCCCTATTTACGGTATGTACAAAATAAAACTCTTTATCTTTCAACCCATTATCCTTATACAAATCTACATATCCCCACTTTTCATTATCATCGGTAATAAACTCCAATCCATTCAGACCACCGAGAATAACCATATCCGGATATTTCTTAAAATAAGAGACACCATTATCAACCCAATCTAAACCAGTTATTTCATCATCATCTTGCATTAAAATAATATATTCACCATTCGCAAAACGAATAGTTTTATCATACATCACATTCTCATATAAATCATTGGCACGAACTAAAAATTCGTTACCACGAGTGAGATACTTCATAAGAGATCTAGTATGCTTGTACTCTGAACCATCGTCTATTACTACAATTTCCGCATTCGGATACTCACGCAATTTACTGACAATACGTTTGACACCCACACTTTTGTTGTGAGATTCTATAATAAAACTAACAAGCGGTTGATTAGTATAACCCTTCATTAGCCAATCCTCATAAGTTTTCTGCTTTTTTCTAAAGACACGCTTCGCTAATGCCCAATAAATTTTCTCCCAATATAAACAAATATCCATTCTTATTTATCTTTTATTGAATTTAACTGATTGAAAAAAGATGTTATGTACTGACTGTAACTATAACACATTTTATTCGCCTTTAACGAAATTTGCCTCAGATCTTCACAACAATCCAACCCCAGCTCCAATTTTTCTACAAGTTCCATTTTAGAAATCGGATTAAAGATATCCCCATTTTTTCGCGGTTCAATTAAACAAGCTGCTCCCGCAACAACAGAACACAAGGTATAACAACCAGCCAATAATGCCTCATTCACTACTGCTCCAAAACGCTCATAATAACTTGGCAGTATAAATATCTGACCTATATTATAATAAGCATACAATTCTTCCCCCTGCTTTTTCCCCACAAAAATCACATGGTTGACCAATCTATTTTTTTCAGCATGTCGTTCCAAGGCCCCCCTTTGGTCACCATCGCCAACAAATAAAAGCATAGCCTTAGGATACTTATTCACGACTAAAGCAAAAGCATCCAGTAAAAAGAATAAATTCTTAATATCTATCAAACGCCCGACAAACAACAAAACTTGCCTTCCCCTCAAATGATACGTATCCTCCAACATTTTAGAAACAGGCAACGCATTCTCCAATAACTGCCTAAAATTTTGATCTTTTTGAATAATCGGGAAAAACAGAAATTTCCGTCTTATCCGAAAACGATTGACATACCAAGACAACACATTGTCATTTGTCAAGATAATTCCACTATAGAATTTAACAGCGATAAAGCGCATGCATCTTTTCACAAGACTAGCGCTTTCTGCAATGTCCCTACTATCATCACAAATTGTAAAAATATATAAATTCCTATTGAATAAAAATTTATATACCAACAATAATAAACCCAATATATTATACTCGCTACAAAAAACCACATCTGGACGCTCCCTCCTTAATATCGAGAAAACCTGTGTCCTAAGATTCTTAATGCCGAATAATCCCGAAGACAAAAAGTGAGGCGTAAACTCTAATCGCTTTCTCAACTCATCTTGAATAAAAGATTGTTCCAATACATCTCCAAACTCAAAATAGAATATAGCATTAAATTCCTTATTCAAGGAATTAAAAAAATCCACTCGATAAGGAGCTATCGCCGGATGAAAAATCACAAGTTTTTTTTTCATTTCAAAATACGTTTTATCTTTTCAGCATTCCAGACCTCCACATTCGTCTCCAATTTCATTTTCCAATAAGAACGTTTTTTCTGATTTCCGAACAATAAAAATTGAAGAATCCGTATATAACTTTTCAATTGTGTAATGGCAAAAATCAGCCGGCACCCAAAGATTCCATAAACCTTCCTAAAATAGATATATTGTCCCTCATATAAAAAATGAAGACGAGACTGTTTTATATAAGAGGCACGTCCTTCCAAATGTGTAATTTGGGCCGAAGGAATAGAATAAATAGAAAATCCTGCCTTAGTAATACGATAGCATAATTCCGTTTCTTCATAATTCATGAAAAAATCCGGAGAAAAACCACCCACCTCCAACAAAACCAACTTTCGAACCATTAAATCTGCCCCTATAATAGATGCGACAGGAATAGGTTTACCTTCCCTATTGAAATACACTGATCGAGGGTAAGAGAAACAAATCGGGGGAATATATAAAATAGACAGAAACTCCCATATAAAAGAGGGAAATCTCCTGCTAAAAGAAGTCGTAGGAAGCCCTTTCTCATCATACAAATTTCCACCACAAGCCCCAACATTAGGATGTCCTATCAAATATGTATACAATTTACTAACCGCATCATTCCTCAATATAGTGTCTGGATTCAAAAACAAGATAAAATCACCAGATGCATATGTTATACCCAAATTATTCGCACGACCAAATCCTAAGTTCTCTGATGCTTGTACACATATAACCTCCGAATAATGTTCCTTAATCAACTCTAATGAACCATCATCAGAAGCATTATCAACAACTATAATTTCATAGTCCACCCCTATTACGTTTTTTTTAATAGACTTAATACTGTCTATTATCAACGAAAATGTTTTATAATTTACATAAATAATTGAGACTTTCATCTTTATTAATTACAGTTTAAGTCTATTCATTTTACATTACAAATAAGCTAATCAATTATTTCTATAATAACATTTTTCTACTTTTAAAGTTGTCTTATTTAAAAAATAACAACCAAAGATCTTCTCAAAATATTTTTTTAATTCCTTTTATAACATAAGAATATTTTTCACCATTTATAATTTATCACCAAATAATAAAAACGAGAAGCTGAATAATTTGGAGATATCAGTCCTTTATAAAAAAGGAATAATTGTCATACAACCAATTTTAAACATCGTTAAACCTCACGATCTTACAACCATGTTTTCTTATCCTAAAACAATATTCAGAATCAATAGTATCTATCTCTAAAAAATATACCAATTTTCAAACGTTTGAATTGGATGAATCGTTCCAGATATTATTACGGTCTCCATTTCCTGTTCAGATAGGACATCTACCTTCTTGTGTATTTACCACAAATGCCATCGTATCATTTGCGGAATACTTTGAGATTTTATCTAAATACCGCAAAAACATATTGGAATCAAAACGGCTACCTTGATCCATCGTCAGCAAATACGTATAACCTTCCTTAATCGCAAAATGAACAACCGCATTTAACGCCACTCCAACACCTTATTGGTTTCATTTACGCTCTACATCCTTCAATTCTAACTCATTGATCCTAAATTGATCCAAAAGTAAATTTCTCAAACCGACAATATCTCGAGGTTAGAAAGATAAGATGCTATATTATTCTCCAACTTATCATCTGGATAATAAAGCACAATAACACCAACAATTCTTCTCATCCTCCCTTCTTCTTATAAGCCTCACAAAATTAACACATTCTTAAGATTCTCATAAATTTCTCAAAAACAAAAATCTCTAAAAAACCTTTGACAAACATTTATGATAAATTTCCGTTATCACTAATTCTCTTTTTAAGAAGTAAATAAACACAATCTTTAAAAACTACTGATCCTGATTTCCACAAAACAATCGTATAGAAAAAAATTGACAATGTGATCTTCAATAGAAGAAGTACATAAACATTACAAAATGGTCGAATCAAAAACGAGACAAAAATAAATACACCAATAGTAATCACCAAATAAGGCACAATATCTTTCATCAAATAAACAATCTTCATATTAACAATCTGATATACCCAATAATGCCAAAATAACAAAATAACAAAATAAGTAGCTACATAAACAATAAGCATCCATTCTATACCATAGCTTGCTGTACCACAAAGGAGAGCCAATTGCACAACACCCAAAAGAATATTTCCATACAAAAAAAGATCAGATTTCCCATGAGAAATCAGCATATGTGTATAGAGTACCCAAATGGGATAAATAGCACCCAATAGACACAGTATCTGCAAAATGGGTACACTATGCAACCACTTTTCTCCTATTGTTACTACTACAAATTCCGGAGCAACAAATGCTAAACCCAACATTCCAGGAAAAGAAACAAATGCAGCAAAACGAACCATTTTCCTAAATACATTTAGTTGACGTACCTTATCCTCTCGAACCTCGACTAAAACAGGTTGTGCCACAGAATTTATCATACCACTCAAAAGTGAATTCCCCATACCCATCCATTTATTGCCTTGCGCATAAAACCCAACTTGAGTTGCATTATACAATTTTCCCAACAGAACCGAGAATATATTACTATTGATCTGTATAAATATATTCGTAAGAAACAATTTCACACTAAAAGAAAATATTCCTTTCAAAGGCTTAAAATCAAACATCAAAGTAGGCCTCCATGGAGAGACCACACACTTCAACAATGAATTTATTATAACATATATCACAGTCTGCATAGCCAAAGCCCAATACGCCAAACCTTTCATTGCAAAAAAGAGACCTATAAGACCAGATAATAGTAAAGAGAGAATATCAATCTTCGCTTGCTCCTTTACCATCATTCTTTTAAACATCACTGTATAAGGCACACCTGCCATCCCAGAAAAAAAGAAACTCACAAATAATACTCGAGATAAATTGGTTAATTCCGGTCTTTCATAAAAAGAAGAAATCAGAGGAGCTGCAAAAAACAAAATGATATATACAATCAGCCCCGTTAAAACCATAAACCAAAATACCGCATTATATTCCCTATCTGATACCCCTTTCTTATTCGCTAATGCAACTGTAAATCCACTATTTATAATCGTATTTGCAATACCACTAAATATCGCTAACATCCCCAACAACCCATAATCCTCTGCATTAAGCATTCGTGCCAGATAAATACCGAACAACATCCCCAACAACTGTTGTACCCCATTGCTCAGTCCTCCCCAAAAGAGTCCTTTCGCCGTCTTTTCTTTCAGTGTCTGTTCTGCCATTAATTTAGAATGTCTTTATCATAATCATAACCATTTATTACACGTAAACGGGTTCCATTAAAAGACGGATGAATAATGTTACGAGTCGAATCATATTCCGCCACCTGTACACCAGTTATGCCAAGGACCGTATGTATTAGGTCATCTGCCATATAAGGTTTATCCACCGCTTTAGCAATACATGAATCTTTATCGGGATATAATGTCTTAAAACGATCAGATTCCCATACAAGGAAAGGTATCTCTACCATATAACGTGATATATCATTTTCTGATCGCCCTGTATAATCCCGATTATCATACACTTCATTTCCATGATCAGACAAATATATCATAACTGACTCTGTCTTCTTTAATACTTTTATAATTTCACCTATCACATGATCATTATATAAAACCGTATTATCATATTGAGCCGCCATTTTTTGAGATTTTTTCCCATAAGGGATAAGTTCATCTTCTGCCTTAAAATAGTCAAATGCTTCTGGATAGCGATTTCGGTAAAGAGGATGAGACCCCATAAAATGAAGTACTATAAATTTTTTATCAACACCATCAGATAATTTAGTTTCCAAAACAGACACCAAATCACCATCAAAATCACCATATCGTTCATCAATAGAGTTTCGTTTATTATTGAAATAAACATCATCACAACGATTTCCTAACGATGCGACATAATTACCATAAGCCCCCATCATCTCTTGATTAGAAATCCAATAAGTTTTATATCCTGCAGCCTTCATTACATCAATAATATTAGCATAATCGTACCATTTTCCTTTTGATTCATTATTAAAAAAGGACATTATTTTTTGAATAGAGGCTGATGTATACAAACTTGGACAAATAACATCATTAAAACGATACAATTCTCCTCGTTGAAAAAGTGAATCACAAAAAGGAGTAGTTGGCAATGAATAGCCATATAAGCTCATATGATTACGCCCCAATGACTCACCAATAATCAATATACAGTTTTTTATTTTAGAACAATTTGACACAACATGTATATTTGACACTTCCATCCGCCTAGATATTAAATCATACTGCCTTAAATCATTTTTTGTAATTAACCAACTATAGTACAAACGTTGACTAGGCAACATTGTTTTCATATGAGGACTTATTATTTCTTTTCCATAAGCAGAATCTTTCATAAAGCGATATCCCCCTGCAGATAGTCCTAAGAATAGGATAGAAAAGAATATAAACTTTATATATATAGTATTTAAATATTTACGTACCTTCCCTATAAAACAGACTCTTCTTACATACGCAACAATACTTATTAAGAATATCACCCCTAATATAATCCACTTGAAATCCTCATAATATGTCTGAAAAAATTCCTTACTTTCTTGTACATTTGTTTCTAATAAAATCAATACGATAGAAGGATTGATAATCGTATTAAAATCCAATAACAAAAATAATTCCACTACACACAACAAAGATGAAACAAATAATGAAAGTGTAACAATACTAATTCTCCAACAACGATTCACAAATAAATCTTTCACTAAAGCTATTAAATATGAAATCAGAAAAATATTCACAAAACCATGAAATATTTTAGTTAATACAGACACTCCTATTTCATGAATAATATTATTAACCAATCCTGTAAAAAAATTCAGGACAAAAATCAAACATATTAAACCTATGTTATTAACAAATACACTATATAAATAATTTAAAAATCGGATTGATCCGATTTTTATATCTATAATTTTTATCATTTTATCAACTTACAGTTTATACGTATTCATTCTTTTCCTTCAGTTTTCACTTTCCACCTTAACCCTAACCCTCTTTTCGTATTAAGCAAAGAAATCACAAACCAGCTAAATCACTTTCAAATTATTACAAATTGCACACCTTCTAGCCGACCATATCGTTTCCATTCGTTCGTTAGATATTTACAAATTTCATTACTTTTCAAACGTTGGTGACCCAATGATCAAAATATTCTAATATTTAAGACAAGATCAAACAGTGCATTCAGTCTTGTTGTACCCCATTGCTCAATCCCCCCAAAAGAATCCCGTAGCCGTCTTTTTCTTTAATGTCTGTTCAGCCATTACCGCCAAAATCGTATAATAGCCGAACGCATCTCTTTCTCAAAATACAAATAACCCGGCTGTATATTTATCTTTAAATTAAATTTTTTCAACTCAGATTCTATAACCTTTTTATCATCATGCAAATGATAAATACAAACTGATCCACCGATTTGTCGTCCATGCTCCAAGATATGAACAGCACCTTCCAATGCTTTCCTCTCATATCCTTCTATATCCATTTTCAAGAATAAATTATCAATAGATTTTCCTTCATCTCGAAAGAATGTATCCAACGTGATATTATCCTCATCATCAACATCACTCACATACTTGCGGACAATTGTTATCTTTTCTTTATAGGGAGCAAACGTAGCTTCCAATGCCTCAATCCAACTTTCGTCACATTCAAAAAGATAGGCATAATCTATATATTCAATCGTATCAAGTGTGAATATAGCCTCCGCCGCACCAATATCCAATAATGTTTTCCCTTTCAATTCTTCATAAGAATCAACATATCGATGTGCCGAACGTTTATCCTGTTCAATCAAAAGTCCTCGATACACTGCTTCGGCAGATGCCAACATATCTCGTTTGAAATAAAGCTTCTTGCCATTATGGGATACATACGGCAAACCATTCGTGTTATCAACATTCACTTCATAATGCTGCTCATCGTACTCTTTTTTCCAAACATACGGATATGGAGAATTGCCAGCAATTCCCCAAGCTTTATAAGCTTGTTCTATTTCATTTTTAGGAGAGAAGATGGAATAATACAATTTATACCTATACCACCTCATTGTTCCAGGAAAGCCACGGATAAGCATCAACAAATTACCTAAAAAGGCTTTATAAATAACCTTTCGTGTTTTCTCTGGAACTATTTTTCTATAGAAAGAACTTATATATTGTTTCATAACTGGATTCCTTACATTCCTCCGATTTTCCTTTCTCCAATCTCAATCCACTCTTCATAATTAAGCGAAGTCAGGACAGAATAAATATTATCCGACTGATACAAACTTTTGGTTCGAATGGCCCGGATTATCCGGGATTAAAGGGATTAACAAACCATATCCAACTAAGTCACTCATATACTGTTTGATGTCCTTTGGGGTAATAAGACACTCCCAAATAATACAAATATTTAAACACAATCGCATTACACAGATCACTGATGCTCCCTTCAATAGCTACGGCGTCTTTTTCTTCAATAGAAAAGGCATAAACCTGACGATAAAAAGCGGGTTGTCGCTTACTTTCTGTTTATTATTGATTTGATTCCAAAAAGATTGGATAATCTTATCTATCTCCCTATGCAATGATAAACAAAGCCATTCTCCTCCAACTCCTTCACATCGTAAATGTTCCGGCCATCCAAGATCAGCGGGGTTGCCATCAGTTTTTTGACGGCCGACCAAGAAGGCATCCTGAATTCTTTCCATTCCGTGACGAGCAAGAGGGCATCAGCATCCACTACCGCGTCATAAATGTCTTTGGCATAGTGGAGGGCGTCTCCCAAACGGCGGCAGGTTTCTTCCATCGAGACAGGGTCGTAGACATACACTTCGCAACCGGAAGCCAATAATCTATCAATCAAGACCAGAGAAGGAGCTTCGCGCATATCGTCTGTCTCCGGCTTGAAGGCCAACCCCCACATAGCGATACGTTTACCTTTCAGATCGCCCTTGAAATAATCGTCCAACTTGCGGAACAAGATGGATTTCTGCTCTTCGTTGACCGCCTCGACCGCTTCTAGGATACGCATCCGGTAACCGTTCGACTTGGCTGTTTTGATCAACGCTTTTATATCTTTTGGGAAACAGGAACCTCCATAGCCGATACCGGCATACAGGAAACGGTTGCCGATACGGGCATCCGAGCCGATCCCCTTACGCACCATATTCACATCGGCACCGACAATCTCGCAGAGGTTCGCCACATCGTTCATAAAGCTGATACGGGTAGCCAGCATGGCATTGGCCGCATATTTCGTCATCTCGGCGGATGGTACATCCATGAAAATCACACGGAAGTTGTTCAACAGGAACGGACGGTACAAGCGGGTCATCAACTCCTTTGCACGTTCGGATTCGACACCGACGACCACACGATCCGGACTCATAAAGTCCTTGATGGCCGCACCTTCTTTCAGAAATTCAGGATTCGAAGCAACATCGAACTCAAGCGGCAAACCCCGTTTATCCAGTTCTTCCTGGATCGTCTCACGGACTTTACGGGCCGTGCCTACCGGAACGGTGCTCTTCGTCACGACAAGGAGATGTTTGGTCATGTTGCGACCGACGGTACGGGCTACTTCGAGCACATACTTCAAGTCGGCACTACCGTCTTCGTCGGGCGGAGTACCTACGGCGCTGAAGAGGACTTCGACCTCGTTCAGGCATTCTGTCAAATCGGTTGTGAAATGGAGACGGCCGGCTTGCTGGTTGCGGTGAACCATCTCTTCAAGGCCGGGTTCGTAGATAGGGATGATACCTTGTTTCAGGTTTGTGATCTTTTCGGCATTTACGTCGACGCAGAAAACTTCGGTTCCCATTTCTGCAAAACAAGTACCGGTGACAAGCCCCACATAACCTGTCCCGACGATAGCTATTTTCATGATTTTATAATCAAATAAAAGTTACGATTAAGTGTTTCCAAATAAAGTTTCGGATACACAAAGGTCCGTCACTCCCACACAAGGAACAACGAAAACGCCACAAAGATAAGAAATTGGAATCATTACACACCTTAAAATCGAGTTATTTGTACAAAAGGACAATACAGATATAAAAGCACAATCCCTTTCATTCCATCGACAAACCATTACGATCCGTTTCAATTCCGATGCAAAATAGACGCCAAAGATTTTATGGGCTCAAGGAGAGAAAACATTTTCTTCTTGCCAACCGGCACTAAAAATGAATTAATTGTGTAAATTTGCCGTTCAAACTAAATGACCGATGAGCGTAGTAATTAAAGAAGTTACCAGTAAGAAGGAACTCAAAAAGTTCGTAAAGTTCAATATCGAATTATATAAAGGCAACCCGTATCATGTGCCCGGCCTGATCGAAGAAGAGATGGTGACGTTGGATAAAAAGAAGAATCCGGCGTTCGAAGTGTGTGATGCGATCTACTTTTTAGCATACAAAGACGGAAAGGTTGTGGGACGCATCGCAGGAATGATCAACCGCCGGAGCAACGAGACATGGAACCAGAAATATGCACGTTTCGGGTTCGTAGACTTCATTGACGATGCCGAAGTGGTGGATGCCCTGTTCGGTGCTGTAGAAAAATGGGCGGTAGGACAAGGCATGGAGGCACTGCAAGGGCCGATGGGATTTACCGATATGGATCACGAAGGAATGCTGATAGAGGGATTCGACCAGATCGGGACGATGGCGACCATCTACAATTATCCTTACTATCCGAAGCAAATGGAACGTATGGGATATACAAAAGACCAGGACTGGCATGAGTTCAAAATCTATATACCGGACGGAGTACCGGAAAAACATCTGCGTATCGGCGAGATCGTAAAGAAGAAATACGGACTGAAGGTTATGAAGTTTAAGAACGCGAAATCGATCATGCCGTACGCGCAGAAGGTGTTCCGGACATTAAACGAGTCGTACGCGCCGTTATACGGCTTCGCACGTCTGACTCAAAAGCAGATCGACTACTACATCAATATGTACATTCCGATGCTTCGCTACGACCTGGTGACGCTTATCGTCCGTGAGGAAGACGACGAAGTGGTCGGTTTCGGAATCTCGCTTCCCAACCTGTCCAAGGCTATGCAGAAAGCGAAAGGGCATCTTTTCCCGTTCGGTTGGATTTATCTGCTGAAGGCTTTGAAGAGCAAGCCGAAAGTGATCGACCTTTACCTGACGGGTGTCTTGCCGGAATATCAGAGCAAAGGCGTGAACGCATTGCTGTTCAACGACCTGATACCTGTTTACAAGAGTGTCGGAGCTATTTATGCGGAAAGCAATCCGGAACTGGAAACGAACAATGCCGTACAGGCACAGTGGGATTACTTCAAACGCGAGCATCACAAGACAAGAAGAGCATACATTAAACAGTTGAAAGGGAAGAGTTAAAAGGGGAAAGTGATTCTTTATTCTTTTATTCCCAGTCTTTCAATTTTCAACTTTCAATTTTCAATTTTCAAAATGGACGAACTAAATTCAACAATGCAACAGCCGACAGCGTACAACGATGACGATATCAAGACGCTTGACTGGATGGAACATATCCGTCGCCGTCCCGGTATGTATATCGGGAAATTAGGAGACGGTAGTTATGCCGATGACGGTATTTATGTATTGCTGAAAGAGGTGCTGGATAACTCCATCGACGAATATATGATGGGTTACGGTAAAACCATAGAAGTGACCGTCGAAGAAGGCACCGTCTCCGTACGCGACTATGGCCGCGGCGTTCCGCTGGGCAAGGTAGTCGATGTCTCCAGCAAGATGAATACCGGAGCAAAGTACGATAGCAAGGCTTTCAAAAAGTCGGTCGGATTGAACGGAGTCGGAATCAAAGCCGTAAATGCGTTGAGCAGCTATTTCCTGATCACCAGTTACCGGGACGGCGAATGCAAGCGGGTAGAATACAACAAGGCAGTCATCACGGAGGAAGCCCCGATCTGCCCGACGGAGGAGGCAAACGGGACGCTCACCTATTTCATCCCGGACAAAGAGATATTCAAGGATTATCAGTATAAAGACGAATATATCGAGAGTCTGCTGAAAAATTACGTGTTCCTCAACTCCGGACTGACGATTGTCTTCAACGGCAAGAAGTTCCATTCACGCAACGGACTTGTGGACTTGCTGAACGAGAACATGACGACAGAGCCTTTATATCCGATCGTCCACCTGAAGGGAGAAGACATAGAAGTGGTCATTACCCACAGTAACCAGTACGGAGAAGAATATTACTCGTTCGTCAACGGCCAACATACAACACAGGGAGGTACGCACCTTTCCGCCTTCCGCGAAGCGTTGGGACGTGTCATAAAGGAATATTACAACAAGAACTTCGAATACTCGGACATTCGCGCCGGCGTAGTAGCAGCCATCAGCATCAAGGTGGAAGAACCGGTGTTCGAAAGCCAGACAAAGACCAAGTTAGGTTCGAAAGACATGGGACCGGACGGACCTTCGGTCGGCAAGTTTGTCGGGGACTTCATCAAGAAGGAATTGGACAACTACCTGCACAAGAACGCAGAGACATCGGACGCCCTGCTGCGTAAGATCCAGGAATCGGAAAAAGAACGCAAGGCGATCGCCGGTGTGACCAAGCTGGCCCGCGAACGGGCAAAGAAGGCGAACCTGCACAACAAGAAACTGCGCGACTGCCGTATTCACCTAAACGACACGAAAGGCGACAATCTGGAAGACAGCTGCATCTTCATTACCGAGGGAGACTCGGCAAGCGGTTCTATTACGAAAAGCCGCGATCCGAACCTGCAAGCGGTTTTCAGCCTTCGCGGCAAACCGTTAAACAGTTTCGGACTGACGAAGAAGATCGTATACGAAAACGAAGAATTCAATTTGCTACAGGCTGCATTGAACATAGAGGATGGATTGGAAGGCTTACGTTACAATAAGGTGATCATTGCGACCGATGCCGATGTGGACGGTATGCATATCCGCCTACTGCTGATCACCTTCTTCCTCCAGTTTTTCCCGGACCTGATCAAGCGGAACCATGTCTATATCCTGCAAACACCACTGTTCCGTGTACGCAACAAGCAGAAGACCTGGTATTGCTACAGCGAAGAAGAGCGTGTGAACGCAATCGCTGCCGCCGGAAAAAACGCCGAGATCACCCGGTTCAAAGGTTTGGGAGAGATCTCACCGGATGAGTTCAAGCATTTTATCGGAAAGGATATCCGCCTGGACCCGGTAACCATGAAGAAAGAGGACCTTGTGAAAGATATGCTGGAGTTCTATATGGGCAAGAATACGATGGAACGACAGAACTTTATCATAGATAACTTAGTTGTAGAAGAAGACGTTATCAATTGATAATTGACAATAAATTGAGAATATGGATAATACGATAAAAACAGGGGGGGGACAGGAATCGACCGATAATTATCAATTGTCAATTGCCAGTTGTCCATTAAAAAGAATCGCTCTTTTCCCCGGAACGTTCGATCCTTTCACGATCGGGCACGAATCGCTGGTAAGCCGAGGACTCGAACTGGTGGACGAGATCATCATTTCGATCGGTATCAACGACACGAAACGAACCTATTTCTCACTGGAGAAACGGCTGGAGGCGATCCAAGAGCTCTACAAGGACGAACCGCGCGTACGGGTCATGTCGTACGACTCCCTGACGGTCGATTTCGCCCAACAAATGAATGCCGGGTTTATCCTGCGCGGTATTCGTACGGTGAATGATTTCGAATATGAAAAGAGCATAGCCGATGTGAACCGCAAGCTGAGCGGGATCGAGACATTTATTCTTTTTACGGAACCCGAACATACGCATATCAGCTCCAGCATCGTGCGGGAGTTGCTGCGTTACGGCAAAGATATTTCCCAGTTTGTGCCGAAAGGGACAAACCTTTATTAAAAAATAAAAACAATGAAACGAATTTTACTTCCACTCCTTATATTGAGTGTGTTTGCCGCCTCGATGTCGGCACAGCGCGGTAACAACATAGATGCCCGCAAGCTCCAGTTGGCCCTGTATGCCATCTCCAACCTATATGTAGACTCTACAAGCGAAACGAAGTTGGTGGAGGACGCCATCGTCGGCATGCTGGAAAAGCTGGACCCTCACTCTACCTATACGGACCCGGAAGAGACGAAAGAGATGACGGAACCGTTGCAAGGTAACTTCGACGGGATCGGCATCCAGTTCAATATGCTGACGGATACTTTATACGTGATCCAGGTAATTCCCGGCGGGCCTTCGGAAAAGGTCGGCCTGATGGCTGGCGACCGCATCATCATGGTGGACGACACGCTGATTGCCGGCGTCAAGATGAAGAATACGGATGTGATGAAACGCCTGCGCGGTCCGAAGAATACGGAAGTGCGGGTAAAGGTCCTGCGCGGCGGAGTGCCCGACCTGATCGAGTTCAAGATCACACGTGGAAAGATTCCGGTATACAGCCTGGATGCCGCTTACATGGCGGATAAGACTACCGGATACATCAAGCTGAACCGCTTTGCCGCTTCGTCGGCCGACGAATTCCGGGAAGCACTGGAGAAACTGAAGAAACAGGGAATGAAGAACCTGATCCTCGACTTGCAGGGGAACGGCGGGGGATATCTGAATATCGCGATCGACCTGGCCGACGAGTTCTTAGGCAAGGACAAGCTGATCGTTTATACCGAAGGAAACAAACAACCGCGCGAGGAAGCCAAGTCATCGGCCCGCGGAGGGTTTGAAGAAGGACGTTTGGTCGTGCTGGTAGACGAAACATCCGCATCCGCCAGTGAAATCCTTTCCGGTGCGGTGCAGGATTGGGACCGTGGCGTGGTCGTAGGCCGCCGTACGTTCGGAAAAGGGCTGGTACAGAAACCGATCCCGATGCCTGACGGCTCAATGATCCGCCTGACGGTTGCCCGCTATTATACGCCTACAGGCCGTTCTATCCAGAAACCGTATGTCAACGGCAACCAGGAGCAATACAACCATGACTTGATCGACCGCTACAACCGGGGGGAACTGATGAGTGCGGATAGCATCCATTTCCCCGATTCGATGAAGTACAATACGCTGGAGACGAAACGCATCGTGTATGGCGGCGGCGGTATCATGCCGGATGTCTTTATCCCGGTCGACACGTCCCGCTATACGGATTATCACCGTAGTGTGGTGGCGGCCGGTCTGGTGAACCGCATCGCCATGAATTATCTGGACCGTCATCGTGCCGAACTGAACAAGAAATATCCGAAGTTCGCCCAATACAAGCAGAACTTCAACGTGACAGATGACATAATGCAAGAACTGGTCACACTGGCTAAAGACGACAAGATCGAGTTCAACGAAGAGCAATACAACCGTTCCAAGCCGCTCATCATGCTCCAAATCAAGGCGCTTATCGCACGCGACCTGTATGATATGGCCGAATACTTCCAGGTCATCAACGACGACAACGAAAGCTTCCAGGAAGCCTTGCGCCTCATCAACGACGAACAGCGGTACAAAAAAGAATTGGGACGGTAAACCTATTATCGATAATACTTCCTATATTTGTATTCATCAACGAAAAGAAAGGAACACAAAAGATGGACACAACGATGAAAACGATAGAACTTACTTTGCCGGATTCGGAATTGTCTTTCATTAAGACAATAGCGAAGAAATTCGGATGGACTCTGACAACCAAACACACAAAAACTCAGAAAAGTCTTGATGAAGGCATTGCCGATATCAAAGCCGGGCGTGTTCGCGAAGTTTCTACGGATGAATTAAAACAAATGATGGGATTATGAGTTCATACACGATCCTAATCACTAAACGATTTGAAAAGGACTTGGAAATATGTAAGAAGAGGGGACTAAAACTTAGCCTCCTCTATACTGTAATAGAGCAACTCAAATTGAACGGGACATTACCAAAACAATATCGTGCCCACAAACTAAGTGGTAATTATGCTAACTATTGGGAATGCCATATTAAAGGCGATTGGTTATTAATATGGGAGCAAAACGATGATGAACTCATTTTGATATTAACCTCAACCGGAACACATTCAGATTTATTCTAAAGGATTATGTACTGGACACTTTTTCTGACATTCGTCAAAATAGGGACTTTCACTATCGGAGGTGGGTATGCAATGCTGCCCCTGATACAGCGGGAAGTGGTAGATAAAGGATGGCTTTCGAAGGAAGATTTCATCGACCTCTTCTCCGTAGCCCAGTCCTTGCCCGGCATTTTCGCCGTGAACATCTCTATTTTTGTAGGATATAAACTGAAAAAAGTGCCAGGTGGTATTGTTTGCGCTTTGGGAAGCATCCTTCCCTCCTTCTTCATCATTCTGGCTATCGCACTGTTCTTTACACACGTGCAGGACAACATATGGGTAGAGAAGGCGTTCAAAGGATTGCGTCCGGCGGTCGTCGCCCTGATTGCCGTGCCTTGCCTGACAACGGCACGTTCGATCAAGATGAGTTACAAAGAGCTGGTTATCCCTATCGCTGCCGCACTGCTGATCTGGCAAGGAGGGTTGTCTCCTGTGTGGATTATTCTGGCGGCTATCATAGGAGGACTTGTTTACGGACTGAAAATAAAGAAAGACTGATATGATCTGGTTGCAATTATTCTATGTATATCTGAAAATCGGGATATTCGGTTTCGGTGGCGGCTATGCGATGCTCTCCCTGATACAGGCAGACGTGGTGGACCGCTACGGATGGATTTCGTCACAGGAATTTACGGATATCGTCGCCATCTCGCAGATGACCCCCGGGCCGATCGGGATCAACAGCGCCACCTACATCGGATATACAGCCATCCACAATGCCGGCTATTCGCCCGCGATGGCCGTATTAGGCTCCTGCCTGACGACATTTGCCGTCTGCCTGCCCTCTTTCCTGCTAGTGCTGGCCATCTCATACGCCTTTGCCAAATTCAGGAACAACAAATATGTAGCAGCCGCGTTCTACGGCCTTCGTCCGGCTACGGTCGGCCTGATTGCGGCAGCGGCTTTGCTATTGATGAATAGCGAGAACTTCATCGACTATAAAAGTTTCCTGATCTTCGGGGCTGCGTTCATCCTCACCTGGAAGTTCAAGATCAACCCGATCCTGATGATTATCCTGGCAGGAATCGCCGGGATAGTTCTCTATTGGTAAATTTTACCGCAAAAGTCAAGACTTTCGTAACAAGAAGTCAGGACCTTCAGAGTAAAAAACCTGGACTTCCACAATCAATATTCAGGGCTTTCTCTCAAAAAACACCCTTATTTCAAGTCAGGCTTTCATCGATAGAAAGTCCTTCTTTGTCGAGGAAACGCTCCTCTTTTTCTAATCTGATTGTGTAGGCTTTCATCCTGTTGTAGTTTTGCTTTCGAAAAAAGGTAAAAAGATTGTCAGGTTACAAAACGAAAGCATCATGAAACAGATTTCTTCCCTACTCCTCTCCTGCCTGCTTCTCCTGCCCGCCGGGATGAATGCGGAGGAAGACGCACCCAAACAATGGACGCTTCGCGATTGCATCGATTATGCACTGGAGAATAACATCACCATCCAGCGGAATCGCATCAGCGCCGAGAGTGCCCAAGAAGACGTAAAGACAGCCAAGGCGGATTTCCTGCCTTCCTTGAGCGGGAACATCAGCCAGCGCGTCGTCAACCGCCCGAACAGTGCAAGAGGCACCATCATCAGCGGCGATAACATCACGACAAGCGAAAGCAAAACCTCGTACAACGGCAGCTACGGCATCGACGCCAACTGGACCGTGTATAACGGCAGCAAACGGGTGAACACCGTCAAACAACAGAAGCTGAACAACCGCATCGCCGAACTGAACGTGGACGAAAGCGAAAACTCGATCGAGGAAAGTATCACCCAACTGTATGTACAGATCCTCTACTCGGCCGAAGCTGTCAAAGTAAACGAATCGACACTTGAAGTAAGCCGGAAAGAGTTTGAACGGGGACAGGAATTGTTCAACGTCGGCAGTATCGCCTCAAGCGATCTCGCCCAACTGGAAGCGCAGGTCAGCAGCGACAACTACCAGCTGGTGACCTCCCAGGCTACCCTGCAGGATTATAAGTTGCAATTGAAACAGCTTCTCGAACTGGACGGGGACATCGAAATGGACCTCTACCTGCCGCAACTGAGCGACAGCAACGTCCTGATCCCGCTTCCCGAAAAAGACGATGTCTACAACACCGCCCTCAGCCTGCGTCCCGAAATAGAAGCAGGAAAGCTGAACGTGGAGAGCTCGGACCTGAGCATCAAGATGGCACGTGCAGGATATCTCCCGACCTTAAACCTCAGCGCAGGCATCGGAAGCACGAATGCCAACGGCAGCGACTTCAGCTTCAGCGAACAGGTCAAGCAGAACTGGAACAACTCGCTGGGACTGACCCTCAGCATCCCCATCTTCGACAAGCGGCAGACGAAAAGCTCCATCAACAAGGCCAAGCTGCAAAAGCAGACCAGCCAGCTGGACCTGCTGGACAACAAGAAGACACTCTACAAAACTATCGAAAACCTCTGGCTGGCCGCCAACAGCGCACAACAGCAATACGTGGCAGCTTCACAGAAGTTGAAGAGCACGGAAACCAGCTACTCTCTCGTCAGCGAACAATTCAACGTCGGCATGAAAAATACAGTAGAATTGCTCACGGAAAAAAATAACCTGTTAAGCGCACAACAGGAAACGCTCCAGGCCAAATACACGGCCATACTGAACGCAGGCTTGTTGCGCTTCTACCAAGGAGAAGAAATCAATTTATTCTGAAACATGACATTAGGGGTGAACCGCTAATGAATATATTCACTCTCTTTTTGTTTCGGAGGATGTGTCAAAACCTCCTTATCTCCGCGCCTGACGCAGGAACAAGGCACTTTTGGCACACCTCCCTTGCAAAAGGAATCGACATCCAGAAAGAAATAAAAACAGATAAAGATATGAACAAGAAGAAACTAATTATCGGTATAGTAGGCGTATTGGTCGTGGCCGGAGGCATCTGGTTCTTCACAGGCAAAACGTCGAAAGGCGGTATCCGGCTCGAAACTGCCAAAGTGGGCCGCAGTTCCATTTCGAACACGGTAACGGCAACCGGAACAGTCGAGCCGGTAACGGAAGTCGAAGTCGGCACGCAGGTGTCCGGTATCATCGACAAGTTGTATGCAGACTATAACGACGTGGTCAAAGCAGGGCAGTTGATCGCCGAAATGGACAAGGTCAACCTGAAAGCCGAACTCGCATCCGCCGAGGCACAGCTGGCAAGCAGCAAAAGCGAATTCGAGTACCAACAGAAGAATTACGCCCGCAACAAGATCCTCTTCGAAAAAAAGTTGATCAGCGACTCGGACTATGAAACGTCCACATACAACTATGAGAAAGCAAAAGCCGCCTACGAACAAAACCAAGCGGCAATGGTCAAAGTGAACCGCAACCTCGAATATGCGACGATCACCAGCCCGATCGACGGTGTCGTGATCAACCGCGCAGTTGAAGAAGGACAGACCGTAGCCGCCGGCTTCGAGACTCCGACCCTATTCACCATCGCGGCAGACCTGACCAAGATGCAGGTGATAGCCGACGTGGATGAAGCCGACATAGGTAACGTAGAAAATGGGCAACGTGTCTCCTTCACCGTCGACGCCTACCCGAACGACGTATTCGAAGGCACGGTCATGCAAATCCGCCTCGGCGACAGCGAAAGCACCAGCAGCTCTTCTTCCACCTCGACCTCGACGGTCGTTACCTACGAAGTGGTGATATCGGCCGATAATCCCGACCTTAAATTGAAGCCGCGCCTGACAGCCAACGTGACGATCTTCACGCTGGAACGCGATAACGTGCTGACAGTCCCGACCAAGTCGCTCCGCTTCGTACCGGATGCCGGGATGTTGACGCAACTGGGCTACATCGTCTCCGAAGCCGGCAAGGAAGCCCCTGCCGGGAAACGTCTCGTATGGATCAAGAACGGGCAGGAGCTGAAGCCGAAAGCCGTTACCGTCGGTTCCACCAGCGGAAACATGATCGAGATAATCGACGGCCTGAACGAAGGTGAAGAATTGGCTGTCGATCTCGAAGCCTCCTCCATTACTCCGGCAGCCGAAGCCGAAACGGAAAGAAGCCCGTTCATGCCAGGCCCTCCGGGAAGCAATAAGAACAAGAAGAGTGCCAAGTAGGGGCAGGCTTTATATATCTGCCCTCCAAACAAGGAGTACAACAATATGAAAGAGATAATCAAATTAGAAAACATCAAGCGTGACTTCAAGGTCGGAGACGAAACGGTCCATGCCTTGCGTGGCGTCTCCTTCACGATCTACGAAGGCGAATTTGTCACCATCATGGGGACATCCGGCTCAGGAAAGAGTACCTTGCTGAACACGTTAGGTTGCCTGGATACACCGACCAGCGGAGAATATTACCTCGACGGCACATCGGTCCGCACGATGGGTAAGAACGCCCGCGCCACCTTGCGCAACCGCAAAATCGGGTTCGTCTTCCAGAACTACAACCTGCTGCCTAAGACGACAGCGGTCGAGAACGTGGAGCTGCCCTTGATGTACAATTCGTCCTACAGTGCAGCCGAACGACACAAGAAAGCAGTCGAATCGCTGGTTGCCGTAGGTCTGGGCGACCGCCTGATGCATAAAAGCAACCAGATGTCCGGAGGACAGATGCAACGTGTCGCCATCGCCCGGGCGCTGGTAAACGACCCCGCCGTCATCCTCGCCGATGAAGCGACCGGAAACCTCGATACCCGTACCTCTTTCGAGATACTGGTTCTTTTCCAGAAACTGCATGCCGAGGGACGTACCATCATATTCGTGACCCACAACCCGGAGATCGCCCAGTACAGCAGCCGCAACATCACGCTGCGCGACGGGCATGTCACCTCCGACACGGTCAACCGGAATATCCTGAACGCGGCAGAAGCGTTGGCGCGGCTGCCGAAGAATGACGATTGATCTTGCCACCCTTCCGTGGGGGGGCCCTTTATGCGAATACCGGAATCATCCGATACAAGCGGAAGGAGGCAAAGGTGTTTAAAGAATCACTTATAAAACAACAATAACAATGAACGGAACAAACCTAATAAAAATAGCCGTCCGGGCACTCGCCAATAACAAATTGCGCGGCTTCCTCACGATGCTGGGCATCATCATCGGCGTGGCCTCCGTGATCACGATGCTTGCCATCGGACAAGGCTCGAAGCGAAGCATACAGGCTCAGATCAGTGAGATGGGTTCCAACATGATCATGATACACCCGGGCGCCGACGTGCGTGGCGGTGTCCGGCAGGATGCCTCCGCGATGGAAACCCTGAAACTACAGGATTACGAAGACATTGTGGACGAAACACGCTTTGTCTCGGCCGTTTCTCCTTCCGTCAACAGCAGCGGGCAGGCGATCTACGGCGCCAACAACGCCCCGACCACGGTCTACGGCATCAGTCCCGACTATCTGGAGATACGGCGCTACAAAGTCGAGGACGGCGACATGTTCACCGAACAGGACATCCAGACAGCCGCCAAAGTATGCGTAGTCGGCAAGACCGTCGTCGACAACCTCTTCCCCGACGGCAGCAACCCGGTAGGCAAGGTCATACGTTTTCAGAAATTACCTTTCCGCATCGTAGGCGTGCTGGAAAGCAAAGGATACAACAGCATGGGAATGGACCAGGACGACCTAATCTTAGCTCCATACACAACTATTCAGAAAAAGGTCCTGGCCATCACCCATCTGCAAGGCATTACCTGTTCGGCCCTCAAGGAGGAATACACCGACCAGGCCATCGACGAGATTTCTGAAATACTCCGCCGCAACCATAAGTTGAAGGAAAGTGACGATGATGATTTTACCATCCGTAGTCAGCAGGAGTTGAGCACGATGTTGACAAGCACTACGGATATGATGACCGTGCTGTTGGCGGCTGTGGCGGGTATTTCGCTCCTCGTAGGCGGTATAGGGATCATGAATATCATGTACGTCAGCGTGACGGAGCGTACACGCGAGATCGGCCTCCGTATGAGTATCGGGGCAAAAGGCATCGACATCCTGGCACAGTTCCTGATCGAGTCCATCCTGATCAGTGTGACAGGCGGTTTGATAGGTGTAGTCTTTGGAGTGGGCGCGGCCCTTGTCGTGAACGGAGTCGCCCACTTTCCGATCTACATCCAGCCCTGGAGCGTCGTCCTCTCGTTCGCCGTATGTACCGTCACGGGTGTATTCTTCGGATGGTATCCGGCCAAAAAGGCGGCACAGCTCGACCCGATAGAGGCAATACGTTACGAATAGCAGGCGGGAAGCATCGAGGGAAGAAGACGCTCTGCGTCAAGCATGCCTCATAGGTATGAGGCAACGTACCTCAAATATATGAGGCAACTCACCTCATAGGTACGAGGCAATATACCTCATAGCTATTAGGCATGCTCGACGCAGAGCCTCTTCCATGACCGATGCCGCCTGGCGTTCGACAGAGAAACAACACTTCTTCCATGCCCGATGCTTCTCTGATATATAATAAACAGTATCTTTGCATAAATGGGAACAACAGAGACAATGCACACATTACCGGCTCCCCCCTTCAAAGGCATGGGGAAGCTGATCCATATCGCAGCCTGGGCCATCCTCTTCGGGCTGCCGTTCTTCTTCACCGGACGCGAGTCGCAGACGGTGACGGTCCTGAGCTACGTCCGCTCCATGATCGTCCCGCTGTCGTTCATGCTGGTGTTCTATGCCAACTATTTCGTGCTGATCGACCATTTCCTGTTCGCCAAGCGTCCCTGGAAGTTCTTGCTATGCAATGTCGTACTGATCGCTGCCTCGATGGGGGCCGTCCATCTGATGTTCGAACTGCTCCCGCATCCCGAATGGGAACATCCGAGGCCGGAAAGGGAATGGCAGGAGACGGTCGGTTTCTTCATGGTGAACGCCATGCTGTATATGCTGGTGGCAGGGCTAAGCGTCGCCATCAAGATGACCGGAAGTTGGTACGAGATGGAATCGTCCCGCCGGGAGTTGGAGAAAAGCCGTGCCGAAGCGGAATTGCAGAACCTGAAAAGTCAGTTGAACCCCCATTTCCTTTTCAACACGCTGAACAATATCTACAGCTTGATCGCTTTCAGCCCGGAGAAGGCGCAGGAGGCGGTGCACGACCTGAGCCGCCTGCTCCGCTACGTGCTCTACGACAGCAGCCAGCCGATGGTTCCGTTGGAGAAGGAACTCGATTTCATCCGGAACTATGTGGAACTGATGCGCATCCGCCTGCCGGAACATGTGAAACTCACGACCGACATATCGTCCGCCACATCTGAAACCCAGGTGGCACCTCTCCTTTTCATCTCCCTGATCGAGAATGCTTTCAAGCATGGGGTGAGCCACAACAAACCCTCTTTTATCGACCTGAAGATTCACCAGGAAGGGACACGGATCGTCTGCTCTATCCGCAACAGTGACTTCCCGAAAGACAACGGACAGGACAAGAGCGGTTCCGGCATTGGGCTGCAGAATCTCAGCAGGCGGTTGGAATTGCTGTATCCGTCGCATCATATTTTCACGTACGGGCAAAAAGGAGACGAATATGTTTGCCTGTTAGAATTGCAGGCATAAGGATTTATTGTATTTTTGTCCGGTACATCAATACAACAAATTATGACGTTAACATGTGCAATCATCGATGATGAACCACTGGCCATCAGTCTGCTGGAAAGTTATGTGGACAAGACTCCGTTCCTCCGCCTCACAGCAAAGTTCAACAGCGCCCTTGAGGCATTGCCCGTATTGAGCGCCCAGCCGGTAGAGCTGCTTTTCCTCGATATCCAGATGCCGGAGTTGAGCGGCATGGAATTTTCTCGGATACTGGAGGCAGATACCCGCATCATCTTTACGACGGCTTTCGAACAGTATGCCCTCGACAGCTACAAGGTGAACGCCCTCGACTATCTGCTGAAACCGATCAGTTACCCGGATTTCCTCAAGGCGGCCAACAAGGCGTTGCAATGGTACGAGCATATGCAAGCGCCTGCGGCAGAGATCGAGTCGATCTTCATCAAGACTGAGTATAAGCAGGTACAGGTCGAACTGCGCAAAATACTCTATATCGAAGGGCTGAAAGACTATGTCAAAATTTTTATCGAGGATGAACCGCATCCCATCCTTTCACTGATGAGCATGAAGTCGCTGGAAGAGATGCTGCCGGCAAGCCGCTTTATCCGCGTACACCGTTCCTTTATCGTACAGCCTGAAAAGATCAAGGTGATCGAACGGAACCGGATCGTGTTCGGAAAAGAATATATCCCGATCTCCGACAACTACAAACCGAGGCTTGTCGAATTCCTGGCGCAACGGTCACTCAATTTCAATTGACAATGGACAATTAACTTTGTTAAGATGATACGGCGTAGCCCAATTCTCAATTAATTAAAAAAGTTGTAACAGCAACTTTTCCAAAGCCCCAGTCATCCGGCTCATCGGGCAAGAATAGTTATTCGAGAAAACGGCTACCGCATACGTCTTTCCATCTTTCGTGATATAGCCGGCATAGCTCCTGACACCCGTAATGCCCCCGCTTTTCAGGTGGGCTTTTCCCTGCAACTTCGATCCTTTCAAGAAATTGCGCACTGATCCCTCTATCCCGGCTTGTGGTAAAGAGGCTATGAAAGCATCCGAAACAGCAGATTCCGTCGCCATATAGACCAACAGCTCTCCCATAAATCCGGCCGACACCTTATCTGCCGGAGCCAAGCCGCTGCCGTCGTTCATCCGGAGCGGAAAGACATCCAAACCTTTCTTCTCCCAATATTCTTTCACGACCTGCACACCACGACCAAACGAGGAGATCATCTCGTTCCTTCGCGGTTTGTATTGCAATCCGACCGTTTTGACCAAAGCATCCGCATATAGGTTATGGCTGACATGGTTGCATACGCTTGCTATCTCCCGCAGCGTGGACGAATAGGTCGTGACAATCTCTTTCCTCTCTCCCTTCTTCCACCGGTTTTCCTCCACCTCGATACGGTAGCAGGAAGGGGACCCGTCCACCCGTATTCCCTTCTGCTGAAGCTGGTCCGTCAGATAGCGTGCCAAATATAAGGCAGGATCGGGGATATCTCCTTTCAAGACATACGCCTCCCGGTTCGCAGGCAGGACACCATACAGGTAGCGCACGTCATCGAGCGGAGCACCGATAATATAAGCGCTGTCCGAAGAAACCGGAGCGGCTTTCAGGTAGTTCTTAAACCGGATAAAAGGGATATCCGGCTCTGTCCCCTTTAGGACCGGCCGCGTCCCGGCAGCCCCAGTCTGCAAGGATAGCTTATACATATTGTCGAAGATGGAAATACCATAACTTCCGGGGGCATAATAATTTCCCATATCTTCCCGGAGCCATTTAATAGAGACGCCTTCGGTGTCGAAAATGCTTTCGTCCGATATGACCGATCCTGTTATATGCTCGATGCCGGCTTTCTGCAAAGCAGCTATCCAGGTTGACAAAAACTTGTTCTGCCCCGGTGCGAAATGCGAAGAGCCCAAGGAGGGATCACCGCTTCCTTTTATATAGAGGTTTCCCTCCAACGTGCCGTTTTCCAGTATTCCGTCATATTCCAACGTGGTCGGATAGCGATAGTCTTCTCCCAATATCTCAAGCGCTGTCGCCGTGGCTACCGTCTTCAACACCGAAGCGGGCGATTGCAGCCGGTCCGTATCATAACAGTAGACCGTTCTTCCCTCCTGCACATCTTTCACTACCAGAGAAAAAGAGGCTCCCCGCATATAAGGGGCCTGCAATAACCATTTGACGGGGGCGGGAGTCTGTGCACCGGCAAGCAAATGAAGGCAAATCAACAGGCAAAGCAGTACTATTTTGTTTCGTATCATCCTTTCTATTCAACTTTATTTTATCTTTGCCATAAAGGCAAAGATAAGTCGGTTTGCATTATCTTTGCCATAAAGGCAAAGATAAGTCGGTTTGCATTATCTTTGCCTGCAAAGATAAGAATTTAATATGAACCCATTGTTTGATAAACCGTTCACATTCGACAGGGTGGCACGTATTCTGTTCGGCCTGGCTGTTATCAGTGGTATTATCTATCTGATCGCCGTCCTGCGAAATGCTTTGTTACCATTCCTGATTGCCTGGCTGCTGGCTTATATGATGCAGCCGTTCGTCAAGTTCTTCCAGTATAAAGTCAAGCTGAAAAGCCGTTTGCTGTCTATCCTGGCCGTTCTCGTGTCTACCCTTCTGGTGATCTCGCTGGTGGGTGTCGTGATCGTCCCCTCTGTCACCCAGGAGTTCAACCGGACTTTGGAACTGATGCAGGAACATAACAGCGGCTACGGACATATCCCGATGATTCCGCAGTCATGGGCAGAGTATCTGGAAAAGAATATCGATCCGGACCAGTTGGCACAGCTCCTGAGCAAAGAGAACATAGAAAAGGCGGTCAAACAGATCGCTCCCAAAATGTGGATCGTACTGACCAATACTTTCTCCATTCTGTTCAGTATTACGATCGTGTTTGTAATCTTCCTTTACTTCATCTTTATCCTGTTGGATTATGAACGGATTGTCAACGGTTGGATCCGCCTGATTCCCGAACGTTACCGCCCCTTTGTCCAAGGGCTAGCCGACGATGTCGAATATAGTATGAACCGCTACTTCCGCGGACAGTCATTGATTGCCTTATGTGTCGGCATCCTCTTCGCCATCGGATTTAAGATCGTCGGTTTCCCGCTGGCCGTTATCCTAGGGCTATTCATCGGTTTCCTCAACCTCATTCCTTATATGCAAACGATCGGTATCATCCCGATGATCTTGCTGAGTCTCCTCAAAGCTGCGGAGACCGGAGAAAACTTTTGGCTGATCTTCGGATCGGGAATTCTCGTCCTTTGCATCGTGCAGTGCATACAAGACTTGTATCTCACTCCCCGCATTATGGGAAAGGCTATGGGACTGAATCCGGCCATCATCCTTCTTTCTTTATCCATTTGGGGAACTTTATTAGGTTTTATCGGCTTAATCATCGCTCTCCCCCTGACAACTCTCTTTCTCTCTTATTATAAACGTTTTATACTTATGGAAGAAGACCAGTCTCTTGTAGAGAAGCACGAGTTGTCAAAGGTCCAAAAGAAAAAAACATTCCCAAAAGAATAAAAAAACTTGCATCAGCTATTGCATATATAAAAAAAAGCCCTACCTTTGCACCCGAATTACAGAAGTAACGCACAGGATGATTCGCTAGCTCAGCAGGTAGAGCACATCCCTTTTAAGGATGGGGTCCTGGGTTCGAACCCCAGGCGGATCACTGAAAACAAAAGAAAAATCAATCAAATCCCTGATAATCAATCATTATCAGGGATTTTTATTTTCTCCAAATACTGCATTTCACCGCAAAAAACAGTGATGATCACAGGTGAAATAGGTGGACTTGACATCTACCTGAAAAAGTCCACCGAATTAGATCATATTTCATTGATTTTCCGATTTTTGCGCGGTTCGAAACCGACTCGTAAAAATTAATTTTGTAACATCATTTTTTTGAGTATGGCTATGCAGAGAAACTACTTTACGATTCTTTTCTTCATCAAGAAGTCTAAACTCCTAAAAAACGGAGAGGCACCCATTTGTATGCGTATAACGGTTAACGGGCAACGGGCCGAGATACAGATTAAAAGAAGCGTGGACATTTCCAAGTGGAATTCCCAAAAGGAATGTGCCATAGGTAAGGAAAGGAAATCTATGGAATTGAACCATTATCTGGATACGGTCCGTATGAAAGTTTTACAGATCCACAGGGAACTGGAGCAGGACGGGAAGCCGATCACGGCCGATGTCTTAAAAAGACGTTATTACGGGGAGAGAGACTCTCCGAAGATGCTGCTGGAGGTTTTCCAGGAACATAACCGAAAGTACAGGGAGTTGATGGGCAAGGATTATGTCGCCGGGACTGTCCTGCGCTATGAACGGACCGCGAGGTATCTGGGTGAACTGCTACAAAAGGAATACAGGATGAACGATATACCTTTGAAAGAGATAAACCATGAGTTCATCGCCCGGTTTGAGCACTATGTAAAAACAGAAAAATCATGTGCCCAGAATGCCACGGTAAAATATCTGAAAAACTTCAAGAAGATAATAAAAGTGGCGCTTGTGAACAAATGGATAACGGACGATCCTTTTCTGGAGATTCATTTTAAACAAACAAAAACGAACCGGGCGTTCCTTACGGAAGAGGAATTGAACATACTTCTGAAAAAGGAATTCACCATTCCCCGCCTGCAAACGGTCAGGGACATATTCGTGTTTTGTGCGCTGACCGGGCTGGCCTTTACCGATGTACAGCACTTGCGATATGAACACATAATAAAGGATGTCAATGGCGAGTACTGGATAAGAAAAGCCCGGGAAAAGACGGACAACATGTGTGACATTCCACTGTTGGACATTCCACGGATGATTTTGGAGAAGTACAAGACACATCCGGAATGCCTGAAAAAAGGAGTGGTCTTGCCGGTACCCAGTAACCAGCGGATGAACAGTTATTTGAAAGAGATCGCTGACATATGCGGTATCAATAAACCACTGAGCACGCATGTGGCCAGGCATACATTCGCGACCGTCGCGCTGGCCAACAGGGTTTCAATGGAATCCGTTGCGAAAATGCTCGGGCATACAGACATCAGGACAACCAAAATATACGCGAGGGTTTTGGACAAGACCGTTTCCGAAGAAATGAAAGGGATGAGAAGCAAATTCGTGGTCTGATAAGGACTGGAAAACAATCAGACCATACTTGAAGCCACCTGATTCCAAATGAAACTATCCCATAAAATGATTTCACTTGAGATTAGGTGGCATATCAACAAGATATGAGTATCGGTTTAGCATTTGAATCCGAGACTTCATCAAATACCATCTCTGTTCCTTATCCTGCATTTATGTTTGGAAAATTTGGTAATCATGTCATTCGTGCTGTGATTAACCGTTTTGATACTTTTAAGTTCTCAAATCTTAAAGATTCTTATTCCAATTTGGAGTCTATTAAGAACTTTATCAAGGGTTACTCATATTTAGCGGGAATCAATATTCTGGTATATGCCAAACAAGAAGTGTTGGATGATCTGACGCAGAAAGAGAAACTTTTTTGTGCAATATAGGTTCTCCATCAGATAGAACCATTGTTGTCAAAAGGCGGTATCGGATAAGGAACAAAGCTTTTCCGTCCGAAACAGATACAAGAAGTCTCTGTGAACGTACACAAAAATTATTACTTAACAGTTAAAGAATTGGTAAGTCTATGTTGGAAACAGAGAATATGTATCTGTGTATGGACCTCTCAAAAGCCGATTGGCACTCTTACGAGGATAGTTTTGGAACATTGGAAGAGAAGCGCCTTATCAGATATATTGAGTCAATATATCCAAAACTCACAAAGAAATACCACAACATATCCTTACTCCGTAATGAACAGGATTTGAATGGGAAGAATATGGAAGAAATACTATTTGACAGATAGTTATGCAAATCTGTGAGATTCGACATTTTGTATATACAATTTGGAAACCATCCAGTTTCTCCGTTCTGCTCAGATTCTCATATTCAAATCCTTGTATATAAAAATATGAGAAAAAGTCTAAAAATGATTTTTATTTGGCAGACGCATCTATATCCAGGCTATTCAGGTAATCCGCTACAAGCCGCTCGAGTTGTCCTCGTCTGAAATCAAACCATTTCTGACGGTATTCGCTTCCATCAATGACATATTTGAAATTTCTGAATGGCTTCCGTCCCGATACGGCTTTCCGCAACCTCTCTTTTATTCCGGCATCATCCGGTATGCAATCCCGAATGAAACGCTCCATGATCCCGAAGGACTCTCCCGGCTCCGGCGGGTCAATGCGGACGCAGTTCTCCCAACGCTCCACCTTCCTGTAAACTTCCTGATAATATTTGTCAAAATCTCCACACTCATAAGAACCGTATGAAGCTCCCGGCACGCTTTCGGTTTCCAAAGTGTCCGGATTCAAGAAACAGACCATTCCCATGCCCGTTTCTTCGGCGATGCCACTGATTACCTCTACCGGATATTTCGAATATTCTTCCATTTCCCGTCTGCTTTCTAAAATGTAATAAGCACTCACGAAAATACATCATGAGGTGGAAATAACAAAAGCTTTTACGAATAAATGTAACGCAATCTGTCATCCTCATTTCTTGCGGCAAAGAAAGTTGTTTTTCAGGTCGGTCCCGCAAGGCGGCCCTGCGGGCTGGTTGCTCGTGAAAAAATCTTCCTCACG
>ERZ773264.140-NODE-140-length-104070-cov-28.072922_pt1 | contig 104070 bp, 91 predicted proteins | sample MGYA00511910_ERZ773264 | MGnify/ENA primary metagenome ERZ773264 (study PRJEB29015, sample SAMEA2737739) | human gut metagenome | biome: human gut; feature: human-associated habitat; material: faeces | place: China | collected 2012 ...
TTCGAAACATCTGATTCCCACCTCGGGGCGAGTACGGCAGGATGCGTTGATCGAAAATCAAAGCAGCAAAGCAATTAGAATTTTGGAAATCCGTAAGTGACAAGACAATTTTTTAGTCATAGCTCACGGATTTTTAACATATTGGCAGGCAAAATATGATTTCTAAATAACCGGACATAAGAAATATTATGGACATACATCAATTTGAGGTATGGGAAGTCTTAGTTATTAAAATATTTTTATTGTACAAAACGGAATGTGGTAATTAAAACCATGTAATATAGAAAATGATAAAAGTAAATATTGACATCATTACTGCGAAAAGATAATATATTGAATGACGGTATAGAAAATATCGGGAATGGAGGATGTATATGAACGAATTACAGATTGGAAACAAAATAGCAAAGGTGCCGATCATACAGGGCGGTATGGGGGTTGGAGTCAGTCGTTCAAAGCTTGCCGGAGCGGTAGCGGGAGAAGGTGGAATTGGTATTATTTCAACCGCACAGATTGGTTATGATGAGGCTGAATTTGAAACGGATCCGGCAGCCGCCAATAGAAAAGCGATTGTTAAACATATTCGTCTGGCAAAGGAAAAGGCAAAAAACGGTTTGGTCGGTGTTAATATCATGGTTGCATTAAAAGATTATGCAGATCATGTGAAAGCTGCTGTGGCAGCCGGAGCAGATGTGATCATCAGTGGTGCCGGTATTCCGGCAAAGCTTCCGGAGTATGTCGAAGGAAGTGACACAAAGATTGCTCCGATTGTCTCTTCGGCAAAGGCAGCAAAAGTTCTGTTACAGCGCTGGGAGAAGAAATATCATCGTACCGCAGATTTTATTGTAGTCGAGGGACCCAAAGCGGGTGGTCATCTTGGATTTTCCAGAGAAGAACTTGACGATATAGATGCAATTGATTATGATACAAGAATCAGAGAGATTATACAGACTGTGCGTGGTTTTGCAGTGCGATTTCAACAGAAGATACCGGTGATCGTGGCTGGAGGTATCTTCACAGCGCAGGATGTCAGACATGCGGTTTCTCTGGGAGCAGATGGCGTTCAGGTAGCTTCCAGGTTTGTCGTCACAGAGGAATGTGACGCGGCAAAGGAATATAAGGAAGCATATATCAAGGGAACTTCGGATGAGATAGAGATTATTAAGAGCCCGGTTGGAATGCCCGGACGAGCACTTCATAATCACTTTCTTGATGAGATCAGGGAAAAACGTATCACGGTAAAAAAGTGCTATGGATGTATGCGTCAGTGTAATATCAATGAAATTCCATATTGTATTACGGAGGCGTTGACCAAAGCCGTTCGGGGAGATGTAGATAATGGATTGATCTTCTGTGGAGCAGAAATAGGAAGGATTCATGAAATGACAACGGTTCATGATTTGATGGAGGAGCTGAAACAGGGCTTTGACTGAGGTAGATCAGATGAGTGAAAGAAAAGAGATCAGAAGAAGGATTGTATTTTACGGAAGAGTACAGGGGGTTGGATTCCGGTACCGGGCTCAATACGCAGCAGAGCAGTACAGACTGACAGGCTGGGTCTATAATGAGGATGACGGAACAGTTTTGATGGAGGTTCAGGGCGACGAGGCATCCATTGATCAGATGCTGCAGCTACTTCAGAATGACCGTTATATTGACATTGTGGATATGGATATGAAGCAGCTGGTTGTGCAGGAGGATGAGCGGAGCTTTCATATCCGCTATTAAATGGCAGAAACAGAAATAATAAACGAAGGAAAGGTGGAAACGGATATGCGGGGAGCAACGATTTTGGTATTTCATATGGAGCGCGCCAAGGAAAAGCAGATCCGTCTATTGTGCCGCCGGCTTAATATTGAGGTTATCAAGGTGACAGCCGGGGATTATCAGCAAAAGCTCGGCAGTCTGGCGGGAATCGTTGGCTTTGCAAAAGAGGCTGTTGAAGAGAGTGACGAATTTGATGGAGAGATGCTGATATTTTCAGGGATGGACTCGGCGGCTGTAGATCGTTTTCTGGCAGAGTACCGGAAGAACGGAATTGAACCGGTTTCGCTGAAAGCGGTTATCACACCACACAATATCTTCTGGACAGCCGAAAAGGTTTACAGGGAGCTTGAGAGAGAGCATGGCTCTCTGCATTAGCCCGTGAGATAAGCGGACAGAGTGCAATAAAAAGGGCAAAACCAGCGTTTTGCCCTCCAAGAATTGCTTTGCAATTCTCGTTGACATAACGCTATGTTTTAAGCATTTTCCTATATCATCAAAAAGGGGATCCACGATTTTCGTGGATCCCCTGAATTAGTTGTCGTATGAATGGATTATGAATTAAACACAACCCTGAGCCTTCATAGCTTCTGCAACCTTTAAGAAACCTGCGATGTTTGCACCGGCCATGTAGTTTCCTTCCATACCGAACTCCTTAGCAGCCTCGTCACAAGACTTGAAGATCTCCTTCATGATGTTATGAAGCTTTCCGTCAACCTCCTCGAAGGTCCATGAAAGTCTTTCAGAGTTCTGGCTCATTTCAAGACCGGATGTGGCAACACCACCGGCATTTGCAGCCTTAGCTGGTCCGTAGAGCATCTTGTTCTCGAAGTATACGTCGATAGCTTCCGGAGTAGAAGGCATGTTAGCACCCTCAGATACAGCGTAGCAGCCGTTTGCAGCAAGCTTCTTGGCACTCTCTGCATCGATCTCGTTCTGTGTAGCACAAGGAAGAGCGATGTCACACTTGATGCTCCAGATGCCACTGCATCCCTCTGTATATGTAGCATTTGCATGGGAGGTTCTTTCAACATACTCTTTGATACGTCCGCGCTCAACCTCTTTGATCTGCTGAACAACAGGAAGATCAATTCCGTCTGGATCGTAAATATATCCGTTAGAATCAGAAAGAGCAACAACCTTAGCACCGAACTCAGTAGCCTTCTTTGTAGCGTAGATAGCTACGTTACCGGAACCGGAGATAACAACAGTCTGATCCTTGAAGCTCTTGCCGTTTGCTTTCAGCATCTCTTCTGTGAAGTAGCAGAGACCAAAACCTGTAGCTTCTGTACGAGCGAGGGAACCACCATAGGTAAGACCCTTACCGGTAAGTACACCAGACCACTCATTGCGGATTCTCTTGTACTGTCCGAACATGTAACCGATCTCACGAGCGCCTGTTCCGATATCACCGGCAGGTACGTCGCAGTCAGGACCGATGTGCTTGCAAAGCTCAGTCATGAAGCTCTGGCAGAAACGCATTACTTCTCCGTCGCTCTTACCCTTAGGGTTGAAGTCGGAACCACCTTTGCCGCCGCCCATAGGAAGAGTAGTAAGGCTGTTCTTAAAGATCTGCTCGAAACCGAGGAACTTGATGATACCGCTGTATACAGAAGGGTGAAGTCTGAGACCTCCCTTGTATGGTCCGATAGCTGAGTTAAACTGGATACGGAATCCTCTGTTTACCTGAACTTTGCCATTATCATCAACCCAAGGTACACGGAAGATGATCTGTCTCTCAGGCTCTACGATACGCTCGAAAACGCCTGCCTCTACGAGATCCGGTCTTTTCTCAACAACAGGCTCCAGAGACATAAATACCTCTGTTACGGCCTGAATGAATTCAGGCTCTCCTGCATTTCTCTTCTTAACTGTTTCAAGTAAGTCGATCAGATACTGATTTTTTAACGCCATTGCTAAAAAACCTCCTTTTCTTAATTTTATTAAATTGTGTGTATGATTAGCTCAATACGCTAAATAGAGTATCGCACAAAATTAGTGAAATTTCAACAATTTTTTATAAGAAAGCATCATTTTTTTTCGATTAAACTTGTGAAAATAAACAAAAAAATACTTGTATACAAAATACCTGTATACAAGTATGGGATATTTTTGAAAATATGAATAAATTGTTTACAATATTTACACAATTTAGACATATATAATTCGTATAATAAGTTTCAGAAAGTGAAAACTTTCTACTCCCACCCTATTATACGCTGGATAACGAGAGTTATCCACAAGAGAGCCCTTCGGGGCTCTTTTTGATTATATCGAAAGGGATTCGTAACGCATCGGAAATCAAGGGCAAAACGCAGGTTTTGCCCTTTTGGATTTTACAGAGATCTTTTTGTTTCTTGTTAATGCTTGCGGTCGGCGGCAAAATATTCTATATTATATGGTGAATACAAGTGACATAACAGCATACACACAGATACGTTTTCTGTGAGAAAGAGGCAGTATGGGATGGAAATACATTTTGTTTGATCTGGATGGCACTCTGACGGATTCTAATGAAGGAATCTTGAATTGTGTGGTCTATGCACTGGAAGCGGCGGGAATGGAGATCCCGGACAGAGAGACCTTATTAAAATTTATCGGACCGCCTCTGGTAGACGGTTTTCAGGAGATCACCGGGATGACCCGTGAGGAGGCTGTGACGGCAACTGCAAAGTATCGGGAAAGATATGGTGTGATCGGTTTGTTTGAGAACAAACCATATGAAGGAATTGAGCAGGTTCTGTCAGAATTAAAGAAGCAGGGTAAGCTTCTTGCACTGGCAACCTCCAAGCCGGAGACATATGCGGTCCGGATCCTGCAGCATTTTCATCTGATGAAATATTTCGATGAGACAGTGGGGAGCGAGCTGGACGGCACACGTAACGATAAGGCAGAGGTGATCAGAGAGGCTCTGCGGCGTCTTAATATTTCCAAAGAGGAATACCGGGATGTCATTATGGTAGGAGACCGGCGTCACGATATCATCGGAGCCGGGAAATGCGGGATTGAATCCCTTGGAGTATATTATGGATTTGCGGAGCCTGGAGAATTAGAGCAGGCAGGGGCAGATTATATTGCACACAGCGTATCGGATGTCTTGGAGATTGTGGGTGATGAAGGGATGAAGGAAAGATAGTTATTTAATAAGAAGAAACTCTTATGTTATATCAGAAAGAAAACGACCAGACAGAAAGGATTATTATGAGTAAAAACAAAAAGGCAAACAGCAGGAAAAGAGCAGCTCAGATGGCTGCGGCAAAGAAAAAGAAGAAAGTGATCATGGCAGTGACAGGGCTTGCTGTCGTGGCAGTGGCTGCAGGAGGAATCTTCTGGTGGCAGCAGCATAAATCGGTCGGAGACAATCTGGATTATGATCCGGTACAGTATGTGACGATCGGTGAATATAAGGGCGTGCAGGTTTCTCTTGAAGTGACGGATGAGGATCTGCAGGACGAGATCGACAATATACGGGAAGAAAATGCAACCTATCAGCAGCTTGCAGGAACAACGCAGACAGGACAGACGATCCGTGCTTCCTTTGAGGGATATGTGGACGGACAGAAGATGGATGCCACTTGCGGAGAGGATTATGTAGAGCTTGGCTCCGGTGACTGGCTGGATGGCTTTGAGGAGAATCTGACCGGTGTGCAGACAGGGGATTCCGTTGTGTTTACCGTTGCAGTGCCGGAAGGAACCTATGATGATCCGACGATTGACGGCAAGAATGTAGAGTTTCATGCGACTGTGCTTTATATCTGCGGTGAGGAAAATCTGCCGGAGTATTCGGATGATTTTGTGAAATCTATTTCTAAGAAATACAAGACAACCGAGGAGTACAATAATTACCTCAGGGACAAACTGCATAAGGAGAATGAGGAACAGAAGGCAGAATATGCATGGTCGGATGTACTTGAGACCTGTGAGGCGAAGAAGTATCCAAAGTCCTTGCTGGAGGCTTCCAAGAAGGAAGTGCTTCAGGGTTACTATGACATGGCTTCTGTTTACAATTGCAGCAAAGAAGAGATTTTCCCGATGTTTGGCTACACGGACGAGGCGGAGTTTACCAAGACAGATCTGACACCTCTTGCCAAGGACACTGCCAAGGAATATCTTGCTTCTGAAGCGATCGCCCAGAAGGAGGACATCAGTTATAACGAAGAAGAGTTCGAAAAATATGTCAAGACACAGTATGAGGATATGTCCGATGAATACGATTCCGCAAAGGAATATGAGAAAGCAAACAAAGAATATCTGCAGCGTCAGTTGTTGTTGGAAAAAGTAAAAACATGGATTGCCGATCATGCGAAGTATTCCGGTTGATGGTATATATGGTATTAAAGGAGGTCTTACAATGGACAAATTAAAGATATTGGTTGTGGATGATGAGCAGAGAATGCGCAAGCTTGTCCGTGACTTTCTGGTGAAGCAGAATTTTGAAGTGATGGAAGCCGGCGATGGAGAGGAAGCAGTGGACCTGTTTTATGCCAATAAGGATATCGCTCTGATCATTCTGGATGTTATGATGCCAAAGATGGACGGATGGCAGGTATGCCGTGAGATCCGCAAATATTCTCAGGTGCCGATCATTATGCTGACCGCTAAAAGTGACGAGAAGGATGAGCTGCAGGGGTTTGATCTGGGCGTGGATGAGTATGTGTCCAAGCCGTTTAGTCCAAAGATCCTTGTGGCGCGTGTGGAAGCAATCCTTCGCCGTACCAATGCCCTCGAAGAGGGCGTTAAGGAGGTTGGAGGCATTGTGCTGAACCAGGCAGCCCATGAGGTCAAGATCGATGGCAAAAACATCGAGCTCAGCTACAAGGAGTTTGAGCTTCTTACTTATTTTATCAACAATCAGGGTGTAGCACTGTCCAGAGAGCGTATTTTGAATAATGTCTGGAATTATGATTATTTTGGCGATGCCCGTACCATCGATACACATGTCAAAAAGCTTAGAAGCAAGCTCGGTGACAAGGGTGAGTATATTAAGACAATCTGGGGAATGGGGTACAAATTTGAGGTGTAATTGACGATGAGAAATAAGAACGTTTCCTTTCGAAAGATCAGTTCGATCAAAACAAAGCTGATCGTGGTTTTGTGCAGTATCCTTGCACTGACGATCCTTGGCTGCTGGCTTACCAATCAACTTTTTTTGCCGATGTACTATCAGCATAGCAAGATAAGCACGTTGTCCGCTTCCTTCCGTAAGATCAATCATATTGTGAAGAACGACAGCGAGCAGCAGGGGAATCCAAGCGACAGCGGTCTGTCTGAAAAGAGCATTAATACTCTGGATTCTCTGACCGAAAACGGATCCATGAATGCATACCTGTTCCGGATCAATGATTATTTTGGAATGCTGCAGTATACCTTCTGTTATCCGTCTGCAGATTCCCTGAGTAATGTCCAGAAGCAGAATGTACGCGACAAGACCATGGACTATGTTATTGGTCTGGTGAATGGTTATGTTGAGGGAAAGAGCAGAGAACTTATCAAGGGGAATGACAAATATCAGGTATTTAAATCCTATGATGAGCGTATCGGCTCCTATTATCTGGAATTGTTCGGTCGTATTGACTCCGGCGATTTTGTTTATATCAGCACCAACTATCAGAGTATGAAGGAGAGTGTAGCGGTTTCTAACCGTTTTCTTGCTTATATCGGTGTGATCGCTGTGCTGATATCCGGAATCATTTTGTTTATGATCGGTAACAGCTTTACGAAGCCGATCGTTTATCTGACCGACATTGCAACGAGAATGTCGCAGTTAGATTTTGAAGCAAAATATCCGGTCACCACGGAGGATGAGATCGGCAGGCTTGGCAACAGCATTAATATGCTGTCGGAACGCTTAGAGGAGACAATCTCCGAGCTTAAATCTGCCAACAATGAGCTGCAGAAGGACATTGAAAATAAGATTCAGATTGACGAGATGCGTAAGGATTTCCTGTCGAATGTGTCCCACGAATTAAAGACGCCGATCGCACTGATCCAGGGATATGCGGAGGGACTTCATGATAATATCAATGATGACAGCGAGAGCAGGGAATTTTATTGCGATGTCATTATTGATGAAGCCAATAAAATGAACAAAATGGTCAAGAAGCTTCTGACGCTGAATCAGATCGAATTTGGTAAGAACCAGATCAATTTTGAACGCTTTGATATCGTTCAGGTGATCCGTTCAGTGATCCAGTCGGCATCGCTTCTTGCGGACCAGAAGGATGCGGAGATCTACATGGAGGAGACTGAGCCGGTTTACGTCTGGGCTGACGAGTACATGGTGGAGGAGATCGTGACGAATTATATCAGCAATGCGATCAATCATGTGGATGGGGAGAAGAGGATCCGTGTTACGCTGGAAATGCGGGAAAAGGTTGTCCGTATCCGTGTATTTAATACAGGAAAACAGATTCCGGAGGATGAGCTGGACAAGATCTGGATCAAGTTTTATAAGGTGGACAAGGCAAGAACAAGAGCTTACGGAGGCAGCGGAATCGGTCTTTCTATCGTAAAGGCGATCGTGGACGCCATGAATCAGCAGTGCGGTGTAAAAAACTGTCATGACGGTGTGGAATTCTGGTTTGATCTTGACCGTCAGAGCCATTGATCCGGCGTAGGGCGGCTGGGTTGAAATCATTGCGTGGAAACAGAAAATATGCTACAATATAAGCATTAGCCCGAGAGACTTTTCGCACAGAATAAGGGGATTATGAGAGATGAAGATTCATACCAATAAAAGACTGATCGCAGCGGCTGCCGTAATGGCGTTTACGCTGACAGGCTGTGGTTCTGTTCCGGATCTGGATCATGTTAATCGTGATATGGAAGCGGAGTATATGGCAGGTGCACTGCTCAAATATGATAAGAATAATGACGATATGCTTGACTATGACAGAAGTATTTTACGGGCAACGCCGACACCGACACCGGCTCCGACAAGCAAACCGGTACAGACGACGGCAACACCGTCCGGTTCTGCTGTAGCAGGAAACGATTCTGACGGTACCGGTGAGGTGGCAGCGACAGTTCCGGCAGAAAAGGTGTTTGATCTGAAGCAGGTAGACATTAAGATGATGTCCAGTGAACTGAAGCAGACGTATGGTTCTGCAGATGCAGCGGTCACTGCGCATAGTGGCAGCAAGCTTTATATTGTGCATTTTCGTGTGAAGAATCAGGCATCTATACGGCAGAAGGTGAATCTTCTCAAGAAGGATCTTGAGTATACACTGGTCTCTGACGGCGAAGTATTAGGAAAACCGTTGATGACGATATTGCAGAATGACCTGCAGTATTATAAGGAGAACATGAAGGCCGGTCGAAATTCCGAGGCGGTTTTGGTATTTGAGATTGACGGGAAGCAGAAGCTTCAGAATCCGGTGATTCAGGTGACGGATGGAAAAGTTACGGGAGAGATTGCTGTTCATTAGCAAGGAAGCTACTGTTATCCGGGGATAACAGGAATATAGAAAGGATTGAAGTTTATATGGAGACAGGTATTTTATTGGAGAGTGGAACAAACGAGCTGGAGATATTGGAATTTCGTGTGGGCAAGAACTATTATGGTATTAATGTGGCGAAGATACGGGAAATCCTTCCGTATCAGAAGCCGACACCAATCCCGAATGCAGATGCAAGGATCGAGGGAATCTTTATGCCGAGAGATGAGGTCATTTCTATTGTGGATCTTTCTACCGTGATGAATATCCCGAAGGCAGCATCTACGGCGGGGGATATGTATATCGTAACGAATTTCAATAAGCTGAATACAGCCTTTCATGTACAGGGCGTGGAGGGAATCCACAGAGTTTCCTGGGAGGATATCATTGAGCCGGATTCGACGATCAATGCGTCAGGCATGGGGATGGCGACGGGAATTATCCGGATCGGGGAAAAGCTGATCATTATACTTGATTTTGAGAAGATAGTAGCACAGATCAATCCGGAGACGGGATTGAAGGTTTCTGATATCGATCATATGAGTGGCAGAACAAGAGTGGATTCTCCGATTTTAATTGCAGAGGATTCACAGCTTCTGGGAAAGATGCTTCTGGATTGTTTGAAGAGAGCAGGATTTAATAATGTAGATATCACAGCGAACGGAAAGGAATGCTGGGATAAGCTGACAGCATATGAGCAGAAGGGTGTTCTTGATGAGAAGGTTGCCTGCGTGATCACAGATATCGAGATGCCACAGATGGATGGACATCATCTGACCAAACTGATCAAAAGCAATGAGAATATGGCACATATTCCGGTTATCATTTTCTCTTCTCTGATCAACACGGAGATGCGCAAAAAGGGAGAGAGTCTGGGAGCAGATATGCAGCTTTCCAAACCGGAGATCGGTCAGCTTGTCGGAGCGATTGATGAGATCCTGCAGATTGACAGGGCAGATTAAAAGGTTGACGTAATTTTGCAGATTGACAGAATTGATTGAGTGATTGACGGAATTCTGGAGATTGACAGAGCAGATGGAGCGGTCAAAGGGCAGATAAAGAACAGGTAATTAAGGAGATAATGGCTTGAGCGAAGAGGATATCAAGGATGCGGCAGTAGATGCTGCAGAAGAAGAGAAAAGTGAATATGACAAGCTTGCAGATTTTGTGGATCTGGAGGATTTAAGCAGTCTCATGGGCGAAGACGGTTTTGCCGATCTGGATGATCTTGGGGATATTTCCGATCTTGATCTGAATGGGGATGAGGAGGACATTCCGGCTGACATGACAGAGAAGCTGCCGGAACAGCAGCCCCTGGTGAAAGATGAGGTGCCGGAACAATCCAATCAGGCAGAGACAGTGGAGAAAGCACAGGTGACGGAAGAGTCTGAGGCATCACTTGATGATCTGGTGGGAGATTTCTTAAATGATCTGGATGCTGCAGGAGGTGTGGCGGAGCCTGAGAGTAATGATATCGCGCCGGACAGTAAAGAGGATGAGGCCTCTTTGCAGGACAGCATTCCGGATGATCTGGAATCACTGCTGGCATTCGACTCCCACGACACTGAGGAGGATGATGGAGCCGGAGATTCCGGAGAGGTCGATATTTCACAGGCTATGGAGGATGAGATGCCGGTTGCCGGGACAATACAGGACGCGGCAGAGAGCCTGGGCGAGACGCGGAATGAATCAGAGTCCGCAGAGGATGATATGCAGGCTGCAATGGATGCCCTTTTAGCACCGAAGACAGCAGGCACGGAAGTGACAGACGCACTTGTTGAACCGGAGGCGGACGAGCCAAAACCGGAAGCGGCGGATATGCTTGTGGAGCCTGAGCAGAATGAGACTGTGCCGGAGGTGGCGGATGCACTGGCAGAACCGGAGCAGGATGAGACCCGGGCGGAGGTAGCAGATGCACTTGTAGAGCCTGAGGATGAGACCTTCAGTCTGGATGACATTCTGGCACTCGACGAGGATGGAATGGACAATTCGGATGATGACATGCAGGCATTGCTGGAAGGACTTGGCGGCAGTGATATTCCGGAGGAGCTTTCTGAGGTACAGGAAGTGACGAAGAAGCCGGGACTGTTAAAACGTCTGTTTGGCAATGTTGTTACGGATGAGATTGCGGAAGCCGAGCTTGCCGAGCGAGCCAAAGAACAGGAAGAAGAGGCAGCCAAGAAGGAAGCGGCAGAGGCAGCTAAAGAGGAGAAAAAGGCAGCAAAAGCGGCGAAGGCAGAGGAGAAAGCGGAAGCTAAGAAAGCAAAGGCGGAAGAAAAGGAATTAAAGAAAGCGGCAAAAGAGGAAGAGAAGGCAGCCCAAAAGGCAGAGAAGGCAGCCAAGAAAGCTGAGGAGGATGCGGAGGCGGAATTAGAGATTACCGGTAAGCTGAATAAAGTCGGTGTTTCCATTGTAGTGATCCTGGCGGCAATGTTTCTTGCAGCAGAGATTTCCGGAACGAAGATCTTCAGTTACCGCTCAACGATCAAGGAGGCAACGAGCTTCTTTGATGCCGGGAAATATACCGATGCATATCAGGAGATCCTTGGGACAGATATGAAGAAAACCGATCAGGAGACATACGATAAGATCGTCACAGTGATGAAGGTGCAGCGGGCACTCAATTCCTATGAGAATTATGATAATATGAAGTATTATCCGGATGCACTCAATGCATTGCTGGTAGGTCTGAAGAAGTACGATGAGAATCTTGATACTGCCAGGAGCCTTGAGGTGGAGGAGGATCTGGATTCCTGCAGGGATAAGATCGTGACGCTTCTTGATGAGGAGTATGGTTTGTCAGAGTCGCAGGCAAGGGAGCTTCTTGTTCTGGATAAGACTGCCTACACGGATAAGGTGGTTGCGATCGCTATGAAGAAGCAGTCATAACATAATGAGTCCATAAGGACTCATATTAGGAGTTTCTTAGAAACTCCGTCATGCACAGAAATCGTGCGCAGATATATGACATAATAACAGCCCGGTGGGGGATTCCACCGGGCTGTTGCTATATCTGTTCGTATTTATTCGTTATGAGAAACTATGATTGTCGCGGAAAACTTCTATCACCGCCGGTGCCGGTCTTAGTTGCCGGAAGCACCCTCATAGACTGCCTCGGTCGTACATTCGATACCGAGCTTTTTGAACGTGTTGGTATCGATCGCGGAAAGGATTGCCGACACATGAAGCTGGCAGCCGGACAGCTTTGGAAGCTGTTCGAGAGCAAGCTTGGCTTTCGAATCAGAAACTGCGCACATGGACAGTGCGATCAGCACTTCATCGGTGTGAAGACGCGGATTGCGGCTTCCGAGATAACCGGTCTTAAGCTGCTGGATCGGCTCGATAAAGGTGCGGGAGATCAGATGCTCTTTCTTGTCGATATTGCCGAGGACCTTGATCGCATTCAGAAGAACGGCAGAAGCAGGACCGAGCAGATCCGAAGTAGATCCGGTTACGATCGATCCGTCCGGAAGCTCCAGTGCGGCAGCGGCGGAGCCGTTTTCGCGGGCAAGATCGTTGGCGGCAGGCACGACAATGCGGTCGTTGACCGTGATCTTAGCCTGCTTCATGATCAACTCCTGCTTGTAAATCTCGTCATTCGTTGCCTCATCCTTGACAAAACGGTTCAGGGACTGATAGTAACGGCGGATGATTTCCTGACGGGAGGCTTCCCGGCAAGCTTCATCGTCGATGATGCAATTGCCTGCCATATTCACGCCCATATCGGTCGGAGACTTGTACGGACAATGACCGTAGATTCTCTCAAACATTGCGGCAAGTACCGGATAGATCTCAATGTCACGGTTATAGTTGACGGTCGTTTCGCCGTACGCCTCCAGATGAAATGGATCGATCATATTGACATCGTTCAGGTCGGCAGTCGCCGCTTCGTATGCCAGATTGACCGGGTGCTTTAACGGTATATTCCAGATTGGGAAGGTCTCGAACTTCGCATATCCGGCTTTAATACCGTTCTTGTTCTCATGGTAGAGCTGGGAAAGACAGGTTGCCATTTTGCCGCTGCCCGGTCCCGGAGCCGTTACAATCACAAGCGGACGTGTCGTTTCAATGTAGTCGTTCTTACCATAACCTTCATCGCTGACGATCGTATCGATGTTGTTTGGGTAGCCTTCAATCGAATAATGATGGTAAACGTGAATACCGATCGCTTCTAGCTTCTTCTGAAATAGATCCGCCGATGGCTGACCGGCATAGCGGGTGATCACGACACTGCTCACATAGAGTCCCTTCTGCTGATAGACCTTGATCAGACGAAGTACGTCCTGATCATAGGTGATACCAAGATCGTGACGGATCTTATTGCGCTCAATATCGGCAGCATTGATGGAGATGATCATCTCTGCCTGATCGGCGAGCTGCAAAAGCATCTGAAGCTTACTGTCCGGTGCAAATCCCGGAAGTACACGGGAGGCATGATAATCATCCAAAAGCTTTCCGCCAAACTCCAGATATAATTTATCACCAAATTGTGCAATCCGTTCACGGATATGTGCAGACTGCATAGACAGGTATTTATCATTGTCGAAGCCAATACGTTTCATTGAGAATCTCCTTTGTGTTTTGTTCATATATATATCCTTTAAAATCGTAAGTGCCACATATGAGGATACCACATTGCGGAGAAAAAATACAGTATATTTACAGGGATTTCTTCAAAAAAAGAAGATGTGCGAAGCGGTGGGTTTGTGGTAAGATAGCATTATCAATCAACAGAAGAAAATGTGTTTCGAGACCGGAAAGGGGTGACTTAAATGGAGTGGATCTATCCGATCCTTGGAAAGCAAAAGTGTCTGCCGTTTTATCTGTCCGGTGTCGGTGTTGCGGAGCCGGAATATCATGTAAGGCGGGAGGAAGGTCTGGTATCGCACCAGCTTTTATATACCAAAAGCGGAAAAGGTCATCTGCTCGTTGGCGGAGGAAGCTATGAAATGGAGCCGGGAAGCTTGTTTTATCTGGGACCGGGCATACCGCATGAATATTATCCGTTGAAGGACGGGGAGTGGACCACCTGCTGGGTGGTTTTTCGTGGAGAATACCTGACAGCACTGCTAAAAGGGCTGGGGTTTGAGGGCTTTGTTTACGACAAAAATATCGTCAATGAGAAAATAGAAAATATATTCTACCAGATACTTCAGGCGGCAAAGGATCCAATCCATGGAGATGAGCGCTGCTCCATGCTTCTGTACGAATATATTATGAATATCCGTCAGGCACTTCAGGAGAATCAAAAGTATGGAGGTCATGGGGCGAAGGATATCCTGCGCCGGGCGGTCGTGTATATCAATGAAAATTATGCGGATGACATTACACTGGAGGAGCTGGCGGGGATGAGTGGTGTGACCAAACAGCATTTCTGCCGCGTGTTCAAGGAGCAGATGCGGATGCGCCCGATGGAATATCTTGCCAGACGCCGCATGGCGGTTGCCCGTAATATGCTGCTCACCACAGAAGAAAGCATTGCGCAGATCGGCGAGGCGGTGGGATATGACAATCCGACCTATTTTGGAATGGTGTTTAAGAAATATGAAGGTATTACGCCGACAGACTGTAGAAAGAGACATGGCACAAGCCTGACATGGTAGCCATGTCTTTTTCTTTTTATTAAAGTAGAGCTTATTTTGAAAAAACAAATCATGAGAAAAATGTTCATATTACTGGGATGTCATAATTATTTTAGATTGTCAAATAGGTAATGAAATACTTATAATACAGACAGTAACAACACTTTATACATCATCGGTAAGGAGGAGTAAATAGTGAGAAAATTATTGAAAAAGGCAGGAGTTTGCTTGCTGAGTCTTTCTATGGTACTGACAAGTAATGTCGGTGTCAGTGCGGCAGGCATTTCATCAAAGAAAGGGGCAGCAGTGGACACGAAGACAGGAAGCATTGTGATTGATGGTAATGATATCAAGGCAGACAATGTGAATGGACTTACTTACAAGGGATTTGGCATGCTGAGTGCCAATTCGACCAGTGATCTGTTGATGGATTATAAGTCGCAGAATCCGGAAAAATATGCAGAGCTGATGCAGTATCTGTTTGGCGGAAAGTATCCGATCTTTACGCATGTGAAGCTGGAGATGGGTAATGACCGCAACAATTCGACCGGTGCAGAGAGCGCTACGATGAGAACGAAGGGCGAGAAAGCCAATGTTCTTCGTAATCCGGGATGGCAGCTTGCAGCAGATGCCAAAAAGATCAATCCGGATCTGAAGGTCAGCATCTTACGCTGGCGTACACCGGCGTGGGTGAAGAAGGATGAGGACCGGTACATCTGGTATAAGCAGAGTATTCTTGCCGCTTATGAGAAGTACGGTTATATGGTTGATTACATTAATCCGAATGTGAACGAAGCGTGGAGCGGTGCCGGCGATGTGAAATATACCAAGAAGTTTGCAAAATGGATCGCTGCAGAGAGTACAGCAACCATCAAGGATGAGAAGGCTCTGGAGCTTTTCAGGAAGATCAAGCTGGTTGTTTCTGACGAGGCAAACGTAGTCAGCGATTCCGTAGCAGAGACGATGAAGAGTGATCAGGAATTTATGGATGCCGTGGATGTAGTCGGTTATCATTATAAGACGGCAGATGACAATAACGGTGGAATGAAGTGGCTTGCCGAGGTCGTTGACAAGGAAGTATGGAACAGCGAGGAGCAGGCAACCTTTTCCAATTCCGCTTTCCGTCCGGTGACAACCGATAAGGCTCCGACCGTAGCAGGTACCGGTATTGGCGGTTCCGGAAGTGCACTTGAAATGGGCAATACCGTGATCAAGAGCTTCGTAGAGTCACGCCGCGGACATGTGATCTATCAGCCTGCGATCGGTGCTTTCTATGAGGGTGCACAGTATTCCTTCAAGGAGCTTGTCAGCGCAAGAGATCCATGGTCCGGCTGGATGCATTATGATGCAGGTCTTCTTGTTCTGGCACATATCAGTAAGTTTGCAGTGACAGGCTGGGAGAACGAGGACAACACAGCAGGCATCTGGCGTGGTGTTCCATCCGCAAGTAAGGCGTCCGCTTATCAGGGAACAAGCAGTAATGCAGTCGATGGCCGTGCCGGCGGAGAGAACTACATGACACTGGCTGCACCGACAAAGGATAACTTTTCAACTGTGATCGTCAATGACAGCGAGTATCCGATGACCTACACTCTTCAGACGAAGAACATGAAGTTAGCGGCTGATCAGAAATTAGAGCTCTGGGAGACAAGAGCTGCCGATGAAGGTGCATTCAATGAAAACTATATGAAATGCATTCAGGAGCTGTCTGCCGATGAGAATGGCGTATATTCCTTTGAGGTAAAACCAAACTCAGCAGTAACCGTTACCTCTCTTGACGTATCCGACAGCGAGGAGCATACAAAGGCAATGCCGGTAGAGGGAGAGCGTACCGTACTTGATACTGATGCGACCGGTGATGTACAGAATGTTGACGATGGATATTTATATGCAGATGATTTTGAGTATACCGGTAAGACAGTGCCTGTTCTTGACGGAAAGGGCGGCTTCACCGGAGAGACCGAGGATTACATCGAATCCCGTGGAGGACAGAAGGGTGCAATGGCACGTTACACGCACACCTTAAACGGTGCATTTGAGGTATATAAGAGCTGCAACGGTAACCATGTGCTGCGCCAGCAGGTGGATAAGCAGTCTACCGGCGTGGGAACAGCATGGAACAGTGGTGATCCTGTGACGCTGATCGGTGACTACCGCTGGACAAACTACACCGCATCCATTGATGCATTGTTTGAACGTGAGGCAGAGAAGCAGTATGCACAGATCGGTATCCGTGAGACAGGAAGAACACAGAATCTTTCCAACTGTGCCGGATATTCACTCAAGGTAAACGATGACGGTACATGGATTCTGTACCGTGCAAAGATGGGCTCCACCTCCTCAAAGGCAACAGAGCTTCTGACAGGCTCCGTTGATGCAAAGCAGGTGGCACCGGGAACATGGTTCCAGCTTAAGCTCCGCGGCGAGGGCAATGTGATCAAGGCATATATCAATGATGTACTTGTTGCAACCTATGAGGACAGCAATCCGATCACCTCAGGTCGTGTGGCGATCGGTAGCGGCAACACGTATACAAGATTTGATAATCTGGCAGTAACAAAGATCAAGGGCTATGCACCATATTACAATGAGTATCTTGATAACATGGAGACCTATGATCTGACACCGGAGAAGAATGCAAAGCTGATCTACAACAACAGATGGTCTCTTACCTGTGCAAATCAGGGAATGTTCACTTATCAGAGAAGTGCTGCCTACAGCGCGGGAACAGGCGCAAAGCTTACTTATACCTTTAAGGGAACAGGTCTTGAGTTGTTAGGCTGCAACAAGGCAGATGCAGGAACATTAAATGTAACTGTGGATGGCGAGAGCTATGCGAAGGGAGCAAAGCTTTGGGCTGCGGACAATATGTGTACGGCATATCAGATCGACGGTCTTGAGGATGCAGAGCATACGGTATCCATTGAGGTTGCAAGCGGCGGTCTTGCTGTAGATGCAGTAGCAGTCATTGGTTCCGTATATAACGGAGAGGAAGTAACGACGACTCCGAAGGTTGGAACAGAAACAGGACTTCCGGAGGAAGAGCTCCCGACAGAGCTGACCGAAAATGTAGTACCTGATATTGGCACACCAAGCCCGTCGCCGAGCCGGGAACCGGAGCAGTCAGCAGCACCATCACAGGAGCCGGCACCAAGTCCTGCGGCAACAGCAGTGCCATCGACAGCACCATCACAGGATCAGCCGGCAGCACCTGTAGCACCTTCTGTTCAGAAGGGATACAGCTTTACGGCACAGGGAATGACTTATGTGGTGACAGATGCGGCGAAAAAGACAGTGTCACTCAAGGCACCGGCAAGCAAGAAGCTTAAGACGGCAGCAGTACCGGCAACGGTTAAGACGACTGCAGATGGAACAACCTATTCCTTCCGTGTGACAGCGATTTCCGATAAGGCGTTCGCAGGCTGCAGTGCGCTGAAGAAGGTCACGATCGGCAAGAATGTAACCTCCATCGGAAAGGAAGCATTTGCCAAGGACAAAGCCTTAAAGAAGATCGTGATCAAGTCCACCGGGCTTACAAAGGTTGGTAAGAATGCAGTCAAGGGCATTTCCGCAAAGGCAAAGATTTCCTGTGGAAAGAATGTAAAGGCTTACAAGAAGCTCTTTACCGCCAAAACAGGTTATAAGAAATCAATGAAGATCGGAAAATAAAAAGACTGTGAAATAACAGAATCCGATTGGAAAATAAGATATTACGACAGGTCTGGAATGACGAAATTCCAGACCTGTTTTTTCAATATAATGTGCGCAGATATGATATTATTTCGAATATTTGACATATATCGCGTTTGTGTCATAGATCTGCCATAATTTGCTTGCAGAATGGATTTAATACATTTATAGTATCATGTAAGGGAAAGCAGTTGGGGATTTTTACAGAAGAGGAGGTACTTTATGAAAATGAAATGGAAAAGAATCACGTTTGTACTGGCACTTGCGATGACATTTGCCATGGGAGGGATGACAGGAAAAGCCATGGCGGCTGATCTGGTGGTCAACGAGCAGAATTTCCCATCAGAATGGCTTAGAAATCTGATGAAGACGCCGCTTTACGATGTGAATGGAGACGGAATCCTGTCGGAGAAGGAGATTCAGAACATAACCTGTCTTACGAATGCGTCTTGCAAGCTGAAAGGAAAAGATACGCTGGCGGTATCACCATTATACAGCGATTATCTGTACTACGATAAGATCATATCCGGCAATGATCTGACCGGAAAGGATATTGCCGATACCAGAGGACTGGAAAATCTGACTGCCTGTCAGAAGCTTGCACTGGCAGGAGTGTCCTGCAACAGGCTGGTGATCGATCATATGCCGCAGTCATTGCAGGAAATATATCTGACCGACTCCGTGATCGATACGCTGCAGGTGTCCGGCGAAGGCTTAGACAGGCTTTCCTTCCCGGGCTTTTATGAGGTGGATCTCAGCACGGGCTGGGGACCGTATTATGTGGAAACAGAGTATGGTGTGGAAGAGGTCGCACGGGTGGCATCCGGTGTGGCTGTGACAAAGGTAAATCATCTGGATGTATCCGGCTGCACGGGACTGCGTGGCTTATATTGCGACTCGCCGACTTTGGATACACTGGATGTCAGTAAGAATACAGAGCTGCTTACGCTGCAGTGTAATGGCAATCAGTTAAGAGAACTGGATCTTAGCCAGAACAAAAAGCTGACCAATCTGGGGTGTGGACATAATCAATTGACACAGCTTGATCTCAGTCAGAATACACAGCTTGAGATAGTCAACTGTTCGTTTAATCAGCTTACAACGTTAAACATCCGTCAGAATAAAGGACTGATGGCATTGGATGCCTCTTTTAACCAGCTGTTACAGCTCGATATCAGCCGACTTCCATCGTTAAGCAGTGTAATGTGCGGTAATAACAAGCTGACAAAGCTGATCTGCACCACGAAAAGTCCGGTGACTTTGCTGGATGTACATAAAAATAGTCTAAAGACACTCAATCTGTCTAAAATGACAAAGCTGCGTAATCTTCAGGCTGCCGGGAACCGTTTGAAAAGGCTTGATCTGCGTCGGAATAAAAACTTATTATGGCTTTCCTGCCGTAACAATAAGATTACAAAGATTTCTCTGCCGGATGCTGATATCTGGAGCAAAGGATACAATGAGCAGCTTTCCAGTGAATCAAACTATTATAGAAGTCTTTTTGATGGCAATCCGATCCGGGTGGCAGACTTGTCACAGAGCAGAAATTACAAAAACATTCATAAGAAAAATGTCATCAATCTGATGAATGGAAAATATTTCTGGTGGTATGATATCGAAACCGGAAGATATATCCGCAGGGAAACAAAGAAACCGGTTGAAAAGATCATTGCCAGCAAAAAGCTTGCTGTAAAGGATCGTAACTGGCTTAAACGACAGGCAAAAAAGTATGGTGTAAAGGTGGTATATCGATAAAATACGGGGAAAGGAATCTGGTAGTGGCAGATTGCCAGGGGGAATGGATCAATGAGCGAAACTATTTTAAAGGTGAATAATATTCACAAGAGCTACACAACGGGAAAGGAATCGTTTGAGGCTCTGCGTGGAGTGTCCTTATCGCTGGAGCAGGGGGAAATGCTCGCAGTCATGGGAAGCAGCGGCTCCGGCAAGAGTACACTGTTACATATCCTTGGAGCAATGGATGCAGCCGATGAAGGAGAAATCCGGCTGAATGGGGAGCTTCGAAAAGATTACGGGACAGAGCCGGCGGCGACCAGGATCCGTGCAGAACAGATCGGATTTATCTTTCAGGATTTTAATCTGATCCAGGATCTGACGGTGGAGGAGAATGTAGCACTGCCTCTGATGCTTGCCGGGGAAAAGAATCGTGTCATCTGGGAGAAGACAGATCAGATGTTGGAGAAGGTGGGAATCCTCGATAAGAAAAAGAATGCTGTCACAGAGCTTTCCGGTGGACAGCGTCAGCGTGTTGCCATAGCGAGGGCATTGATCACGGAACCCAAGCTGTTGTTAGCGGATGAACCTACTGGCAATCTCGATTACAATACCTCGATTGAGATCATGCAGCTTTTTCTCGAGCTGCAGCAGGAGAAGGATCACAGCATTATCATTGTGACGCATGATGCCATGGTGGCAGCATATACCGACCGCATTCTGTTTTTGCATGACGGACTGGTTCGTGATGAGTATTGTTGTCAGAAAAACGGGAATGATATGGACCGGATTGTTGATAAATTTAAGATGTTGTCCCTGAAGAAAGGGCGGTGATGGTATGCAGTGTATTGTGAAGCTTGCCGTCACATTTCTGAAGAGAAGCCGTTTTTTAACGATAACCTGTATTTTAAGCATCTTTTTTGCGGATTTTCTTTGTGTCAGTATGTTTCAGCTTTCTGCAAATGCAAAACAGAAATATGAAGAGGGAGTTCTGGAAGAATATGGAGATTTTCAGATAGGAGTTTCCACGGAGGATGGAAGCTATTTTACGTCTGAGGAAATCAAAAAGATCAAAGCACTGGATCAGATCACCGGTTATACGGACGGATTTTACCGGGAGATGGAAGAAGATCAGGATATTTATGCATTGGGAGTGAAGGATGATGCCATTAACCGGAGCCGTTATAAATATTCTTTTCCGGTAAAGGGCAGCAAAGTGGTTATCAATGAATATCTGGCAAGAAAATATCAGGTGGGACAGGGAGATACCTTTCAAATAGGCAAAAAGACATTTGAAGTAGGAGAGATTCTGCGAAATGATTCGTATACAGATCAGAGAAGGTGTATGGTGATCATGGAGCGGGATGCGCTTCATAAATTTCTGGGAGATGGCAAGGGGCAGTGCAATTATGTGCTTCTGCAGTGTCCCGATGAGGAGACTTCAGGGCTTAGCAGTCGTTTAGAGAAAATGTCCGGAAATTTTTCAGTGGTTACAGTGAAAGAGGATGAAACGGTGAAAAAATTGTTCAAAATCTTTCAGGCAATGATACAGATGCTTTCCGGTGTTGTCGTGCTGATCAGTGGAATGTTTATTGTAAGTAATTTCCATGAATATCTTCGAAAATATCGGCGGGATATGGCAGTGATGCGTACGGTTGGTGCATCCAAGAAACAGATATCCCTGTTTTTCAGTGTGATGTCATTATTTTTGAGTCTGATCGGCTGTGGTCTGGGGATGCTTTGCACTGTTTTCTTTGACCGCTATCTTTTATCAATGCTTAATCATAAACTAAATCTTTTTGAAGGAAATGTGACGATCCAATGGGGAAGTCTCTTTGGGATTACAGGTCTGATCTTTATACTTTTTAACGGCATTGTGCTGTTCTTTTTTATTCGTGGTCAAAGCGTACTGCCGATTCAGGTCTTTCAGGAAATAGGAAGTTATAAGGTGAGCCGATTCAGACCACGTATGACATGGCTTCGCCGGATAATCGGTACGCCGGGATATCTGGCAGTAAAGCTGGCTTTGCCAAAGCTTGCACAGAACTTTTTTATTATTTTGATCATTGCACTGCTTACTATGTTTTCTTATGTGGGGCTGAGTTTTCTTGGACTTCTCCAGAGCAATGATATGGCTTATGTGAAATCCATTACCCACGAAGCCGATTACATGGCAGACTGGATAGATGATACACAGTGGATCCCCTTTGATCAGGTTCAAAAATATGCCGACCGGATCCGAAAGGGGGCAGAAACTACCGGTTACTATCAGATACGTGTGAACTCCTGGGGATGCAAAAAAATACCGGATAATATCCGGATTTTATATGCAACGGATCTTAAGGAATATTTCCGCATTCATGCCTCCTTTTACAAAAACAAGTGGAAAGGAAACGAAACGGACTACATTGTCATGACTCCGGAAACCATGAAAAGCAAGGGATATCATGAGGGAGACAAGATCACTCTGGGGGCTGGTCTGCTCAAAAAGAAAAAGACATATGTGATTCTGGAGGCAGCCAATAATCTCATGGCGGGTTTGGATACGGAAGACCAGACGTATATTGACGTGAACGATGTGAATGAAAAGGAAGCTGCAGATCCGGCTCTGGGAGGAACCGGGGAGGCATTCTTTTATATCTGGGGACGCCAGGAATCGGCGAAAACGGTATTGGAGGAGATATCCGGGGAAAACCAACAGATTACATGGATGGATTATCATGAGAGGATGAAGCAGGAAGATCAGATCTTCCAACAGAGATCTGTCATGATCCGGCTGGTGCTTGGAATGCTGAGCCTGGTTGCTGGGATTGGCTGGCTCAATTCAGCGAGAGGAATGCTTTATTCCCGACGAAAAGAATTTCAGACTTTACGAATATTGGGATTTTCAAAAGGAAAGATTTATACGGTTGCCTGGATACAGATCGGAATTTATCTGCTGATCGGAATTGCGGCAGGAGTTTTGATCGGCGATATGGCGATACGGAATATATTCCGGGATGGCGTGATCGATGGAAGCAGCATTCAGGTTTATTGGAAGAATGTGGCAGGGATTACGGGATATTTGCTTTTGCTCGCGGTGAGTCTGGGATTTACAATCAGGGATGTGGTAAAGCAGGCTGGAAACTGAAATTGTAGATGGTGAATAAAGAGATTGAAAAAGAATATAATTATACCATAATTAAGGAGGTGTATGCTATGCCACAAATAATTCCGATTAAAGATTTGAAGAATACATCAGAGATTTCTGATATGTGCCACAAGACAGAGGGACCAATCTAACAAAAGTCTCAGATTATGAAGTGGTGAAAGGCTTACGAAAAGCACACAACCGGAACGACTACGAGAAATGATAATGGGGTGATTTTGGACTAAAAGTCCAATGCAATTATGTTTTCCATAAGGTATCATTAAATGAAAAAGGAGGATATTTTATGGGAACGAATTTTTATTTGATGAGCAAAAGTAAGAAGCTGATGCGAGAGTATTTTGCTGTTGAAAAAGATTATGGATTTACAGATGAAGAATATCAAATTGTAGATGAACCATACCTTGGTTATCAAGTCCATCTTAATAAATTAAGCATAGGATGGCGTCCGTTGTTTCAAAAACATAGGAAAATCAGAACATTTAAAGAACTTGAAGACTTTTGTTTGAAAAACAATAATATAGTTGGAATTTATGATGAATATGGCAAGAAGTATACATGGAAACAGTACCAGGACAGAATCTACAGACATAGTCAGTGTAAACCGGAACCTTTCAAATGGGTGTATAAAGCAGATACTTTATTTAATGATCGTAGAGCAACATTACACACGGTACCGTGTACCGAGCAGGAAGCAGAGATATACACACCATTTTGTCACAGGCTTTATAACGAAGGAGAAAGGCAGGCGTGCAGACGTTTTAAGATATATGAAAGACATTGGACTCATATAAAATATTGGGAAGATCCGGATTATCCATTTGATTGGACGGAAGGAGAATTTTGCTGAAGGAGATGAATACTTATGTATAAAAATATTGACATGACGAAAACAGGAATTTTGTTGAAAGAGACAATTAAAAAGGGCGGATACACAGTTAAGGATATACAGAAGATATTGCATTTATCTTGCCCACAGCCGATATATCGATGGTTTAGGGGAAATGTATTACCATCGGTAGACCATCTTTATGTATTGAGCAAATTGTTGGGAATGCATATGGAAGATTTGCTTGTGACAGAGCAGGATGATATTAGTCTTACGGAATTGTGTATAGATCGTATATTGGATCATAAATGGTTGTATGAATACCGAACTCGTTTATGTGTGAAGGAATGTGCATAGAACTGGAAAATGGAATCGGTGATGTAGAAATGGGAATATGCCAAGCTATATTATAATATTGGTATATTGTACTTATACAGTTATGGTTGGTCTGGCGGCTGACTGGTAGAATTTAATGCAGTTGTGATGGATTTGGCGGTTCATCGGTATGCCCCTAAGATCAGAGGTGAGATACTATTTTGTTATTATTATGATTATCTATGTAAGATAGAACCACAAAAACTACCAACAGCAAAGTCAAGACTTCGAGTGTGTTCATAGGGCATCATTTTAGGAAGAGAGGGAAAAGCAGAAGAACTCACAGTATATTTGTGCTTTCTAAGGTAGAATCGTATCAGATGTCGAAATATGTCTGATACGAAATTAAAAGGACGGGCTATATGAATAAAAGTGTCCGCATTATAACGGATTTGGATGGGTCTAAAATTGCCCTTATCAATGATATAAGGTTCAAGTCCAGGAAAGGGATAAATTGGAATGAGATAGAGTGGTATCTGAAAGAGTATATTGGAGAATACTTTGAAATAGCAGAAACCTCAGAGAAGATTTATATCGGTTCTGATTTCCCGGATGAGTTCAGCCACTCAAATGATACAAAGGGCTTGAAAGGTGCAAATATGAAGGCAAAAGCTAACATTACACCGGCTATTGGTGAGCTGATTCAAATTGCCTCAGATAAATCGGAGTATCCGGATTACAGTAATAAATATGGTGCTAAAGCAAAATTTGGCTGGTATCGCCATAATACAAGATTTGGGATACCTGTTTATGATGAGGAGGGCAATTTGGAACGATATAACATTTTTGAAGCGAGAATGCTTGTAAGATGTGATGCAGATGGAAAGCTCTATCTTTATGATTTGGTAAGAACCAAAAAAGAAACGAGCAAGCCGCATGAGCAATAGCTGTACGGTAGTAAACTTCGTTTCTTTCTAACATCTATAATATAGGCAAAAGTATTGTTTGTCAAGAAAAATGGAAAGCAAAAAGAAATAGTAACAATTAAATGAGCCATTGTGGAGAGTCCATCTTCATGGCGGTTTTGTTGCTATAAAAAAAGGCAAAGATACTAGAAAAAGTAAAAAGACTTGGCCAGAAAGGTATTAATTTGTGGACTTACAAGATTAGGATAAAACCTCACCTGTAATAACCATATCGACAACCCTCCCCGTATGTGGTACACTTTTACCATACAAAACAACGACAACAGAGGTGATATACAACAATGATAGCTATAATCGATTATGACGCCGGCAATCTGAAGAGTGTGGAGAAGGCTTTGCTTTTCCTTGGACAGGAGTGTGTTGTGACAAGAGATCCGGAGACGATCCTTGGAGCAGATAAGGTGATCCTTCCGGGGGTTGGTGCATTTGGCGATGCCATGGAGAAGCTTCACCGGTTCGGACTGGTGGATGTGATCCGTCAGGTGACAGCGGCAGGAACGCCGTTTTTGGGAATTTGTCTGGGATTGCAGCTTTTGTTCCGTAGCAGTGATGAGTCTCCGGGAGTGGAGGGACTTGGTGTTCTGGACGGAGAGATTGTTTCTATTCCTCCGAAGGAGGGTTATAAGATTCCACATATGGGATGGAATTCTTTGAAGATCCGGGAAGGTGCCGGATTGTTTCAGGGCATTGGTCAGGATCCGTATGTGTATTTCGTGCATTCCTATTATCTGAAGGCGGATCATCCGGAGGATGTGGCTGCGACAACAGAGTATATTGTACCGATTCATGCATCGGTGGAGCATGGTAATGTGTTTGCGTGCCAGTTCCATCCGGAGAAAAGCGGAGATATCGGTCTGCAGATCTTGAAGAATTTCTGTGATCTGTAGTGCAGCAGGAACTTCGACGGATAGTGCGGATTGCGGCGATGCTGCGGATTGCAGCATTGTTATGTGGCTTTCGCAGTACCGCATCGTTACAGAGAGAATACATCATAGGAAATGACGGAGGGATGCCGTTTGACGGCACCGGAATGGAGGATATATGTTTACAAAGAGAGTAATCCCATGTCTTGATGTGCATGAAGGACGTGTGGTGAAGGGCGTGAATTTTGTTGATCTGCGTGATGCCGGTGATCCGGTTGAGGTTGGTGCTGCTTATGGAAGAGAAGGCGCTGACGAGCTGGTCTTTCTTGATATTACGGCATCCTCTGATGCCAGAGCAACGAAGATTGATATGGTGCGCAGGGTGGCTGAGACGGTGTTTATTCCGTTTACGGTAGGCGGCGGTATCCGCACGGTAGACGATTTTAAGGTGATCCTTCGCGAGGGCGCTGATAAGGTTTCTGTCAATACGGCGGCGATCATGAATCCGACGCTGATCTCGGAGGCGGCACTCAAGTTTGGAAGCCAGTGTGTTGTTGTTGCGATTGATGCCAAGCGCAGAGCAGATGGAAGCGGCTGGAATATTTACAAGAACGGTGGAAGAGTGGACATGGGCATTGATGCCGTGGAGTGGGCCATGAAAGCAGCAGAGCTTGGTGCCGGAGAGATTCTTCTGACGAGTATGGATTGTGACGGAACGAAGGCAGGCTACGACAATGAGCTGACGAGGATCATTTCCGATAATGTGCCGGTTCCGGTGATCGCATCCGGTGGAGCGGGGAAGCTGGAGCATTTTAAGGATGCATTTACGGAGGGACACGCAGAGGCAGTGCTTGCCGCATCGTTATTTCATTATAAGGAGCTGACGATCCGTCAGGTGAAGGAATATCTGCGCGATGAGGGCATTTCCGTGCGTTTATAAGAAAGAAGGACAAAGAGATGGCAATGATTACAAATGACTGGCTGGATGCGATTCAGGGCGAATTTGCCAAGCCATATTACAGAGATCTGTTTCATTTTGTAAAGGACGAATACAGCAGGGCGGTGATCTATCCGCCGGCAGACGATATATTTAATGCATTTCATTTTACACCGTTGTCTAAGGTGAAGGTGCTGATCCTCGGACAGGATCCGTACCACAACGTACATCAGGCGCACGGACTTTCGTTTTCGGTGCCGGTGGATCAGAAGGAAATCCCACCGTCACTGCAGAATATTTACAAGGAGCTTCACGATGATCTGGGCTGTGATATTCCCAACAACGGATATCTTAAAAAGTGGGCAGATCAGGGAGTTCTGTTGCTGAACACGGTGCTGACGGTGCGGGCGCATCAGGCGGCTTCCCACCAGGGAAAGGGCTGGGAGCGGTTTACGGATGCAGTGATCCAGGCAGTCAATGCGCAGGATCGTCCGATTGTCTATATGCTGTGGGGCAGACCGGCACAGAGCAAGATCCCGATGCTGACGAATCCGAAGCATCTGATCTTAAAGGCACCTCATCCGAGTCCATTGTCTGCATATCGTGGATTTTTCGGCTGCAAGCATTTCAGTCAGGCAAATGATTTTCTGAAGGCCAATGGAGTGGAGCCGATCGACTGGCAGATTGATAATGTATAGAAGAGTATCATAAAAGGGTCACCTCATTGTGGGGTGACCCTTTTTTGATAGTGCGGATACCGTGCATCTATTGATCAGAAATGATTACAAACATCCGGCACCGCGGCACCGCAATTTCGTTATTCTGATTTCATGGATCCGAAAATTACAGCTTCTCAGCGATATCGTAGATCAGTCGCTCAGACTCATCCCAGCCAAGGCAGGCATCTGTGATTGATTTACCGTAGATGTGTTCGGAAATCTTCTGATTGCCCGGCTCGATGTAGCTCTCCACCATAACACCCTTGACAAGCTTCTTAATGTCGTTGGATACGTTACGGCTGTGAAGAACCTCAGAAACGATACGAGGCTGCTCAAAATACTGCTTGTTGGAGTTTGCATGGTTTGCATCAACAATGCAGGCAGGGTTTTTCAGATCCAGCTCCTGATACATCTCATTTAACAGTACCAGATCCTCGTAGTGGTAGTTTGGCATAGACTGGTCATGCTTGTTGACAGCACCACGCAGAATAGTATGTGCCAGAGGATTTCCGTCTGTTTTCACTTCCCACTGACGGTACATAAATGTGTGGCTGCTCTGTGCAGCGATGCAGGAGTTAAGCATGATGCTTAAGGTACCGCTGGTAGGGTTCTTCATACCACATGGGATATCGAAACCGCTGACAGTGAGACGATGCTGCTGATCCTCTACAGAACGTGCACCGACTGCAACATAAGAGAGAATATCAGAGATATATGGCCAGTTCTCAGGATAAAGCATCTCATCTGCTGCAAACAGATGTGTCTCAGCGATCGCACGCAGATGCATTTTACGCATTGCGATGATACCATCGTGAAGATCCGGTTCCTTCTCCGGATCCGGCTGATGAACAATTCCTTTGTAGCCCTGTCCTGTTGTACGTGGCTTGTTGGTATAGATACGAGGGATGATCAGGATCTTATCAGATACCTTATCCTGTACCTTTGCGAGACGGTTTATATAATCACAGACAGAATCTTCGTTATCTGCGGAACATGGTCCGATGATCACTAAAAATTTATCAGATTCTCCGGTAAAGACCTTTTTGATCTCGGCATCGCGTGCCTCTTTTAACTTCTTGTGCTCTGCCGGAAGTGGGTATGCTTCCAGTAGTTCCTCCGGTGACATTACTTCTTTTACGTAGGTTACACCCATCTTTATCCTCATTTCTGTGCTGCGGATCTAGTAAGAAGCTGTTTCATGCAGCACTACAAAACAGCCGTTTTCCGATGTGGGTAAAATACTCACAGTTTTTTATTATAACCATAAAATATGAAAATGGGTAGGGGGTAAATGAAAAAATTGTCATTTTTCCTGTGATTTGCCGTGTTAATCCTCCATAATGATAACGCCGGAATGATACTCATCCGGGATCAGGCAGCCGGTTTTATGAGAAAGAACCTGACGGTAAAGATCGGCGGCGAGGAAATCAATCTTCAGATAATCCGTGGCGCATGAATAAGGAGAGGATGCTACCTGAGCCCACGCATTTGCAGGCTTTGTGATGATCGGAACCTCTGTGATGCGGCGCAGATAACTGCTCTTGGAGCGGCGCATGCCGAGCAGACGCAGATACGGAACCGGCTGCATCGTACCACTGCAGACAGTGCTTGGAATCTCTAGCAGCAACTGGAACAGACAGCGGCTGATCCGGGCGTAAGTGATATTCTTTCTCTTTAAAGAAAGGATAAAGGAATCAGCATCTTTATAGGAAGCAAGCTCCTTTTCGATGCGGTTTGCAAGTTCCGTGCTGATATCGCCGTAACCGACCAGCGTGCCGTTCCGGCAGGCGCGGCGCAGGGCATAATAGAGCAGCAGATCAAAATCAGACAGACTGATTCCGAAGCGGTCAGGATGCCCGGCAAGCAGTTCGTATACCTCCTCAGGCATGGCGTCGGCACACTTTTCTAAGGAGGAAGCCCTCTCATAAGAATGGCGTATTGCGGAAGCTGAGGAGAATGCATCCGGTATGATATCCGTGTTATGGTAATCTTGTCCGGAGCGAAGCAGTGGAAACGGCGTCATCTCGCTGTGCAGACGGCGCACGGCCTTCAGATATTCCAGTGAGAGGATATTGTTGGCACCGGATAGAAATTCTGCCGGAAGCGCCGGAAGGCACTGACGGAGTGCGTATGCTCTGGCGGCGGGATAAGATGCACCGTTTTTTAACTGCGCCTGCAGGGCGGTTCGGAATGCCTCCGGCTCCTCAACCAGCAGATCAGCCGTTTCTTCTAATAAAGAAAGCTCCGGTGTCTCACACCCAAAACAAAAGCTGTCCAGCTTCAGTGCATTTAGAAGAGATATCCCGCCGAAAGCGAAATTTTCTGCACTTGACAGACAGTAGACGGAGGGAAGTTCAAAGACAAGATCGGCGCCCTGGGAGAGTGCCATGCGGGTACGCAGATATTTGTCGGTCCAGGCAGGGGCTCCACGCTGGACGAAATTGCCACTCATTGCCACGGCGATCACTTCGGCACCCTGGGAACGGACATAGTCAAGCTGATGGCGGTGACCGTTATGAAACGGATTGTATTCTGCGATGATACCGGTAAAATTTCTCATAAAGCGCTCCTTTCCGGACAGATAAATGCGTCACGGCTCTTTGCGTACCAGTATACCACAGTTGCGGTATAAAATGCATCAGCGGTATTTTTGATACTATGTACTAGACAAAAAAGAGCGAATCCATTATACTTGAATTAATTGGGTGATTTTGTACTTATGCCATAGCTCTAGGGTAGAAATGGAGGATATCATGAAGTTTATTGACGAGATTAAAGCAAGAGCAAAACAGGATGTTAAGACAATCGTATTGCCGGAAAGCCGCGACAAAAGAACACTGATCGCAGCGGCTCAGGTATTGAAGGAAGGCACGGCTAAAATTGTCATGGTTGGGGATGAAGAGAAGATCAGAGACGGTGCTCACTGGCTCGATGTTGAGTTAGACGGCATCTCTGTTGTAAATCCGGAAACGTCTCCGAAGCTGGACGAGTATGTAAATCTTCTGTACGAGCTTCGTAAGAAAAAGGGAATGACATTAGAATCTGCAAGAGAACAGCTTTTAAATAATTATATAATGTTTGGTGTTATGATGGTAAAATGCAAAGACGCAGACGGTATGGTGGCAGGCTGCTGTCATGCAACGGCTGATGTGCTTCGTCCATCACTGCAGATCCTTAAGACAGCACCGGGCACAGAGCTGGTATCCGGTTTCTTTATTCTGGATGTACCGAACTGTGAGTATGGAGCAAACGGAACCTTCCTGTTCGCAGACTGCGGACTGAATCAGGATCCGAATTCCGAGGAGATGGCAGCAATCGCACACTCCAGCTCCAAGAGCTTCCGTAATCTGGTGGGCGGTGATCCGATCATCGCAATGCTTTCCCATTCTACCAAGGGAAGCGCAAAGCATCCTCTGGTGGACAAGGTGGTTGAGGCAACCAGAATTGCACATGAGAAGTATCCGCAGCTTGTGATCGACGGAGAGCTTCAGACAGACGCAGCGATCGTGCCGGAGGTAGCAAAGTCAAAGGCACCGGGAAGTGATGTTGCCGGTAAGGCAAACGTTTTGGTATTCCCGAATCTGGACTGTGGTAATATTTCCTATAAGCTGGTTCAGCGTCTGGCAAAGGCAGAGGCATACGGACCGATGCTGCAGGGACTGTCAAGCCCTGTTAATGACCTGTCCCGTGGATGCTCCGCAGAGGACATCACAGGTGTTATCGCGCTGACTGCCGTACAGGCACAGCTTCAGTAAAGCAAAAAACAAAGAGTATCCGGTATGCCCGGAAGTACATGTGATCCGGAGGGTCATTGTGTGCTTCCGGGCAGACTGTGTTATTTGTGCAGGTACAATGTGGTGTGTCTTAGATATAGAGAGCCTTCGTTGTACAGGTGTATAGATTATATGTTATATGGAGGAAATGAGTCATGAAAATACTTGTAGTAAACTGTGGAAGTTCATCTCTGAAGTATCAGCTGATCGATTCTGCAACAGAGGAAGTAAGTGCTTCCGGACAGTGTGAGAGAATTGGTCTTGACGGAATCTTTTCGATCAAGGTCAATGGAAAGAAGATTGAGAAAGAAGTTGATATTCCGAATCATTCTGTAGGAATGAAGACAGTTTTAGATGCTCTTGTTGATCCGGAGCATGCCGTGTTAAAGTCTCTGGATGAGATTGAGGCGATTGGACACCGCGTGGTACATGGTGGTGAGAAGTTCTCCTCTTCTGTACTGATCGATGAGGAAGTGATCCGTGAGATCGACGAATGCAGCGCACTGGCACCTTTACATAACCCAGCCAACATCCTTGGTATCCGTGCATGCCAGAAGATCATGCCGGGTGTGCCGAATGTTGCAGTGTTTGATACGGCATTCCATCAGACCATGCCGGCAAAGGCATATTTATATGGTATTCCGAAGGAGTATTATGAGAAATACGGAATCCGTCGTTACGGCTTCCATGGAACAAGCCATGCGTTTGTTTCCGAGAGACTGGCTGAGCTTGCAGGACTCGACATCAACAATTCTAAGATGATCATCTGCCACATCGGAAGCGGAGCAAGTATTTCCGCTGTTGTCAATGGAAAGTCTGTAGATACAAGTATGGGCATGACTCCGTTAGAAGGTCTTGTTATGGGAACCCGTTCCGGAGATATTGATCCGGCGATCGTTGAGTTCATTTGTAATAAGGAAGGAAAGAGTGTAAGTGAGGTTCTGACCATGTTAAATAAGAAGTCCGGTGTACTTGGAATCTCCGGTCTGTCCAATGATTACAGAGATCTCTTAGAGGGTGAAGAAAACGGCAATCAGGATGCACACAATGCGTTAGACGTTTTGGTTTACCGCATCATCAAATATATCGGTGCTTATCATGTGGCAATCGGTGGAGCTGATGCGATCGCATTGACAGCCGGTGCCGGTGAGAACAACTTTGTGGTACGTGGCCGCATTGTTGAGGGACTTTCCGCTCTCGGTATCAAGCTGAATGAGGCAGCCAATACCGTAAGAGGAGAAGAGCTTCTTCTTTCTACTCCGGACAGTACAATTCCTGTATGGGTTGTTCCTACCAATGAGGAGCTTCGCATTGCCAGAGAAACAGCCGCAGTTGTTGAAAAATAATGGTTGACAAACAATAACGCAATTGATATAATCGAGAAAGTGTTGTAAAAAGTAAGTAGGATAACAGTAGGAGGTGTAAGAAAATGTCTATCTGTCCAAAGAATAAATCTTCTAAGGGAAGAAGAGATCGTAGAAGAGCTAATTGGAAAATGACTGCTCCAAATCTTGTAAAGTGCAGCAAGTGTGGCGCTCTGATGATGCCACATAGAGTATGCAAGGCATGCGGAAGCTACAACAAGAAAGAGATTCTTGCAAACGCAGAATAATTTCATTTTCACGAACATAAAGAGGTACCGCTCCGGCGGTGCTTCTTTTTTTATTTTACAGGAATTTTTGACGTATATTCTGACAGGGCAAAACGCTTGTTTTGCCCTGTTTTTGTGCGTTTAGAGGTAATGATAATTGTTCGATATGACAAAATAATTATAAGTTATTAGACATTTGAAACGGCATGCATATAATGAAAAACGTGGCAAAAAGCCAGGAAGGGAAGTGAGTACTACGGAGGAATTAACAAAGGAACTGCTGGAGGAATTAAATTGTAACACGGCATTCACCATCCCGATCGGAGGTGGGATCGCAGTTCCGGAATCGGTCGTTGTAACATGGCTGATCATGGCAGTATTGATCATTGTCTCCATATTATTAACCAGAAATCTGAGTGTTGATAATCCGGGAAAGGTACAGCTTGCACTGGAAGCAGGTTATCAGGCAGCAGAGAATTTCTTTGGTGAATTACTGGGACAGAATGGATTAAAGTATCTGCCGTATCTGATCAGTATTCTGATCTACATAGCGATCGCTAATCTGATCGGCCTGATCGGTTTCAAACCGCCCACAAAGGATATGGGAGTTACGGCAGGCATGGCAATCATGAGTATTCTGGTCGTAGAGATTGCCGGGATACGTCAAAAAGGAGGCAAAGGCTGGCTGAAAAGCTTTGGAGAACCCATTTGGATCGTCGCACCGATCAATCTGCTGGAGGTGTTTACCAGACCGCTTTCGCTTTGTATGCGACTGTTTGGAAATGTGCTGGGATCCTATGTAGTTATGGAGCTGATCAAGCTTGTAGTTCCGGCGGTGCTGCCGGCAGTATTCAGCTGCTATTTTGATATCTTTGATGGTCTGATACAGGCGTTTGTATTCGTCTTTCTGACATCCTTGTATATCGGAGAAGCAGTGGCGGTTGAATAAGCAAAAAGTAAGAGTGTAAGAGAAAAGAGAAGAGAACGAACAAAGTAAGAAGAGCAGAAATAAGAACAAATTTACCCGCAGGTTTCACGGAGTGCTGCCGGTGAAACCGACACCCATAAAATATGAACGCAGCACAGAAATGAGGATAATTATGACACAGTTAATCGCAATTGGAGCAGGAATCGCAGTTTTAACAGGTATTGGAGCAGGAATCGGAATTGGTCTGGCAACCTCAAAGGCAGTGGATGCCATTGCAAGACAGCCGGAGGCAGAGCCAAAGATCAAGATCAATCTGGTACTCGGATGTGCTCTTGCAGAGGCAACCGCTATTTATGGTTTCGTAATCGCGCTGCTGATCATTCTTCTTCTGAAATAACAGCATGAGGAAGCAAACAAAGAGAAAGGCTGGCGATGTAATATGTTACGTTTAGACGGAATTGTCTTTACATTGATCAACCTGCTGATTCTCTATGCGGCACTGCGCCACTTCCTGCTCGGTCCGATCCAGTCTGTGTTAGAGCAGAGAAAGCAGATGATCGATGGTCAGTTTGCATCGGCTGCAGGAAAGGAAGAGCAGGCAATGCAGTTGAAAGGACAGTATGAGGGATTGCTTGCAGATGCGAAGGGGGAATCCCGGAGGATTTTGGAGGATTCCAGACAGCGTGCGCAGAGAGAATATGAAAGCAGAGTGATGGAAGCAGAGAAACAGGCAGGTCATATTGTGGACAAGGCAAGAAAAGATGTCGAGCTTGAGAAGCAGAGGGCGCTGGACGGCATGCAGAAGCAGGTGGCACAGGTTGCCATGGCTGCTGCCGAAAAGATATTGTCAGAGAATGCAGGCAGCGCCGCAAATCGTTCCATATATGACAGCTATATAGCAGGAGCAGGTGAAGCCCATGAAGCAGATAGCAATTAATTATGGAAAGGTACTGTTTCTGCTGGGAATCGACAGACAGGATATAAAACAGACGGAAGAAATCTGGAATGGCAGTGAGCCGCTTCGGGAGGCGATGAACAGTCCGGTGGTATCCGGGGAGGCGAAGAAGCATCTGATCGAGAAAATATTTCCGGAGAAGATGCAGCCGTTTCTGAAGGTGGTATCGGAGCATCATGAGGAGACACTGTTAAAAGAAATTTTTCAGTCGTATGAGGAGTGCTATGACGACAGTCATAACATTCGCAGAGGCATCCTGTATTATGTGGAAAAGCCCGATGAGGAGCAGTTAGCCCTGATAGAGAAAAGATTGTGCAGTCAGTTAAAATGCAGCGAGGTAACACTTGCGTTGGAATCCCGGCCGGAGCTTGTCGGCGGGTTTGTGATCCGTATCGGCGATCTGGAGATTGACCGGAGCCTGCGGGGAAGCATCAACTGTCTGAGAGAAAAAATGGCTAGGAGATGATAATGTGAGTGCGATCAGCTCAGAAAATATTATATCAATTTTAAAAAGCGAGATTGAACATTATGAAATGGAAAGCCGCGAGCATGAGGTAGGTACCGTGATCTGGGTTGGTGACGGGATTGCCACGATCTATGGAATGGAACATGCAATGTACGGCGAGATCGTCATTTTTGAAAATGGCGTGAAGGGAATGGTACAGGATATTCAGCGTACGCAGATCGGCTGTATCGTTCTTGGAAAGGACAACGGGATCCGCGAGGGAATGAAGGTAACGCGTACCATGAAGCGTGCCGGCATTCCGGTCGGAGACAACTATCTTGGAAGAGTTGTCAATGCGCTGGGTGCGCCGATTGATGGAAAGGGCGACATTGAGGCGTCAGACTATCGGGCGATCGAGTGCGATGCACCGGGAATCATTGACCGTAAATCGGTTACAGAACCATTGGAGACCGGTATTCTGGCAATCGATTCGATGTTCCCGATCGGACGTGGACAGAGAGAGCTTATCATTGGAGACCGTCAGACCGGTAAGACATCGATCGCGATGGATGCGATCCTGAACCAGAAGGGCAAGGATGTGATCTGTATCTATGTAGCGATCGGTCAGAAGGCATCGACCGTGGCAAAGCTGGTTAATACACTGGAGAAAAACGATGCGATGGAGTATTCCATCGTGCTTTCGGCGACAGCCAGTGAGTCCGCATCGTTAGAGTATATTGCTCCGTATTCCGGCACTGCTCTGGCGGAGTATTTTATGTATCAGGGCAAGGATGTTCTGATTGTGTATGACGATCTGTCAAAGCATGCGGTCGCATACCGTGCACTGTCCCTGCTGCTGGAGAGATCTCCGGGACGTGAGGCTTATCCGGGTGATGTATTCTATTTGCATTCCCGTCTGCTGGAGCGTTCCAGCCGGTTAAGCGATGAGCTTGGCGGCGGTTCGATCACGGCACTGCCGATCATCGAGACGCAAGCAGGCGATGTTTCGGCATATATTCCGACCAATGTAATTTCTATTACAGACGGACAGATTTTCCTGGAGAGTGACCTTTTCTTCTCGGGTATGCGTCCTGCGGTCAACGTAGGCCTTTCTGTATCCCGTGTCGGTGGAGCTGCACAGACTAAGGCAATGAAGAGTGCGTCCGGTACGATCCGTATCGATCTCGCGCAGTTCCGTGAGATGGAGGTATTTACACAGTTCAGCTCCGATCTTGATGAGGAGACGAAGCAGCAGCTTGCTTACGGTAACGGTCTGATGGAGCTTTTGAAACAGCCGCTTGGTCATCCGATGTCTTTGGCAGAGCAGGTGATCACGCTTGTGGCTGCGACCGGAAAGCTGTTTCTTACTATTCCGAAGGAACAGATCAAGGAGACTCAGGGAAAGCTTTTGCAGTATTTTGAGGATGTTCACCCGGAGATCGGTGAGACAATCCAGAAAGATAAGGTACTTACCGATGAACTGAGACAGCAGATCCTTAACGTGGCCGGAGAGTTTCTGGAGCAGGCTAAATAAGCAGCACATAGATTGGAGACGAACATGGCGAATACGAAAGAAATACAAAAGCGTATGAAAAGTATCAAGGATACGATGAAGATAACAAATGCGATGTATATGATCTCTTCCACAAAGCTGCAGAAAGCAAAGAAAAAGCTGGCGGATACAGAACCGTATTTCTATACGCTGCAGCAGGCATTTCAGCGTATCCTGCGTCACACGCCGGATCTGGAAAGCATTTATTTTAAGGATACCGGAAAGATTCCGGCAGAAGATAAGAAGGTTGGCTATATTGTAGTCACGGCAGACAAAGGTCTTGCCGGAGCCTACAATCACAATATATTCAAAATGGCACATTCCCTTTTTGAGCAGGGAGGCAGGAACAGCCTTTTCGTTCTGGGAGAACTTGGAAGACAATATTTTGCGAGAGAGGGACTCAGGGTTCACAAGCATTTCAAATATACGGTGCAGGATCCGAGCCTTCACAGAGCCCGCATGATCACGGATGACATTATCGAGCGGTACCGGAAGGGAGAGCTTGATGAGGTGTATATTTTATACACACGAATGGAAAATGCCGTAACAGCCGTGGCGGAAAAGCGAAAGCTTCTGCCGTTGGAAAAGGATAAGTTTGCGGAGAAGCTTCCTGTGGATGTGTATCAGGAGACGCTGACGCCGCAGCCGTCCTGGGAAAAGATCTTAAATCATCTGGTTCCCAACTATGTAAATGGCTTCATTTACGGCGCTCTGGTGGAATCCTATGCGAGCGAGCACAACGCACGTATGATGGCAATGCAGTCGGCAACCGACAGTGCCAGACAGATCCTGGCGCAGCTTTCCATCGAATACAACCGTGTGCGTCAGGCGGCGATCACGCAGGAGATCACAGAGGTTATCAGTGGTGCAAAGGCACAGAAACGCAAAAAGTAAAGTGCAGAAATGAGGATGAATATGAAGAAGGGAAAAATAGTTCAGATATCAGGTCCTGTCATTGATGTGGAGTTTGAGGACAGCGATCTTCCTTATATCAAGGATGCTTTGGAAGTAGATAATGATGGAAAAAGATGTGTCATGGAGGTGGCACAGCATATCGGTAACAATACGGTGCGTTGTATCATGCTGGCATCCAGCGAGGGACTTCATAAGGATATGGAGGTCGTTGCAACCGGCAGCGGTATTAAGGTTCCGGTTGGTGAAAAGACTTTGGGGCGTCTGTTCAATGTGTTGGGAGATACTATTGATAAAGGCGAATCTCTTAAGGATGAACAGCACTGGTGCATTCATAGGGATGCACCGGGCTTTGAGGAGCAGAGTCCAGCTGTTGAGGTGCTGGAGACAGGAATTAAAGTTATTGACCTTCTGGCTCCGTATGCCAAGGGCGGTAAGATTGGTCTGTTCGGTGGCGCCGGTGTCGGCAAGACTGTGCTGATCCAGGAGCTGATCCAGAACGTTGCCACGGAGCATGGTGGATATTCTATTTTCACCGGTGTGGGTGAGCGTTCCCGTGAGGGAAATGATCTCTGGTCTGAAATGAAAGAGTCCGGCGTATTAAACAAAACAGCACTGGTGTTCGGACAGATGAATGAGCCGCCCGGAGCACGTATGCGTGTGGCTGAGACAGGACTTACGATGGCAGAATATTTCCGTGATGAGGAGCATCAGGATGTGCTTTTATTCATTGATAATATCTTCCGTTTTGTACAGGCGGGTTCTGAGGTGTCCGCCCTGTTGGGACGTATGCCGTCCGCAGTAGGATATCAGCCGACGCTTGCCAATGAGGTTGGTGAGCTTCAGGAGCGGATCGCATCGACAAAGAACGGTTCCGTTACTTCGGTACAGGCAGTCTATGTGCCTGCGGATGATCTGACTGATCCGGCTCCGGCGACTACCTTCGCCCATCTGGATGCGACAACGGTGCTTTCCAGAAAGATTGTGGAGCAGGGAATTTATCCGGCAGTCGATCCGCTGGAATCCAACTCGCGTATTCTGGAGGAGGACATTGTCGGCAAGGAGCATTATGAGACGGCACGCCGTGTTCAGGAGATTCTGCAGAAATATACAGAGCTTCAGGATATCATTGCAATCCTTGGCATGGAGGAGCTTTCCGAGGAGGATAAGATTACGGTTTACCGTGCAAGAAAGATTCAGCGTTTCCTGTCGCAGCCGTTCCATGTGGCAGAGACCTTTACCGGTGTTCCGGGCAAATATGTTCCGCTTAAAGAAACGGTACGCGGTTTTAAAATGATCATTGACGGAGAGATGGACGATTATCCGGAGCAGGCATTTTTCAATGTTGGTACGATTGATGAGGTAATTGAGAAAGGCAGGAAGTAAGTATGGATAATACATTTCTGTTAAATGTAACTGCCTGTGACAGAGTCTTTTTTGAGGGACGATGTAAGCAGGTGGTGATCCCTCTGGAGGATGGTGAGAAGGAAATTCAGGCGCATCATGAAAACATGGTTTTTGCGGTTGAGGTAGGAGAGCTTCGCATTCAGACAGAGGATGGAGAATGGATCACCGGTGTGGTTGGAACCGGGTTTGCGCAGGTGATCAATAATCGTGTCAGTATACTGGTGGATACGGCAGAGCATCCGGAGGAGATTGACGTCCGGAGAGCGAAGGAGGCCGAGGAGCGTGCGAGAGAGCAGCTCAGACAGAAACAAAGCATTAAGGAGTATTACATGTCAAAGGCATCGCTTGCAAGAGCCATGTCGCGTCTGCGTTACAGCAGCAAGGATGATATGAGAATATAATTTAGACCCAAAAACCTGATATCCGGCGGCTAATTGCCGGATATCAGGTTTTTGTTGATCCAGTCAGTCAGATATGTATGAAATTCCATGATCGCAGGATTCTGCGTTGATGCTTTTGGGATCGATGCGACGACCTTGCGGCAGCAGGAAGGATTGTCGATCGGCACAAGTGCCACCTGCGTCGGATCGGGTTTCTTCCAGCAGTATTGCGGCCAGAAGCCGACACCGAGACCGGCGGCGATCAGATCCCGTACGGTTTCCGGATTGTCACTTTCATAGACGATGTTTGGCGTGAAGCTGATGGATTGGCAGATCAGGTCACAGATTGTGCGCAGTGGCCGGTTGCTTTCGAGGCTGACGTAGGATTCGTTTGCGGTTTTCTCGAGCTTGACGGAAGGATGGGAGGCAAGTTTTGAGCCCGCCGGCACAGCCAGATAGAAATCCTCCTCAAACAGAACATGCTGCGAGGGCAGAAGCTCCGTGTCGCAGCGGACGGCAGAGATAAAGTAGTCGGCAGTCGGATCTTCAGGCTTTTGGGAAAGTTTAAAACGAATCTCCGGGTGGATCGCACGGTATGCGATGATGCAGTTCGTGATGATTGCAGAAGCGGAGCGCAGGTTCATGTGGATCACGGGATGGTTCTGCAGGGATGCCTCCTTGAGATCCTCCGGAAGACTGTCGAGTGCAGACATAATAGGGAGCAGACGGTTCTGCAGATATTTGCCGTTACTGTTCAGTGCAATATGATGATTCTCGCGGTCAAAAAGGGAAACATCCAGTTCCTCCTCCAGATGACGGATTGCCTGTGATACGGCAGGCTGTGCGACATGCAGGCTCTCGGCGGCTTTTGTCACGTGCTCAAACTGGGCAACGGTCAGAAAATATTTAAGCTGAAATAATTCCATGATTTCCCTCTTTTCTTTCGAATGCTAACGATCATAAACAATATTTTCATATCATACAGGATTTATCTGCAAAATTCAAGTATGATCAAAAGAAAGGAAGCTCGTGGAAAAGGTAGGAGGATAGCATTTCTTTTTGTTCGTCCGGGTCATCTGCGGACAGCAGATAGCAGGCAGGAGATGCTTTGTATGCCATGTAAAAGCGTGGTTTGTCAAGACTGCTTTCCTTTGCGGCAAGCGATGGCAGGAAAATGCCCTCTTTTTTGGTATAGCAGTTGGCTGCCGTTGCTTTCCGTCGGCAGGATGCATCGACAAACTGAGCAACGCTTTTGTGGATCGCCGTGTCCTCCTGCGGCAGATAATAATAATCCTTATGATCCGGGAAAAAGAACTTCAGCACGCCCCGGTACAGCGGGAGCGAGAGGGTAGCAAGATTCTTTTGCAGAGACAAACAGGCGGGCTCTGTGAAGATACATTCCGAAGAGTCGGACTTTTCGAAGGCATGATACAGTGTGCTTTCCCGTGGAAGTCTGACCGGAAAGGAGATATGGATACGGTCGTTTTCTGCGGTGCAGGAGCAGGAGAAAAACGGTCTGACCGGATAAAACAGATCCTTATAGCTTAACATGATGCAGACGGAGAGCATGCCGGCAATATCATCGTGGTTGTGCAGAAGAAGCAGATGCTCCAGTTCGTCAGCGCCCGGTTTTTTCATGATCTTTTGCTGCATATATTCGGAATAAACTTTGATCAACTGCCCGCCATCATAGGTGTCCTCGCGGTTCAGACCGATCCAGTGTTCCAGATAGGTCTGGTTAGCTTTTGCGAGCCCGAGAAGTTTTTTCAAAGGCCGGATCTCCTTTAAGAGATCAATATTGGCACCGGCATCGTTGACCTGGCTGGAGATGGTCTTTGACAGAATTGGCTGAACGGTCTCCGGAATGGCGATGTGGTGCTTTTGGCATTTTGCCTTTACAAAAGGAATATCAAAGGTGCAGCCGTTGAAATGATAAAGATACGAAAAGTCCTCCAGATAGGATAAAAATGCCTCAAGGATCGGTTCTTCACTTTGATAATCATCCGCAAACCACTGGGTGATCTGCCAGCTTTGCTTATGGTTGTTGTAGTGCATGACTCCGATCAAATAGATGGAGGATGTCTTCGGGGACAGTCCGGTTGTCTCGATATCAAAAAATGCGATCTGTTCGAGCGGCTGATGAAAAGGATAGAGCTCATCAGGGGTGGAAACGGTACTTTGTATTGTCTTCATGTGTCTGCTCCTTTAAACAAAAACGTAGATGTCGTGTTTGTAATTTATTTAAGGATATCATATAATAGAAGAAATGTGAATTTATGGCAGCGAAAAGGAGAGACGTGTTTATGGAGATCGGAGAGAAGAAATTATTCGATAAAGACGCTGCGTACGAACGATGGGATCAGCGAAACCAGCGGCGGGGCAATGATAAATATTTTCATGAGGATGAGCGAGAGGAAAGCTATCTTAGGGAGTTAAAGGGCAGGATACAGAATAATACCAGCGGTTTTCTGAAGGTGGTTATGACAGCCTTACTTGTTTTGGTACAGATCGTGTTTGTAATGTGGCTTTCCCTGCAGATCCGGACGAACGGCACAGTCTGGTATTATCTGATCCAGGTGTCTTCCATGGTGGCGATCGTTGCGCTGATCAACCGTAATCAGAGTCCGTCGTACCGGATTGCGTGGATATCGATCATTACGCTTTTGCCGTTGACCGGTTTCCTGCTTTATTTCCTGTGGGGACGTACCGGCAAAAAGAAAAAAGAACTCGATACCTATATTATGCGGCAGATCAGCTATGGCAATAAGTTTCTTGTGCAGGACGATGATCTGTGGGTGGATTATGCGGAGGAGAATCCGGTTTCCGGTCGTATGGTCAAGTTCATGCTCTCCGAGAATTTTCTTTTGACAGAGGGGAATGAGGTTGATTACTTCCCGATGGGGGAGGATGCGTTTGAGGCAATCTTCCGAGATCTTGAAAATGCAAAGGAATTTGTACTGATCGACTTCTTTATTGTGGCAGAGGGCGGTCTGTGGGACAAAATGCATGATATATTGAAGCGTAAGATCAAGGAGGGTGTCGAGGTAAAGTTTCTGTACGATGACTTTGGTGCGGCGATCCGTACCAGAAAGTATTTTAAGCAGATTCTGGAACATGAGGGCTTTGAGGTACGCGTGTTCAATCCGATCATGAAGTATACAAGCCAGCTTTATATGAATTTCCGTTCGCATCAGAAGATCATGGTGATCGACGGAAAGGTTGGATATACCGGAGGCTTTAATCTGGCAGATGAATATGCTAATCTGGTGGAGCGCTTTGGTGTGTGGAAGGACACCGGAATCCGTGTGCGCGGCGATGCTGTCTGGGGACTGACGGTCGTGTTTTTGCAGATGTGGGAGGCGAGCAGTCACGACAAGGAGCATGTGGATTATCTTAAATATAAGGTGATGCAGGATGTTCAGGGAGATACCTGGTGTCAGGTGATCTCAGACGGCCCTGCCAACAATCCGAAGAATCCGATCGAGAGCATTTACAATCAGATGATCATGTATTCTGATCAGTATCTGTACATTACAACACCGTATCTGGTGATTGAGGATTATATGAAGCAGTCGTTGATCGAGGCGGTGCGCCGTGGCGTCGATGTGCGCATCGTGACACCGAATATCCCGGATAAGAAGTATGCCAAGATGCTGACGAACTTTAATTATGGTCCGCTGCTCAAGGGTGGTGTGCGTATTTATGAATACACGCCGGGCTTTATCCATGCAAAACAGATTTTAACGGAGGATGCGGCGATCGTCGGCACGATCAATATGGATTACAGGAGCTTTTACCTGCATTATGAGAATGGTGTGTGGATGTCCGGGGAGAAGATCCAGAATGATATTCACAGGGATTTTGAGAAGATGTTTCAGGAGAGTAAGGAGATCAGCTATGAGGACTGGCAGAGACGTCCGCTTGTCTGGAAGTTGATACAGCCGCTGTTAAATCTGTTTGCAACGCTGTTCTGATGCGGCTGCCTGTGCAGTGGTACGGAACACTTTAGAAAGGTGCGGTTATTGATATGTATACCAATGTATGTAAGCATTGCCATAAGGTTTTTCATTCCAAGATACGGACCTTGTGCTGTAAGGACTGCCGTGCGGAGGATGAAGATCAGTTAGATGATATTGTAAAGTATCTGAAGGAATATCCCAACAGCAATGCACTTCAGATCTCCGAGGAGCTCGGAATTCATCCTTATGTGATCCTCAAGTTCATGGAAGAGGGCTGGCTGGGAGAGTCGACGGGGAGCTTTGAGAAGCTGCCGGATTGAGGTGAGTGTATTGAAGTCATTATAATTATATAGGAAAAGGAGTAATCATGATTCGATATATTAAGGGAACGCTGGAAATGATCGAGGAGGATGCGGTGGTGCTTGACAATCATGGGATCGGCTATCGGATCCTTGTGTCGGGGGCGTTGATGGACAGGCTTCCGGGCATTGGCGGTGAAATGAAGATATATACTTATATGAATGTCAGGGAGGACGCCATGCAGCTGTTTGGCTTTGAGAGTATGGATGAGCTGGAGATGTTCTGTCAGCTGATCACGGTCAGCGGGATCGGTCCGAAGGCGGGATTAAGCATTCTTGGAACGCTGTCGGCAGACGATATCCGGTTTGCGGTGTTGGCAGATGATGCGGCAACGATCGCAAAGGCACCGGGCATCGGTGCCAAGACGGCAAAGAAGCTGATCGTGGAACTCAAGGATAAGATCGCGGCGAGGGAAACGGTCGATGCCGTATTAGAGAAGGCGGCAGAGCGCGGCGGTACGCAGAATACGGCACCGGTGGCAAAGGCGTCCGCAGAGGCGGTCGAGGCACTGGCGGCATTGGGCTATTCTGCGGCAGAGTCATTAAAGGCAGTCAGGCAGATTACGAATGCAGACGAGCTTAGCACGGAGGAGCTTTTGAAGCAGGCGTTGAAGCTGATGTAACCGGCACGGCGTGAAGGAAAGGCGTAACCGGCGCGGTGTAAAGAGAAGATGTAACCGGCGCGGTGTGAAGGGGAAGCAGCAGGAAATCTTGTGGGGCTGGACACCGAATTTGGGAAAGGCATGGTTGATTAGAATGGCAAAACGGACGATCAGTACGGAATTTACAGCGGAGGATGCGAAGCTGGAACCGACACTCAGACCGCAGCGTCTGACGGATTATATCGGACAGCAGAAGATTAAGGAAAATCTGGCGATCTATATTGAAGCGGCAAAGCAGAGAGGCGATGCACTGGATCATGTGCTGTTATATGGTCCGCCGGGACTTGGTAAGACGACACTCGCAGGCATCGTGGCAAACGAGATGGGTGTCAATATGAAGATCACGGCGGGACCGGCGATCGAGAAACCGGGAGAGATGGCAGCAATCCTTACAAAGCTTCAGGACGGGGATGTGCTTTTCGTGGACGAGATCCATCGTCTGAACCGCCAGGTGGAGGAGGTACTTTATCCGGCAATGGAGGATTATGTGATCGACATCGTGATCGGAAAGGGACCGTCTGCGCGGTCGGTACGCATCGATCTTCCGAAGTTTACCCTGATCGGAGCAACGACGCGTGCCGGTATGCTGTCAGCACCTCTGCGTGATCGGTTTGGTGTTGTGAACCGTCTGGAGTTTTATACGCCGCAGGAGCTGGCGGCGATTGTGAAGCACTCTGCAAGGATCCTTAATGTGGAGATTGACGAGGAGGGTGCGATGGAATTGGCCAGAAGATCCAGAGGAACGCCGCGTCTTGCTAACCGCCTTTTGAAGCGGGTGCGTGATTTTGCGCAGATCAAGTACGACGGCAGGATCGACAAAAAGGTCACGGACTTTGCGCTGGACCTGTTAGAGGTTGACAAGCTGGGACTGGATAACACGGATCGTCAGATCATCGAGACGATGATCCATAACTTTGGCGGTGGCCCGGTGGGGCTGGAGACGCTTGCAGTATCGATCGGAGAGGATGCAGGGACACTGGAGGATGTGTATGAGCCATATCTTGTCCAGAACGGACTGATCTTAAGGACGCCGCGGGGACGTATGGCATCGGATCTGGCGTACCGTCATTTCGGGCTGTCCGGAGAGGAAGCGTAATGCGCAGAAGTACGTGAAACAATATCATAAAAGGAATGAAACACCAGACAGTTATGGAGTCTGGTGTTTTTCACATTATAGGAAACTTGTTGTTTCCTATAATGTGAAAACGCTCCGCGAGGATGCGATCACCGCACAGAGGAAGATTGCGTAAGCAATTGTGCGGTGACGCGCAAAGTGGGCAAGCCCGCTTTGTTCCGGTATAGGAAAATGCTCGTAACGTGGTGGAATGCCAACGAGAATTGCGAAGCAATTCTTGGAGGGCAAAACGCTGGTTTTGCCCTTTTGTTCTTTGTCCTTAAATGTGACATAAATGTGACAAAAAAATGAATAAATTACGGGAAAGGGGTTGATAAATTCCCAAAAACCAGTTAAAATAAATTTGAAAGTGGTAGAAAGTGGGGGAAAGTGTCAGGGAATACCCAAAAAGTGGAGAGGTGGTGATAGCGATGTTCATGGGTCAGTATGAGCACTCGATCGATGCAAAGGGCAGAGCTATCGTACCGGCGAAGTACCGTGAGGAACTGGGAGACCTTTTTTATGTCACCTGGGGCGTGGACGGATGCCTGTATTTATATCCACAGCACGATTGGGAAGAGCTGGCACAGAAGCTGCAGAGTCTGCCGTCCAGTCATCAGAGCCGTATGATCCAGAGACAGTTAATGGCTTCTGCTTCGGAGGTGACACTGGACAAGCAGGGCAGAATACTGATCCCCGCCAAGCTTCGCAAAAGTGCCGGACTTGAGAAGGATCTTGTCTTTGTCGGCATGATCAACCGTGTGGAGATCTGGGACAAGGATACCTTTGAGGCACAGACACTTGGCAGTGAGATGTCGATGGAAGAGGCAATGGATGCTCTCGGAATCTCTCTGTAAGAAGGGTGCAGCAGGAAGTGGTTAGCCGCTGAAAGGAGACGGGATTATGGAATTTTCTCACAAATCAGTGCTGCTGCATGAGGTGATCGATTCTTTGAATGTGCAGCCGGATGGAATATATGTGGATGGCACATTGGGAGGAGCCGGACATGCCTATGAGGTGTGCCGGAGACTTGGACCGGATGGTCGGATGATCGGGATTGATCAGGACGAGGATGCGATTGCTGCTGCGACAAAGCGGCTGTCTGAGTTTGGTGACCGTGTGACGATCGTGCGGAGCAATTATGAGGCGATGAAGGAGGTTCTTCACGACCTTGGTATCGAGAAGGTGAACGGCATTACGCTGGATCTTGGCGTATCATCTTATCAGCTTGATGCTGCCGAGAGAGGCTTTTCATACCGTGAGGATGCGCCGCTTGATATGCGGATGGACAATCGTCAGGAAGTAACCGCTGCCACTGTGGTAAATGAGTACACAGAAAGCGAATTGTTTCAGGTGATTCGCAAGTATGGGGAAGATAAATTTGCAAAGAACATTGCGAAACATATTGTGCAGGAACGCCGGAAGGAACCGGTTATGACGACGGGCAGACTGGCACAGATCGTAGATCAGTCCATACCGATGAAGTTTAAGAAACAGGGAGGACATCCTGCCAAAAGGACATTTCAGGCAATACGTATCGAGGTGAACAGAGAACTTAGCGTTCTTGAGGATCACATCAGTGAGATGATCGATCTACTGGCGCCGGGAGGGCGCTTCTGCATCATCACATTTCACTCGCTGGAGGATCGCATCGTGAAAAATGCATTCCGGACAGCGCAGGATCCATGTACCTGTCCGCCGAACTTTCCGGTGTGTGTCTGTGGAAAAAAGTCCAAAGGAAAAGTGCTTACGAGAAAACCTGTGCTTCCATCTGAGAAAGAGCTTGAGGAAAACTCCCGCTCGAAAAGTGCGAAGCTCAGAGTATTTGAACATATATAAGCCGGATCAGCCGGCACGACAAATTCTTGCGGATTGGGGGATCCGTAGTTTGTTGAATAAGGTTGACGGCGCGGATTACGGGCGCCGTCAGAAAATGGCACAGAATCATCTGTGATGGGATATCAACCGTGTTCGGTGGACACGGCAATCAAGCAGGGAGGCGTAACAAATGGCGACATCACCAAATTATCGAAGCGGATCACGCCGTGGCGGTCAGTATCGGAGCGGTCAGGGACGTGACGTTTACAGACAGGAACGAAACGGATATGTGTATGGCAATCTCGCACATCAGCTGGAGGAGATTCCGGAGAGAAGAAAGCAGCCGGGGCGAAAAAGGAGAACAAAGACATATCCGCAGCCAAAGCCGGTGGCGATGCCGTCCATTGGATTTTCATCCTTTGTATTTCTGATGGCTGCATTATCATTAGTTCTTGTGGCAGGCTTTATGTATCTGCATGTGCAGTCAGGGATCACGCAGATGAAGAATGAAGTGATCAGTCTGCAGTCAGAGATCGCAGATGCCAAGCAGGAGAATGACGATGCTTATCAGAAGGTTATGGATTCCGTAGATCTTTCCGAAGTCTATGCGATTGCAACAGGTCAGCTGGGTATGATCCAGGCTGTTGACAATCAGGTTTACAAATATGATAATAAAAAGAGTGACATGGTGAAGCAGTACGGAGACATTCCCGCAAGCTCAAAATAACGGGCCGGGTTACAAGGACAGGGATTTATAATGGCAAAAAGAAGAGCAAGAGATACACGTTACAAGAATAAACCAGGCACTCGCAGGATGCGTTTTCGCATCCTGCTGGTGTTTGGTTTTGTTATTTTAGGATGCATTGGACTGACGGCGCAGATCATCCGTCTGAATAAGGTCAAGGGAGACAATTACACGAAGCGTATGCTGGCACAGCAGAGTCACACAAGCAATGCGATCCCGTATAAGCGCGGGGATATTGTGGATACGAATGGCAACAAGCTGGCAACAAGCGTGAAGGTATATAATCTGTTCCTCGATCCGGCGGCGATCTTAAAGGACAAGAAATATCTTCAGCCGACGAAGGATGCGCTGGAAAATGTATTTGGCATTTCCGGCAGCGATGTTGACAAAATTCTGAAGGACAATCCGACATCCCGTTATTACCTGATGAAGGAATACGGGGAATTGGACAAGGACATTGTCACGAAAATGGAGAAGTTGCAGGAAAAGGATGAGAATATCCGCGGTATTCATTTTGAGGAGGAATACAAGAGAGAATATCCGTATTCCACGGTGGCATGTGATGTGATCGGCTTTTGTACCGATACCAATAGCGGAACCTGGGGCATTGAGAATACCTATAATGATATGCTCAACGGTACAAACGGCAGACAGTTCGGTTATTATGATTCGGAACTGAATCTGGTCAAGACGATCAAGGCGGCGACCAACGGATATACCGTTAAATCGACGATCGATGTCAATGTACAGGGGATCATGGAACAGCATATCCAGAAGTTTATGAAGAATACCGGTGCCAAGAAGATTGCCTGCCTGTTGATGAATCCGAATACAGGAGGCATTGTGGCAATGGGTTCCAACTCTGTGTACGATCTGAATGATCCGCGAAATCTTTCCGTTGCCTATACGCAGGAGGAGATTTCGGCGATGTCCGAGGAGGAGCAGCTTAAGGCACTCAACGAGCTCTGGAGAAACTACTGTATCAGTGATTCCTATGAGCCGGGTTCTACCTTTAAGCCGATTACGGTTGCGGCATGTCTGGACGAGGGTAAGGCAAGCCGGAAAAGCACGTATGTCTGCGATGGTGGACAGCAGGTGGCAGACCGTTATATTAAATGTGTGGCAAACCGTTACGGTGGTCATGGTGCGCTTTCTCTGGGACAGGCACTCATGGTTTCCTGTAATGATGTGATGATGCAGATCAGTGCAAAGCTTGGCAAAGAGAAATTCCTGGATTATATGGATGCGTTCGGCATCGGAAGAAAGACAGGGATCGATCTTCCGGGTGAAGCAACGGGAACAGTCTTTAACAATGATACGATGCATTCCACACAGCTTGCGACCTCAAGTTTCGGACAGAGCCAGACGGTCACAATGGTACAGATGGCTGCAGCATTTTCGGCGATTGTCAACGGAGGTAATTATTATCGTCCACATGTTGTTGAGGAGGTTTCCAGTGAGTCGGGTGCTGTGATACAGTCGGAGGATGATGCCGTGGAGAGTAAGGTGATCACAGAGAAGACAAGCCGCCTTCTGCGCAAATTCCTTCTGGCAACGGTAGAGGAAGGAACCGCTAATCCGGCATCCGTAAAGGGCTACAAGGTCGGTGGTAAGACCGGTACCGCAGAGAAGATTCCGCGTGGACAGGGCAAATACCTTGTTTCATTTATCGGTTGTGTTCCGGCAAATAATCCAAAGCTTGTCGTTTATACGGTTATTGATGAGCCAAACGTCGAGGATCAGGCACACAGTACCTATGCGACAGAGTTTACAAGCAGCCTGCTCAAAGATATTTTACCAATGCTTGAGATCTACCCATCTGGGAAGAAATCAGATATTACAAAAGCAAGTAAATTAAAGCTGCCATCTACGGCAAAGAGCAATCTGGATGAGGAAGCTCCGGAGGGAGGTTATTCGGATAGCAGCTATGGCGTTGCTCAAAAGGCGGCAGATGATGAAGAGGGTGATACCGGAATGAATAATTAATCGCTTTTGCTAATAGATATTAAGGAATGTCAGTAGAAGCGGAGTGATCCGGTGGATGACGGAATATCTCAAGCAGAGCAGAACCAGACAGAGACAGAGGATCCTTTTTGTCTATGCAATGGTTGTACTTGTAATGATAGGACTTGCCGGCAGATTGTTATATCTGATGGTAAACAGGGCAGACTATTATGGAGAGAAAGCGAAGAAAGTACATCAGCGTCAGCGTGCTGTTAAAGCGGCAAGAGGCATTATTTATGACAGAAACGGTACGGAGATTGCTTCGAATAAGCCGGTATCAACAATCTCAGTGATCCACAATCAGATTGTGGAGCCGGAGAAGGTGATCGAGGTGTTGTCAACGCTTCTTGATCTGCCGGAGGAAAAGGTCCGCAAACGTGTGGAAAAGGTGTCCTCCATTGAGAAGATCAAGTCGAATGTTGATAAGAAGATTTCTGACAAGATCCGTGATATGGAGCTTGCCGGGGTGATGGTGGATGAGGACTACAAGCGGTATTATCCGTATTCGGAATTTGCGTCAAAGGTGATCGGCTTTACCGGGGCGGACAATCAGGGCATTGTCGGCATGGAGGTTGCCTATGACAAATATCTTCAGGGAACGGATGGAAGCATCCTGACCATGACAACTGCCAGAGGGCTGGAGATTGATGGCAAGGCGGAGGAACGCGTGGAACCCGTGGCGGGAGCAAATCTTTATACAAGCCTTGATGTTAATATCCAGACGTTTGCACAGCAGGCGGCAGAAAAGGTCCTGAAGGCAAAGAAAGCCGGGAGTGTGCGCATCCTGATGATGAATCCGCAGAATGGAGAGATCTATGCGATGGTCAATGTGCCGGAGTTTGATCTGAACGATCCGTATACACTGCCTGACAAAAAGGCTGACTCCTATTCGGAGAAAAAGAAGCAGGTAGCACTCAATGGAATGTGGCGTAATGCCTGTGTCAGTGATACCTATGAGCCGGGCTCAACCTTCAAGGTCATTACGGCGTCCTCGGCACTTGAGGCGGGGGTGGTGAAGCTTACAGATACCTTTCACTGCCCGGGCTTTAAGATCGTGGAGGATCGCCGGATCCGTTGTCATAAGACAACCGGGCATGGTTCGGAAACGTTTGTACAGGGCGTACAAAACTCCTGCAATCCGGTGTTTATGGAGGTGGGAGCAAGGCTTGGCGTGGACAATATGTTTCAATATCTGAACCAGCTTGGGATCTTAAGCAAAACCGGCATCGATGTTCCCGGTGAGGCGGCGACGATCATGCATCAGAAGGAGAATGTGGGAGCGGTTGAACTGGCGACCATGTCCTTCGGACAGTCATTTCAGCTTACGCCGGTGCGGCTTCTGTCCACGATCAGCATGATCATTAACGGCGGTACACAGATTACACCCCATTTTGGCGTTAAGCTCGAAAGCAGTGATGGTTCAGCGGTAAAGAAGCTTACTTATCCATCCGCAGAGGGTGTGATCTCAGCGCAGACCTCGGAAACTATGCGGATGATCCTGGAGTCCGTTGTGTCTGAGGGCTCCGGTAAGAAGGCGTATGTGGAGGGATATCAGGTGGGTGCCAAGACAGGAACCTCCGAAAAGCTTCCACGCAGCAGCAATAAATACATTGCCTCCTGCATGGGCTTTGCCCCGGCGGACAATCCGGTTGTTGCCGCACTGGTTCTGATCGATGAGCCGCAGGGGATCTATTATGGAGGCACGATCGCAGCCCCTGTGATCTCCGAACTATTGGACAATGCGCTTCCTTATCTGGGTGTCGAAAGAGGTGAGGTCGTGACCAATGCGCCGGGTTGATTTCTGGCGGTGATTGGATTACAATAATCATTACGAATGAAAAGGCTCTGTGTGAGTATCAAAGTACCATTAGAATCCGAAATAAGCATGAGGAGGAATAAGAATGGATTACTTCGATACGGTGATACCGGTGCTGCTTTCATTTTCAATCAGTGTCATATTATGTCCTATTGTCATTCCGTTTTTAAAGTGGCTGAAGTTTGGACAGTATGTCAGGGATGATGGGCCCAAAAGCCATCTGAAAAAGGCAGGAACGCCTACGATGGGCGGATTGATCATATTGATCTCTGTCGTTGTGACATCCTCGCTTTATCTGCGTGATTATCCGGAGATTCTTCCGGTGATCTTTGCGACAGTTGGGTTTGGATTGATCGGATTTCTCGATGATTACATCAAGATCGTTATGAGGCGTTCTCTGGGACTGCGGGCATGGCAGAAGCTGGTGCTGCAGCTTCTGGTGACAATTATTTTTGTGTATTATTACACACAGTACCTGCATTACGAGATGCAGATGCTGATCCCGTTTACCGGAGGAATTGCATCCGGAAGATATATTGCTCTGCCGGGATGGTTGTTTATTCCGTTTTTATTTTTTGTCATGGTGGGAACTGTCAACGGCACAAATTTTACGGACGGACTGGATGGGCTTGCATCCAGCGTGACGCTGCTTATTGCTGTGTTTTTTACGGTGGTCGCGATCGGTACGGGAAGTACGGTTGCACCGGTATGCGCAGCGGTTGCGGGAGCGTTGATGGGATTTTTAGTATTTAATGTGTATCCTGCCAGTGTCTTTATGGGAGACACCGGCTCGCTGGCATTGGGAGGCTTTGTTGCTTCGACAGCGCTTCTTCTGAAAATGCCGCTATATATACTGATCGTAGGGATGATCTATCTGGTGGAGGTTCTGTCGGTAATCCTTCAGGTAGGATATTTTAAGATAACCCACGGCAGAAGAATCTTTAAAATGGCACCGATACATCATCATTTCGAACAGAGTGGATGGTCGGAGACAAAGGTAGTCGCTGTGTTTTCAATCGTGACGGCGTTGTTTTGCCTGATCGCACTGGCGGCTCTATAAAAGGTACCGATGAGATAGGAGGAAATCATGGATTTTACAGGGAAACGAGTTCTTGTAGTAGGAACAGGAGTGAGCGGTATTGCAGCGATCAGGCTGTTGGCCGCCAAGGGAGCGAAGCCGGTTGTGTTAGAGGGCAACGAAAAGGCAGACAGAGAGCAGGTTGTATCAAGGATTCCGGAGGGGATTGGGTATGATCTGATCATCGGCAATCTGCCGGAGGAAGTTATGGATACACTGGATCTTGCTGTGTTAAGCCCGGGTGTACCAACGGATCTTCCGTTTGTAATCAAACTTCAGGACAAAAAGATACCGGTCTGGGGAGAGATTGAGTTAGCATATGCCTGTGGCAGCGGACGTCTTGCGGCGATCACCGGAACCAACGGAAAGACAACGACGACAGCACTGACCGGTGCGATTCTGCGTGAGTATTATGACAGTGTATTTGTGGTAGGTAATATCGGTCTTCCTTATACCGAGTACGCTCTGGAAATGAAGGATTCCTCTGTGACGGTTGCCGAGGTCTCAAGCTTCCAGCTCGAAACGATCCATACATTTCAGCCGGAGGTCAGTGCGATCTTAAATATCACACCGGATCATCTGAACCGCCATCATACGATGGAGTGCTACATTGACACAAAGGCGCGCATCGCCGAGAACCAAACGAAGGCTCAGATCTGTGTACTGAATTATGAGGATGAGCATCTTCAGAAGCTGGCAGCAAAGATCCCGGCAGATATTTTCTGGTTCAGCAGCAAGCGACCGCTGGAGCGTGGAATCTGGCTCGATGGAGAGGATATTATCTATAAGGATGGAGAGGAGATCAAGATCTGCACGATTCATGATATGCAACTGCTCGGTGTCCACAACTATGAAAATGTGATGGCAGCAGTGGCGATCGCGATGCATATGGGTGTTCCGGTTGAGTGTATCCGCAAGGCAGTGGCTGAATTTAAGGCAGTGGAACACCGTATCGAATTTGTTCGTGAGGTTGGCGGCGTGAAGTATTATAACGATTCTAAAGGAACGAATCCGGACGCAGCGATCAAAGCGGTAGAGGCAATGGTAACACCGACGGTAGTAATCGGCGGCGGATATGATAAGCAGTCCTCCTATGAGGAGTGGATCGCTTCCTTTGGAGACAAGGTGAAATGCCTTGTGCTTCTCGGAGCAACAGCAGATAAGATCGAGGCAACAGCGCGAAAAGCAGGGTTTACGAATATTGTCCGCGTCGGTTCCCTGAAGGAGGCTGTGGAGGCATCCGCAGTACAGGCGCAGAGTGGTGATGCGGTTCTTCTGTCGCCGGCATGTGCAAGCTGGGATATGTTTAAGAGCTATGAGCAGAGAGGTACTTTGTTTAAGGAGTATGTGAATCAGTTATAATTAGTCCGGAAGGAATGGAAAGTGATATGGCAAGAGTGCAAAATGGCAGACGGGAGCAAACCTCCCGCAGAAACAGCACTGCAGGTGAAAGAAAGAAAAGAGAACGCTATTACCGCCAGTATGATTATATGCTTTTGTTCATGACGGTGGCGATCGCGCTGTTTGGTATTCTGATGATCTACAGTGCCAGCTCCTACACGGCATCAACCAGCCGTTTTGGAGATCCGTTTCGTTTCGTGTCCCAGCAGCTGAGAGGACTGATTCTTGGTGTGGCAGCGATGCTGATCATATCTAATCTGGATTACAGAGAGCTTTATCTGGGGAAGATCAACTGGATCTATATTTTCTATGGGCTCTGTATTGCGATGCAGGTTGCGGTGCTGATCCCGGGGATCGGAATTGAGCATAACGGTGCGAGACGATGGCTGAAGATCGGTGTAGAGTTCCAGCCTTCAGAGTTTACCAAGATCGGTGTGATCCTGTTTGTGGCATATGCGATCTATCAGTCCAGACGTTCGATGGATACTTTTACAGGCTTTTTAAAGCTGATCGGCGTTTATGTCTTACCGGTGGTTGGACTTATCGCGGCGGAGAATTTGAGTACGGCGATCATCGTCGGTGTTATTGCTGTTGGAATGTGTTTTGTGGCGAGCAAACGTAAGAAATACTTCATTGTCTGTGGTATTGTCGGAGTTGCGGCGGCTGCGGCGTATGCTATGATCGGCGGAGGTTTCCGTGCCGGTCGAATCACATCGTGGCTTGACATCGAAAATTCACCGGGAGGCTTTCAGATTCTTCAGGGCTTATATGCGATCGCATCCGGCGGGATCCATGGAAGCGGGCTCGGAGAGAGTATGCAGAAGCTCGGTTATATTCCGGAGGCATATAATGATATGATCTTTGCGGTTATTTGCGAGGAGCTTGGCATCGTGGGTGCTGTCATGGTGATGGGAGCATTTCTGGTGCTTTTGTGGCGTATCGTCATGATCTCCTGTAATGCACCGGATATTTTCGGAAGCATGGTCTGTGCCGGTTCCATGATACATATTGCGATCCAGGTGCTTTTTAATATCGCAGTCGTAACCAACACGATCCCGTCCACCGGTGTACCGTTGCCACTGATCAGCTACGGTGGCACTGCCTGTGCGATCATGATGTTAGAGCTTGGACTGGTGCTTGGCGTCTCAAGACAGATCAAGCTGAAATAGGAGGAATTTTTTGAAACACATAAAGATAATCATTGGAGTGATCCTCGGCATTCTGCTTATTGTATCAGGAACCTTTTTCTTCCTGAAGATCACACAGGTGAAGGTTGAGGGTGGAGATATTTACTCGGATCAGCAGATCATAGCATCGGCAATGTCCGACAAATACGCCTATCATACACTGTATTTTCTGGCAAAGAGCAAGCTGGGACATGTGGACTGCCTGCCGTTTGTGCAGGAGATTGATGTGGAATGGGATTCGCCGACCGGAATTGTGCTGCATGTGTATGACAAGACCATCAGCGGCTGCGTCAAATATATGGGGCAGTACATTTATTTTGATAAGGACGGTGTTGTGCTTCAGAGCCTGACAGAGCCGATGGACGGAGTGCCGGTGGTTACAGGCATCAAGTTTGGTAAATTTACCATGAATGAAGCGTTCGAAGTCAAGGATGATACGCTGTTTGAAACGATCATGAATCTGTCCAGACTCATCAGGCATTATAAGGTGAAGGTAGACCAGATCAAGTTTGACGGGAGAAATGTCACTTTGTATTCCGGTAAGGTGGAGGTTTATCTGGGACAAAAGGATTTTTATGATGACGATATGGCAGCACTTGCCAGTGTTCTCAAAAAGACGCGCAAGAAGGATCTGGCGGGAACGATCAACATGGAAAATTTCACCTCCGGAGACCGTATTATTCTGAAAACAGCAGGGGATACGCCGGCAGATGGAACATCAGATGCGTCGGATTCGCAGGATGCAGATGCGCAGCCGACCGATCAGCCGGATGACGGGCAGACAGAGGGCGATAGCGTGGAATAACAAAACAAACGTTCTCCTTGATTATTCTGTGTTTTCTTAGTATTATATAGAATAGGTTTGGAATGTTGATTTGTTCCGGTTTGAGACAGGAATTAACTGATGATAGCAGATAAGATAAATTATATGAAAAAGAGGAGGAGCAGTCGTGTTAGAAATTAAGACAAGTGAGTCAGATTCATCTGCAAAGATTATAGTAATAGGTGTCGGCGGCGGCGGAAACAACGCAGTAAATCGCATGATCGAGGAAGGTATTCAGGGGGTTGAGTTTGTATGTGTCAACACCGATAAGCAGCATCTGTTAAACTGCAAGGCACCGAATTGTCTGCAGATTGGCGAGAAATTGACAAAAGGACTCGGGGCAGGAGCTTCTCCGGAGGTAGGACAGGCAGCAGCAGAGGAGAACAAGGATGAGATCACGGATATTATCCGTGGTGCAGATATGGTATTTGTAACATGTGGTATGGGAGGCGGCACCGGTACCGGTGCCGCGCCTGTTGTTGCACAGCTTGCAAAGGATATGGGAATCCTTACCGTAGGTATCGTGACAAAGCCATTCTCATTTGAGGCACGTACCCGTATGAACAATGCGCAGTCAGGCATTGACCGCTTAAAGGAGCATGTTGATACATTGATCGTGATTCCAAATGATAAGCTGTTACAGATCGTTGACCGCAGAACTTCCATGGAGGATGCACTTAAGAAGGCAGATGAGGTTCTTCAGCAGGGTGTTCAGGGTATCACTGACCTGATCAATGTACCTGGACTGATCAATCTTGACTTTGCCGATGTACAGACTGTTATGAAGGACAAGGGCATCGCTCACATCGGTATCGGTACCGGTGAGGGAGATGAGAAGTGTCTGGATGCTGTGAAGCAGGCTATTTCCAGCCCTCTTCTTGAGACAACGATCGAGGGAGCATCCCATGTTATCGTCAATATTTCCGGTGATGTGGCACTTCTTGAGGCTAATGAAGCCGTATCTTATATTGAGGAGCTTACCGGTGAGAACTGTAACATCATCTTTGGTGCGATGATCGATGATACCATGACCGAGAAGGTTAAGATCACTGTTATTGCGACAGGACTGGACGGAGAGACACCGGCAGCAATTCCAAGCTTTGCAAAAGCTGTGGCTCCGAAGACAAACTTTGCAACAAGAGAGGGACAGGTTGCTTCCTCTGTTCAGAAGAATGTTTCTGTATCACCGGTTCAGCAGCCGGCACCGGCTCCACAGGGTGCGTCTGCGTACAGCAGACCGGCGTCAGAAAGCGGCGAGATAAAGATACCGGTATTCTTACAAAGAAAGAAATAAAATACATAAACGAGAGGGGTTGCCGTAAGGCAGCCCCGTTTTCGCAGTATGGGAACTACCGGTGAGGCGGCAGCTTTGAAGGTATTGTGGCATCACCGACAGAAATGAGGTTATAGAATGGATCAGAAAGATATCAGACAAAGAGAAACGGAGGGACAGGAGACAGCGGTTCTTCTGAAACGGTTGCGTGTATCGGCAGTGTTTCATGCACTGCTTGTATTGCTGGGGGCATTTGTGACGCAGTTTGTCGCGTCTATGCTCTGTATGATCGTAACAGGAGTGTATGTACTGTTTGTGCAGGGAAGGACGAGAGAAGATCTGTCAAAGCTTCTGATTGGGTCACTGGGTGACTATTCCATGATCATTTCTCTGGTTTATGCAGTGGGGGCGATCGTGTGGTGCGGCATCCTGTATTACCGCTGGACCTGGAGGGAGCGGCCGTTTTCCTACCGGAAGGCCTTTGAGGGAGCAAGGATTCCATGTGCGATCGCGCTGGGCTTTGGTGCCTGTATGGTATTTAATGTGATCGTCAGTGCGGCGGCAACGTTGTTTCCGGATGCGTTTGTTTCCTATCAGAAGCTGATGGGCAATCTTGATTTCAGAGCGAGTATTCTGACCGTGCCGTATGTTATGCTGGCCGGGCCGGTGGCGGAGGAACTGATCTTTCGCGGCGTGATCTTAGACCGCTTAAAGCCGGCATTTCCGTTCTGGGTTGCCAATGTTATGCAGGCAGCACTTTTTGGGTTTTTCCATCTGAATGTGATCCAGGGCCTGTACGCTTTTGTTCTTGGTATTTTACTGGGAATGGTTGTGAGGGTGACAGGAAGTATCATCGGCTCGATGATCACACATACTATATTTAATGCGACCTCGATCGGACTTAGTGTTCTGGCAGTATATGCAGAGGGCTTCTACCGGAAGACGGCGATCTATATCCTGACAGCGGCAGTGATCTGTTTTATTCTGGGCTTCCGCTATTATGTGCATCAGTATCATGTGGTAATGTCCGAAGAATCACAGACATTGGAATAAATGATGAATTATGATATACTAAAAGATAAGCAAAACCAAAGGCAGGGAGTTCTGAAATGAAAAATGAGAATAACAATTCGAGAAAATCAAATATTATAGGTATTTGCGTTTCACAGCTTCAGAATCATGAAGTGTCCGGTCTGACACATACCATATATCAGTGCGCCAGAGCAAATGGTTATCAGGTTATGGTGTTTGGCTGCTTTGCCAAGATGGATTTCCCGACACCGCATTCCAACGGTGAGGCATCCATTTTTGAGAATATTCCGATGAAGGATCTGAAGGCACTGATCCTCATGGGGCAGACGATTCTGCACAGGGAGCTGTTGCTGAGACTGCGTGATGAAGCGGTAGCGGCTGGAACACCGGTGATCACGGTAGATTACGAGCTGGACAAATGCTTCAACATACGCCTGGACTATCTATCCTGCTTTAAGCGGCTGGTGCGTCATGTGATCGAGGGGCATCACAGACATAATCCGTATTTTATGGCAGGGTATAAGGGCAATGCCTTTTCGGAGGAGCGTCTGGACGCTTTTGTTGAGGTGTTAGAAGAGAACGGGATGCCGGTCGTACAGGAGCATATTGCGTATGGTGATTTTTGGGGAAAGCCGGCACGCCGCGTCTGTGAACAGTGGATGGAGAGGACAGACGATTTTCCGGATGCGATCATCTGCGCCAATGATACAATGGCACTGGCGGTAATCGATGTGCTGGAGGAGAACGGTTATCATGTGCCGGAGGATGTGATCGTGACCGGTTTTGATGGTATTGAGCTGATCAAATACTGCATTCCGAGGCTGACGACCGGACGCGTTGATCAGGAGGAGATTGCAGAGCAGATTATGCATATTATGAAACGTGTCGAGACGGATCCGGAGACGGTACCACAGTCTGTGCTGGTGCCATTTCATATTTTGCGGGGAGAATCCTGTGGCTGCACACCGATCCATTTCCAGCCATCGAATCGGTATGTACTGGAGTTAAATGAACATATCGACGCAAAGCAGATTCACATTGACCGGATCTTCGAGATGATGACAGAGATGACGGAGGGGCATTCTATGCTGGATGTTCTGAAGCGTTTTCCGGAATGGGCGCCGGATATGATAGACGGGGACTGTCAGGTGTTTGTGAATGAATACTTCTGTTGTCACACGGATATACCGATATCGAAGGGCTTCCGGAAGGATGATATTCTTCTTCTGGTGGACCAGAGGGACGGAAAGATGTCACTTCCATTCCGTAAAGTGAAAAGCCACAGCATTGATATGATCCCGCAGGAGATCCTTGAGAAGACGGACAGGCTTTTGTATCTTCCGCTGCACTGGCAGAATGAGGTTTATGGTTATATATCGCTGGAATGCAGTGATAAGGAGTTTGATTATGAGCGCCTGAAGGATTTTATGATGGCAATGTCTCAGATCCTTGGTATTGTCAGAAACCAGTCGCAGCTATATGATATGTATATCAGGGATTCGCTGACCGGTCTGTACAACCGCAGGGGCTTTTATGGAGAGCTTGCAAGCCGCCTGAAGTCGTTAGAAGGAAAGAAATGCTATATCTTTCTTGCATCTGTGGATCTGGATCATCTTAAGAGCATCAATGATACACATGGTCACGGAGAGGGAGATGTAGCGATCCGGGCAGTAGCAGATGCACTTGTCGAGGCGGCAGGAGACAATGGAATCTGTGCGAGATTTGGCGGAGACGAGTATGTCGCAGTCTGTCTCTGGAATGAAGGAAAGGTTCCGGAGGACTTTGTGGCAGGCTTTCAGAAGCGGTTGCTACTTGTGGATCGATGACTGGAATCAGGCAGAGAATAAGCCGTATGAGCTGGGAGCAAGCACGGGCGTGATCCTGGAGCCGATCCATGATGTAGATGATATCGACGAGCTGATGAAGAAGGCGGATGATAATATGTATGATTGTAAGGTGGGACATCATAGCATACGGGCAAGACGCAGAGTATAAAGCGTTCAGGGCTTACGCCTGGATGGCAGGGACGATTCTGAACCAATGAACTTATGAAGAAGAATTAAATAAATACCGCAATGTCTGTGCGGTGAGGAAAGGCGGGTGTTGTCATGGGAGATAAAACAGTCAGCGATGAAATGCAAATGTACAGTCATGTGTTTTCTGTTCTCGGAAAATGCACGGATGATTATTTGTTTGTACTGGATCTGCAGAACAACCGGTATATGATTTCGGACAGTGCAACCAAGATTTTTCCGTTTGAAGCGTCAGAGATGTCGAATGCGTTTAAAGCACTGAAAAGTATCGTATATCCGCAGGATTATCCGATGCTGGAGCAGAATCTGCAGGATATTATTACCGGACGATCAACAGAGCATGATATGGAATATAGATGGGTAGGCAGGAATGGAAAGCCGGTATGGATATCCTGCCGTGGACAGGTTGTCAATGACGCAGATGGAAAGCCGGAATTTCTGATCGGAAGAATTACCGATATCGGCAAGAAGAGTAAGATTGATGGTGTGACCGGTCTGTACCGGGAACATTCCCTGAAGAACCAGCTTCGGAGAATGTCTGAGGAGGATCGGCTGGAGGGATATCTGCTGCAGATCGGTATCGATAATTTCAAGGAGATCAATGAGAAATGCGGCAGTGAGGTCGGCAATGAGGTTCTGCTGAATATGGCAGAATGTATCAAAAAGGTTGTCGGAGATACCGGCAAGGTATACCGTATGGGCGGAGATGAGATGGCAATCCTTGTTCCGGGGATCTTTCATGAGAAGAAAGAGGATCCGGCTAAAGCATTGTACAAGAAAATTCGTGATAAGATCGACCAGATTTTTTCAGAGGGCGGTCATATGATCTATTTCACGATCTCTGCCGGAAGCATTTATTTCCATAAGGAGAACCGGGATGTCGGAAAGCTGATCGAGTATGTTGGCTTTGCATTGCATCAGGCGAAGATCAGCGGCAAGAATAACTGTATGAGATATTCGTATGCCGTTTACGAGGAATATGTCCATGCGCTGGATGTTCAGGAGGAGCTTCGAAAGGACATTGAAAATGATTTTCAGGGCTTTGAACTGTATTATCAGCCGGTGGTCAATATTGCAAAGAAAAAGATCCTTGGAGCGGAGGCACTGATCCGCTGGCACAGCAAGAAGTTTGGTTTCATGTCACCGGGACAGTTTATTCCGATGCTGGAGGAGACAGGTCTTATTATTCCGCTGGGGCGCTGGATCACGCGGACGGCAATACAGCAGTGTGTGAAGTGGCAGAAGGTTGTGCCGGGGTTCCGGATGAATGTAAATCTTTCCTTTGTGCAGATTAAGAAGAGTAATGCACTGCAGGATATTCTGTTTCTGATCGATACGCTCAATGTGGACAAGAGCGTTCTGATGATCGAGGTGACGGAGAGCGGAGAGATTGAGAGCGGCGTGGCTGCAAGAGTCCTGCGTTCCTTTAAGGATGAATCTATCCCGTTAGCGATCGATGATTTCGGCACAGGCTATTCGAATCTTCGCTATGTGAAGGATATGACGTTTGATCTGGTAAAGATCGATCAGTCCTTTATCCGGAATATCACGCGCAGCAAGTATGATTATCTTGTGGTGAAGCAGTTTACCGAGCTGGCACATTCTCTGAATCTGACTGTGTGCTATGAGGGTGTGGAGACGGAGGAGGATTTTAAATGTGTCCTTGGTCTGAAACCGGATTATATTCAGGGATATTATTTCTCCCGGCCGGTTCCGGCAGAAGAGTTTGAGCAGAAATGTCTCGATCAGCCGGTAGTATTTTAATGACAGAATGAACTACATAATATAAAGCGCGCAGGGAGCGCAGAAAGAGGAAAATTATGGCATGGTATGACAGTGCAGTATTTTATCACATCTATCCGTTGGGACTTTGCGGATGCAGCAAAGAGAACACAGGAGTCCCAGAGAGCCATTTCGAGCAGTTGAAACAGTGGGCAAAGCATGCCTGTGATCTGGGCTTTACGGCAATTTACATCGGACCGCTTTTTGAGTCGGTGGGACATGGCTATGAGACAACGGATTACAAGAAGGTGGACATCCGCCTTGGTACCAATGAGAATTTCAGAGACTTTGTGGACTATTGTCATGATATGGGAGTAAAGGTCGTTGTGGACGGTGTGTTTAATCATGTCGGACGACGCTTCTTTGCCTTTGAGGATCTGCAGAAGAACCGTGAAACTTCCCAGTACCGTGATTGGTTCTGTAATGTGAATTTTGGTGGCAATAATGAGTATAATGATGGCTTTTCCTATGAGAACTGGGGTGGCTACAATCTTCTGGTGAAGCTGAATCAGCGTAATCCTGCGGTAATGCAGTATCTTTATGATGTGATTCGTTTCTGGATCGATACGTTTGATATCGATGGAATCCGTCTGGATGCGGCAGATGTGCTTGATTTTGATTTCATGAAGGGAATGCGTCATGAGACAGCGCGGATGAAGGAGGATTTCTGGCTGATGGGCGAAGTGATCCATGGCGATTACAGCAGATGGGTCAATGACCAGACGCTTCATTGTGTCACAAATTATGAACTGCATAAAGGACTTTATTCCGGTCACAATGATCACAATTATTTCGAGATCGCTCATACGATCCGACGTTTAAATGACATCTGCCGTGGCAGCCGTCTGTATACTTTTGCGGACAATCACGACGTGGAGAGGATTTATACGAAGCTGAATCAGAAGGAGCACCTAAAGCTGGTAACACTTCTGGTTTATACGTTGTATGGAATTCCCTCTGTTTATTATGGATCTGAGTTTGGCATTGAAGGAAAGAAGGAGCAGGGCTCTGACTGGAACTTACGTCCGTATCTGGAGTTGTCCGATTTTGCGGACACCGTAGAGAAGAATCCGGTGACGGCACTTTGTGCGAAGCTTGGAGCAATGAAGAAGCAATATCCGGAGCTGACCGATGGAGCATATCAGGAACTGCATCTTACCAATCGCCAGTTTGCATATGGCAGAGTGTTAGATGGAAGCTGCATGGTGACAGCATTGAACTGTGATGATAATACGGCAGTGCTGGAGTTTGGCGTGCCGGTGGATGGTAAGGTTACAGACCTGCTTGGTTGTGCAGAGAATGTCAGACTTCAGGATGGAAGACTTTGTGTGACGCTGCCTGCCAATACAGGTACTGTATTATATGTTGGACAGAGAGAGACGGAGCAGGCAGATGATGGATTGTGGAACGCGCAGCCTGTCTCAAAGACAGAGATGTCCACGCAGCCGGAGGGCACAGTTGCGAATCAAGATACAGAGTCGGTGAATGGACAGGAGAACCCGGTGACAGCCTGTGAAGATAATGAAAATGCGCAGGAGGATGCAGCAGGTAAGACGGAAGCTACACAGGAGACAGTGGAAAACGCAGAAGCCGTAGAAAGCAAGGCTGCTCAAAATGTATCGGGACAGGCCGTAGTGTCCACAAATACGGACACACAGAACACTCCTCAAATAGCAGGAATCATTCTGATGACAGAGGATATGGGACGGATGATGGATTTCTACCGTAATGCACTTGGCTTTGAGATGGAACAGCAGGGAAGCAGAGCGTATTGTAAGAAAGATGATATGGTGCTTACGATGGTTGGACGAAGAGATTATGAGCGTCTTACCTGCCGTGGTTATGGTTATGGCGGTGGTGTGACGAATCATTTCCATCTGCGTATTCTGACCGGAGATGTGGAGAGTTTATATCAGAAATGTCTCGGCTGCGGTGCACAGCAAGTGACCGGACCGGCTGGCAATGAGTGGGGCGAGTTTACCGCATGTGTGGCAGATCCGGACGGTAATATCGTTGAGATTGTTGACCGGTAACCGGGTGATATGATGAAAGCACTGGGGCAATACAAGTAAGAAGTTTTGCTTTGAATATGGCTGGGAGATTTCAGATTTTGGGAAAGGCTTGGTAAATATGGCAAGAAGAGATAAGACAAATTATTATCTGGATCTGGCAGATGTCGTATCGAAAAGGGGAACCTGTCTGCGACGTCATTACGGTGCGGTGATCGTCAAGAATGACGAGGTCATTTCTACAGGTTATGTGGGAGCGCCGAGAGGACGGAAGAACTGCAGTGATCTGGGAAGATGTATCCGTCAGGAAATGGAGATTCCGAGAGGAGAGCGATATGAGCTTTGCCGCAGCGTTCATGCAGAAGCCAATGCGATCATCAGTGCGGAGCGTGAGAAAATGATCGGGAGTACGCTTTATCTGTCCGGGCGCGAGGTGGCAACAGGACGCTATGTGAAAAACTCCAACAGCTGCTCGATGTGCAAGAAAATGATCATTAACGCAGGCATTGAAAAGGTTGTGATCCGTGATACGCAGGATGATTACAGAGAGATCATGGTGCAGGAATGGATCGACCATGACGATTCCCTGGACGGTGTCCGCGGATATTAATGGCATGTAAGAATAAGAAGCGCGAAACAATTTCAAACTGTTTCGCGCTTCTTGTTCTTACATGTAAAGGAAAATGCTTGTATCTCCTTAACTTAAATAGAAAACAGCAGCTCCGTGCTTTTTTAAGGAGACATTGATCGTCTCTATTGCCTCGGCGGTCTGTCCGCTCCAAAGCTCTGTGGATCGTACCGGATGGTAGATTTCAAGATCCTCCAGTGGAATCCGGATCTCACTGTCCTTCTCGTCGGTGTTAAAGATAGCGGCATACTGTCCGCCCTCGCTGCTGACAGCGGTCCAGAGGATGTGTTCGGTGCCGTCGATCAGCTTCTGCCATACCGGGTGGGAATGGCGGGCATTGCGGTGCATTTTCAGAATCTCCTCGTTGGTGATCAGTCCCATTGTGAAATCATCAAATCCGGTCATCTCACCGCCGATGATCAGAGGAGAGCGGAAGATGCTCCACAGAGACATCATTGTGATCTGTTCATCCTGCGTAAACTCGGTGCGAAGAGCCGGGTCATAGTCCTGCTTGATCGGACCGATCGGCAGCATGTCCGCATCCGGATAACAGCCATGACCGGTGTGAATGCACCACTGTCTTGCACGGTCAAACATATCATAAAGCTGTGACCAGGAATCCCAAAAATCATCGGTGATACGCCACATGTTGGATGTCTGCTTATAAAGCTCAGCCTTCTCGATCAGAGCCGGTCCCGGTGACAGGCTTAAGACCATGTCTCTGCCACAATCCTTTAGCGACTGAGACAAAAGGATCAGTTCAGACTCCTCATGAGGAAGCTCTCTTGCAATGTCATCGCACTTGATAAAATCAACACCCCAGGAAGTGTAAAGCTCAAACAGGCTGTCGTAATATGCTTTGGCACCCTCGGCATCCGGGTTGACACCGTACATATCTGTATTCCAGTGACAGATGCTGTCTGTCTTGGCAATCTGTCTGGCGGTCTGTGTGCTTCCTTTGATCGGCGTGTTCTGATGAACGGCCTGGCGTGGAATTCCACGCATAATGTGGATGCCGAACTTCAAGCCGAGAGAGTGAACATACTCTGCCAGCGGAGCGAAGCCCTTACCGTCCGCAGAAGAAGGGAAACGGTTAACAGCGGGGATCAGGCGGGAATATTCGTCCATGCAAAGCTCTGTAAACGGATGATATTCATGGTTCTGTGCCGTTGGCTCTGCCCACTGGATATCCACGGTAATATATTCCCAGCCGTACTGCTTGAGATGCTCTGCCATAAAGGCTGCGTTGGCACGGACAATATCCTCCGTGACAGCGGCACCGTAGCAGTCCCAGCTGTTCCAGCCCATTGGTGCGGTTTGTAGATTCATAGATAATCCTCCGATTCTTTTATTTGCAAAGGCTTGTCACGACCTGATTGATCACCTTGCCGTCGGCCTTGCCTTTCAGCTCGCCCATAACAGCCTTCATGATCTGTCCCTTGTTGCCGGTAGCAATCACATCGGTAAACTTATCGATGATGATTGCGCGGATCTCATCCTCAGATAATTGCTTTGGTGCATACTCCTCCATGACGGAGAGGGTAAATGTATACTCGTCCTTCAGATCGGTACGGTCAGCAGGGCAGGTGTCGATCTGCTCCTTGACACTCTTGATCTCCTTAAGGATTGCGCGGTCGACTAACTCCTCAGGAATGTCATCGCGGCATCCCTCATCGATCGCAAGCTTCTTAGCCGCGGATACCAGTACGGAAATAGCCTCCTTACGTTCTTTTTCTCTTGCCTTCATTGCGGCGATCATCGCCTGCTGTAATGTTTTAAACTGCATGATATAACCTCCTTAAATGCATAAGCCGGTGTCTTTTCTGGCAGACGGCATATAATTTTTCTGTGTCTATTATAACAAAACAGTCTGAAATCGTATAGCTTTTTTGAACTTTGATTTTGTACATTTGGGGCGGAAATATCTGTTTCAAAGAAATAAATGAAACTTATTCATTTATAAAGTGAACGAATTTAAGCATTTTCGCTTTACAATTTGCCTGAGCCATATATAATAGTTAATGTTGCATCATTTTTGTCAATGAAGCAGCAGATTTGAGAGAGTTTATCAATTGATAGAAAGGTTTGGTTATCAGCATGAAAAATGGAATTGAGATCAGATGGCATGGCCGTGGTGGTCAGGGAGCAAAGACTGCAGCGCTTCTGCTGGCAGATGTTGCATTCAAGACAGGACAGAATGTACAGGGTTTCCCGGAGTACGGTCCGGAGCGAATGGGAGCGCCGATCACGGCATATAATCGTATCAGCTCTGACAAGATCCGTGTTCATTCTAATATATATCATCCGGATTATGTGGTTGTGGTTGATGAGACACTTCTTGCGTCTGTTGACGTGACTGCAGGTCTTAAGAAGACCGGTGCCATTATTATCAACACACCGAAGTCCAGAGAGGAAGTTATGGACGAGCTGGGCAGCTATGAGGGCAGAGTTTACACGGTCGATGCACGAAAAATCTCTGTAGAGACACTCGGCAAGAATTTCCCGAACTCACCGATGCTTGCAGCAGCCGTTGCAGTCAGTGACATCATGCCGAGAGAGAAGTTCATCCATGAGATGAGAGCCTCTTACCAGCACAAGTTTGCCAAGAAGCCGGAAGTGATCGAGGGCAATATGAAGGCGCTTGAGTGTGCATATGACGTGGTTGAGGCAGCTATCGAGGAAGATAATCAGATTTCAGCATAACAGGAAACAGGGTACAAAAGCAGACAGCAGTCTGTGGTATCCGTTGAGGGCGGAATGTCTTTTGCTGCCGATATCATAAACATTAACGAAATGGAGAATACAATGAGAACAGATATTACAAAGATAAACGAGAAATCTCCGCATACCGAACTGACCGAAGGGTTGATGGTATTTGCCGGTGGAACATCCAAGATGTTTCAGACCGGTGAATGGAGAACAAATACACCGATCTTTCATGAAGATTTATGTAAGCAGTGCCTGCTTTGTGCGCCGGTCTGTCCGGATGGAAGCATTCCGGTAAAGGACAGCAAGCGAGGGGCATTTGATTACGACCACTGCAAGGGATGCGGCATCTGTGAGAGAGTCTGTCCGTTTGGTGCGATCGAGATGAAGGAGGGCAACGTAAATGGCAATTAAGGAACGTATGTCAGGTAATGAAGCGGTGGCTTACGCCATCCGTCAGGTGAATCCGGATGTTATGCCGGCATTCCCGATCACTCCATCTACAGAGATTCCGCAGATGGTTTCAACCTATATTGCAAATGGAGAGATGGATACAGAGTTTATTCCGGTGGAGAGTGAGCATTCTTCCATGAGTGCTGCGATAGGAGCAGAGGCAGCAGGTGCAAGAAGCTTAACAGCCACCTCTTCCGCAGGTCTGGCGCTGATGTGGGAGGAGCTTTTGCTGGCTGCATCAAATCGTATGCCGTTAGCACTTACATTAGTCAACAGAACACTTTCCGGACCGATCAATATCAACTGTGACCACTCCGATGGAATGGGAGCAAGAGATACCGGATGGATCCAGATCTATGCAGAGAATAATCAGGAAGCGTATGATAACTTCATTCAGGCATATCCGATCGCGGAGGATAAGAGAGTACATCTGCCGATCATGATCTGCCAGGATGGTTTTATTACAAGCCACGCCGTAGAGAATATCGAGCTTCTCGAGGATGAGCTTGTCAAGGATTTCGTTGGCGAGTATGAGCCGGAGGAATATCTTCTCAATCCGGGCAAGCCGATCGCCGTCGGACCGTATTCTATTTCCAATTATGCGATGGAAGCCAAGAAGAATCAGGAGATCGCACTGGAAAATTCTAAGGAGGTCATCTTGGAGGTGGCAGAGAAGTTTAAGGAGCTTTCCGGAAGAGGCTTTGGTCTTTTTGAGGAGTATCGCACAGAGGATGCGGATTATATCATGCTGTTGATGGGATCTGCCGCAGGTACGGCAAAGCAGGCAGTGGATGAAATGCGTGAGCAGGGCAAGAAAGTCGGTGTCTTAAAGCTTCGTGTGTTCCGTCCATTCCCGGCAAGGGAGATTGCAGAGGCGTTAAAGAACTGCAAGGCAGTTGCGATCCTTGACCGCTGCGAGAGCTACAACGGCAACGGAGGACCTCTTGGCAGTGAGGTAACGGCAGGTCTGTTCCGTCATAAGGTGATGATCGAGACAGTCAATTATATTTATGGACTGGCAGGGCGTGATTTTACCGTCAGCGATGCGGTTCATGTATTTGAGGAGCTGGAGGATGCCGTAGTCAATGGCAAAGAGATTGAACAGTTCCAGTATATCCGTCTGCGTTAATCGCAGCCGGATCTGTAAATCATAAGACGAAACAGCAGAAAGAGGGAAAATATGAGCGATTACAGTTTGAAAAATATAATGAATAAACCGGAGCGTCTGGCACCGGGACATCGTATGTGTGCCGGATGTGGTGCAACAATCGCTGTCCGTGCGGTGCTTCGTGCGCTGCATGAGGATGATCATGCCGTGATCGGTAATGCAACAGGATGTCTGGAGGTATCCTCCTTCATGTATCCTTACACGGCATGGGAGGACAGCTACATCCACAACGCCTTTGAGAATGCCGGAGCAACCTTAAGCGGTGTGGAGACAGCTTACAATGCATTGAAAAAGAGAGGAAAGCTTCCGGAGGATGCAACGTTTAAGTTTATTACCTTCGGTGGTGACGGTGGCACATATGACATTGGCTTCCAGTCCCTGTCAGGAGCAATGGAGCGTGGTCACGATATGGTATATGTCTGCTATGACAATGGAGCTTACATGAATACCGGTATCCAGCGTTCCTCTGCAACACCAATGTATGCGGATACAACGACAACACCGGTCGGCAAGCAGTCCGATGGTAAGATGCAGAACCGCAAGGATCTGGCAAGCATTATTGCAGACCATGATGTGGCTTATGTGGGTCAGACAACATTTACTGCTGACTTCAAAGATCTTCATAGCAAAGCCAACAAGGCAATCTACACAGAGGGGCCTTCCTTCTTAAATATCATGACACCATGTCCGCGAGGCTGGAGATACGACACGCCGGATATCATGAAGATCTGTAAGCTGGCAATAGATACCTGCTACTGGCCAATGTTTGAGGTGGATCATGGCAAGTGGAAGCTGACCTATGAGCCGAAGAAGAAGCTGCCGATCGAGGATTTCCTTCGTCCACAGGGCAGATTTAAGCATCTGTTCAAGAAGGGAAACGAGGATTTGATCGTACAGTTCCAGGAGGAAGTTGACAGACGCTGGGAGGATCTGTTGTACAAATGTGCTAGATAGAGAGGAATATCATGACACTTCTGACATATCAGGTATTTAAGACGGTGGCAGAGCAGGGAAGCTTCCGCAAGGCAGCGGATATTCTTGGGCTGACACCATCAGCTATTAGCCACGCTGTTTCCGCGATGGAGGGAGAACTTGGCTTTACCGTTCTAAACCGTAGCAAAAACGGAGTGACACTGACGAATTACGGGGAGCATTTGCTCCCCTATGTGAATGCCGTATTAAACAGCGATGAGAGCCTGCAGCAGGCAGTCTCTGAGTTTAATGGTTTGAAGCGCGGAAAAGTGAAGCTTGGCTGCTTTTCGAGTGTATGTACCAACTGGCTTCCGGACATCATGCGTTCCTTTCAGAAGAAGTACCCGGATATCGAGATCGAGGTATTTCAGGGAACATATGATGATGTGGTCTACTGGTTGAAAAACGGAGTCGTTGATCTCGGATTTTTGTCAACCTCCAGTGCAAAGGATATTCCGATAGAACCATTGTGGAGAGATCCTCTGTTATGTATTGTTCCGAAAGGAATGCAGAAGCAGAAGGAGTCCGATTTTATGGATATCGAGGAGATGCAGAATCATCAGTTTGTGACTCAGAGAGAGTCAACTGATGCAGATATCCAGAACTTCCTTAAAGAAAATTCGTTAAATGTGCAGTCAAATTATCATGTGGTAGATGATCTGTCGACCATTGCGATGGTTGCGAACGGATTTGGAATCTGTCTGATGCCGCAGATGGTTATGCGCGATATTCCATATGAGGTAGACTGTTATCCGGTTCAGCCGTATGCAGAACGCGTGATCGGGCTTGCAACGCTTCATCCGGAGTTTATGGCACCGGCAGTGCGTTCCATGTATAATCACATTCTCGAAAATTATCGGGAAGACTTTTGATAGAATTTGCCAAAATTGAATCATCCAAAAAGAAAAGATGTGTCCGATTTTTAGGACACATCTTTTCTTTATCACTTTACAAGGATCTGGCTCTTCATCGGTTTGTCGTTTCGTTTGCGGAGCCGGATCTTTTTGACATTATATTTCTTACCATCGAATACCTTGATGTCGGTGTCAGGCTGTACCAGGGCACCGTACATTACTTCATCGCCGTCGGCAAGTGTGATTCCCTTAAGACCGCGGCTTGTTTTTTTGAATTCGTTGACCTCTGCCAGCGGGAATCCAAGGGACATGCCCTTCTTCGTGATCATGATAACCTTGCGGTCGCCGAAGATTGCATCCTCCGGCATAACCTGATCTACAGCGATCAGGCAGTCATCCTTGTCAAGCTTTGAGGCATTGACCATATATCTGGTTGTCTCAAACTCAATGCCCGATACCTGTTTGACGAAACCTTTTTTCGTGATGAATAAGAGCTGCGAATTGAAAAGCTCCTCGAAGGAGATGAGTAACAGAGCATTCTCCTCGTTGTTCATCTTACAGAGATTATGGACGAGAGTACCCTTGTCGCGGGCTTTGCCCTTCGGGATATCCTTTGCCTTGATCTGGTACATATTGCCCTGATCGGTAAAGGCACAGAGTTTGTCGGTATTCTTCATCATAACCGTATGCGGGATCTCCTGCAGGGTTTCCGGAGCAAGACGACCGTAGGAAGCACTGTCCATGGACTTGGCATAGCCGAAGCGGTCAACCAGAACATAGATATCCTCCTCCTTGACCTCCTCCACATAATTGGCAACCGTCATATTGCAAAGCTCGGTGCGTCTCGGTCTGCCAAACTGTTTTTTGTAGGTCGTCAGACGCTTTTTGATGACCTTGTGAAGCTTCGTGATGCTGCCAAGGATATCCTCGTACTCGGCGATGTTGGCAAGCAGTGTTTCATTCTCCTGATGCAGCTTCATCAGCTCAAGACCAACGAGGCGGCTGAGTGGCATCGCGAGGATCGCATCTGCCTGTCTCTCAGTGAAGGTAAGTGTCTGCGCCTGATATTCAGAATCCGGATTGCGGAAATTGATACCGTCTGTGATGCCGAGTGTCAGACAGAGTTTCGCCTGCTTAACGGAATTACTGCCGCGGAGGATCTCGATGATCAGATCGATCACATCTGTGGCAACGATCAGACCGGTGACGATTTCCTGACGATCCTTTGCTTTGGCAAGAAGATGCTCATATTCCTTTGTGTAAAGCTCCTCCTGAAAGTGAACAAATTCATCGATCACACCCTTCAACGTGAATGTAAACGGCTGTTTGTCCTTAACAGCAAGGAAATTGACACCGTAGGTATCCTCCAGTGCTGTCTTTTTGTAAAGACCATTCAGAAGGTTCTCGACGTTGCGGTCCTTCTTGACCTCAACGACAAGACGGATACCTTCCTTGGAGGATTCATCGCGGACGTCATAGATCTCATCAAAAACCTTATCCTTCGTGAGAGTCACAAGGGATTCCAAAAGTTTCTGCTTGTTGCCGGCGACGGTATATGGAATCTCGGTGATCACGATGTTCTTGCGGCCATAGTCGCTGTCCTCAATCTCGGTTCTGGCGCGAAGTTTTAGCTTACCTTCGCCGGTTTCATAGATCGTGCGGATGTCATCGGCATTGGTAATGATCGCTCCGGTCGGGAAGTCAGGACCCTTAATGTACTGCATCAGCTCATAGGTGGAAATATCCGGGTCATCCATATAAGCGATCACGCCGTCGATCACTTCGGAAGGGTTGTGTGGCGGAATGTTGGTTGCCATACCAACGGCGATGCCGGTCGTACCGTTCAACAGAAGATTAGGAAGAGTTGCAGGAAGTACAAGCGGCTCCTTCTCGCTTTCGTCAAAGTTTGGACCAAACGGGACGAGTCCTTTATCGAGATTGTCTAACATCGTCATGGCTCCGAAGGAAAGACGTGCCTCTGTGTATCGCATCGCTGCGGCACTGTCACCGTCAATGGAACCGAAGTTACCGTGTCCGTCTACCAGAGGGATCGACAGAGAGAAATCTTCTGTCATATGTACCAGTGCATCGTAGATCGAGCTGTCACCGTGTGGGTGATACTTACCCATCGTATCACCGACGATACGGGCACTTTTACGATGTGGCTTGTCCGGTGCAAGACCAAGTTCCTTCATAGCGTAGAGGATACGTCTCTGAACAGGCTTTAAGCCGTCCCGGATATCCGGCAGCGCGCGGGCGATGATAACGCTCACGGCATAGTCGCGGTAGGAGTTGCGCATCTCCTCAGAAAAGTCTAATTGTATAATGGATGGATCCGTTGTTTTCATAATCATACCTCATTTTAAATATCAAGATTGGCGTATTTGGCTTCAGACATGATAAATTCACGTCTCGGTGGAACGTTGCTGCTCATCAGTGTGGTGGTTACCTCATCGGCATCGACCGTGTCACTGATCGAGATCTGGGCAAGGATGCGGCTTTCCGGATCGAGCGTTGTCTCCCAGAGCTGTTCTGCGTCCATCTCACCAAGTCCTTTGTAACGCTGGATACCCGTGATCTTGTAGGATTTGTTCTTGCGGAACTTCTCCAGCTCAAAATCGTTAAAAACATAACGTGATAATTTCTTTTTGCCCTTTTTCTTTGCGGTGACCGGCTCGTCCGGCTCCTCATCCGGCGAGATCAGTCCGAGTGCGATATCCTCCTCGCGCTGCTTTGCTGCCTGGCTGACTGTCTCATAGTCGACCTTGTAAAGAGGCGGCAGACCGCGGTAGATCTTGCCGGCGTAAATAAGCTCCGGCATAAAGCGGTAGAAAAAGGTCAGCAGAAGTGTACTGATATGGGCTCCGTCTACGTCGGCATCGGTCAGGATGATGATCTTATCATAACGGAGCTTACTGATATCAAAATCGTCGCCAATGCCGCAGCCGAAAGCGGCGATCATAGATTTGATCTCATTATTCAGAAGGATCTTCTCAAGCGTTGCCTTCTCGACGTTCAGAATTTTACCACGCAGTGGAAGTACAGCCTGTGTCTTGCGGTTACGGGCTGTCTTAACAGTACCGCCCGCAGAATCTCCCTCAACGATATAGACCTCGCATTCTTCCGGCTTACGGGAGGTGCAGGCGGCAAGCTTGCTCTTTGTGTCGACATCGTTGAGCTGTTTTAAGACAGCGGTTCTTGCCTTGTCGCCGGCCTTACGGGCGTTGTAGGATTTCATGGAGTTTTCGAGAATCGTACGCAGGATCTCAACATTCTTATCGAAATAGCGCTGGACCTCGGTGCTGAATACATCATCCACGGCAGTCTTGGCGTCGGTGTTGCCTAACTTTGTCTTCGTCTGGCCCTCGAACTGCGGATCCGGATGCTTGATGGATATGATCGCAACAAGACCGTTACGGATGTCCTTGCCGTCGAAGTTTTCGTCCTTATCCTTCAGTATGCCGAGCTCTCTGGCATATTGGTTCATCACGCGGGTGAGAGCAGTTTTAAAGCCGGTCACAAGAGTACCGCCGTCCACAACGTTGATACGGTTACAGTATGGATTGATCTGCTCCGTGAAGCTGGTCGTGTACTGAAATGCGACCTCTACCTCAATATCGCCGCTGGTTCCTTCAATATATATCGGTGTCGGGTGAAGTGTGACGGCATCGCGGTTGATATAGCTGACAAAGCTCTGAATACCAAACTCCTCCTGATAGGTGATGGTTTCGTTCTCTGCCTCGTTCGTATAGATCAGCTTTAGGTTCTTATTCAGAAAAGCAATCTCCTTGAGCTTTTTCTTGATGACATCCGGTTTAAAGGTGATCGTCTCGAAAATCTCGGCATCCGGATAGAAGATGACCTTTGTACCGGTGTTGGATTTGGCACACTTGCCGATGACAGGAAGCTGACCGCCCTCAAGCTTCGTCACGGGATGTCCTCCATCACGGTATTCATCGCGGTAAAGCTTCCCGTCTCTGCGGACCTCTACGATCATATGGGAGGAGAGGGCATTGACCACGGAAGAACCAACGCCGTGGAGACCACCGGATACCTTATATACCGTGCTGTTAAACTTGCCGCCGGCATGAAGAACGGTATAGACAACGCGAACGGTAGGGATCTTCTGGGTTGGATGGATGTCTACAGGGACGCCTCGTCCGTTATCCTCAATGCAGATGCCACCGTCCCTCTGCAGGGTAATATGTATCTCGCTGCAAAAGCCTGCAAGCTGCTCATCAATGGAATTGTCTAAAATCTCCCAGATCAAGTGGTGCAGACCACGGGAACCGGTGGAGCCGATATACATGCCGGGACGTTTCCGGACAGCTTCCAGTCCTTCCAATACTACGATTTCTTTTCCGGTATACTCACTCATACTGTACTCCTTTTCTGTTTCGCACAAACATACATTCGTCATCCACCATACCATAAAAATGAAAAAAAAGCAACAAAACGCATGATCCGCCCGTGTTTTATCTTGCAAGCGGAGAATGTTTTTGGTATATTATGATGCGGGAGCATGAATGAAATGCTTCTCCGTGTTTGTTAAGCGTGCAATTATATAAAGGAAGGAAGTTTTACGGATGAAAAAGATACCATTTGTGACGAAGGAACAGGTCGAGGAGATTGCAAAGACATATCCGACCCCTTTCCATATTTATGATGAAAAGGGGATCAGAGAGAATGCAAGACGCCTTAAGGCAGCATTTGCATGGAATAAAGGCTACAGAGAGTACTTTGCGGTAAAGGCAACACCGAATCCGTTCATTCTGAAGGTTCTTCAGGAGGAAGGCTGTGGCGTTGACTGTTCATCCCTGACAGAATTGATGATGTCTGAAAAGTGCGGTTTTTCAGGCAGTGACATTATGTTTTCTTCCAATGTGACACCGGCAGAAGAATATGTAAAGGCAAAGCAGCTTGGTGCATTTATCAATCTGGATGATATTACACATATTGATTTCCTGAAGGACTGTGCAGGCATTCCTGAGACGATCTGCTGCCGTTATAATCCGGGTGGAGTATTCCAACTTGGAACAGATATCATGGATAACCCGGGAGATGCCAAGTACGGTATGACAAAGGAGCAGATGATCGAGGCATTTAAGCGTCTGAAGGAGCTTGGCGCAAAGCGTTTTGGTATCCATTCCTTCCTTGCCAGCAATACCGTATCCAACGATTATTATCCGACATTGGCAGGTATTCTGTTTGAGCTTGCTGTTGAGTTAAAGGAAAAGACCGGTGTAGATATTGCATTTATCAATCTCTCCGGCGGTGTAGGTATTCCATATACACCGGATAAGGAGCCAAATAATATCGAGATCATCGGCGACGGTGTGCGTCAGAAGTTTGAGGAGATCATGGTTCCGGCAGGTCTTGGTGATGTTGCGATCTTTACCGAGCTTGGTCGTTTCATGCTGGGACCTTATGGAGGTCTTGTAACAAAGGCGATCCATGAGAAGCATATCTATAAGGAATATATTGGTGTAGATGCCTGCGCGGCAAATCTGATGCGTCCGGCAATGTATGGTGCATATCATCATATTACCGTGCTCGGAAAGGAAGATGCACCATGCGATCACAAGTATGATGTAACGGGATCTCTGTGCGAGAACAATGATAAGTTTGCCATTGACCGTATGCTTCCGAAGATCGACATGGGTGATTATCTGTTTATCCATGATGCAGGAGCACATGGCTTTGCAATGGGATATAACTACAATGGACGCCTTCGTTCTGCAGAGCTTCTTCTGAAGGAAGATGGAAGTGTGCAGATGATCCGTCGTGCAGAGACACCGGCTGACTATTTTGCAACTTTTGATTTCTGTGATATTCTGAAATAAGATCATATTCCAATGGAATAATGTTTCAAATTTAACACCTTTTTTCAAAAAGGTGTTAAATTTTTTGAAAAAAACTCCGATACACATATAGAGATCATGAAAATGTATAAATTTAGGTGGTGATATTTATGAGAATTGATGCATACAATCAGGTCAGTCAGCTTTATCAGGCATCCAGACCGCAGAAGGTCGCAAAGAAAAGCGAAACCACTGTAAGGGATCAGTTTACGGTATCCAGCAAAGGCAAGGATTACCAGACAGCGAAGAAGGCACTTGCAGCAGCTCCTGACATCAGAGAGGAGAAGGTTGCAGCATTAAAGGAACAGATTGCATTCGGCAGCTACAATGTGTCTGCTCAGGAGATTGCAGATTCTGTTGTGAGCAAGTTTTTTGATTCAAGCATCTGATGAGGAATGAGGTAACCCATTGGCAAGTTTAATGGAAGAATTGATTACTGTTCTCGGACAGGAGAAGGAGATCTACGAGAAGCTGATCCCAATCTCCGAGCGTAAGACGGCAATATTGATCAGGGAGGATCTGCCGGAACTTCAGAAGATTACGGACGAGGAGCAGAGCCTGTTGGATGCGGCATACGCAGCAGACAGGAAGCGAGAGAAGATCATAGCAGATATCGGTGTTGTTTTAAACAGGGATCCAAAGGAACTGGATCTTACAACACTGGCAAAGCTGATGGCGAGGCAGCCTGCAGAGAAGAAACGGCTCAGCGAGCTTCATGATTCACTGAAGCCGGTGATGCAGCAGCTTGTCAATGTCAATCAGCGCAATAAAGTATTAATCGAAAATTCCCTAGAAATGATTGAATTCAATATGAATTTTATTCAAAGTACACGGATGTCACCGGGGAGCAATAATTACAACCGCAATGCGTCAAGTAGCTACGGGATCGATATGGGACCGGGCGCTTTTGATGCCAAGCAGTAATTATTCCGAACCAGCACTTTCGCTGGTTCAGACCAATGATTTGGGGCGCTGGAGGCATTCGCTTTTTCCATTTATAAGGGAGAGCTTAAGATAGAGATAGAAAGGTGCAGGTAATCGTATGGGAAGCTTATTTACCAGCTTTAATACCGGTGTGTCAGGGCTTCACACAGCCCAGTCGGGATTAAATACCACATCCCATAATCTTGCCAATGTCAAGACAAAGGGATATACGAGACAGCAGAATATACAGACGGATCGTTATTACCAGAATGTCAAGGTGGCAGTCGATGGCTCACAGATCCAGACGGGACTTGGAACAACCGTTTCCGCCATCCGCCAGATCAGGGATGCGTTTCTGGACAAGGAGTACCATCTGGAAACAGGACGTAAGGCATTTTACGAGAAGTTGTCAGAGACATCTGGAGAGATCGAGGATATTTTCGGCGAGACGGAGGGCATGGAGTTTCGTAATAATCTCCAGTCTCTGTGGAATGTGATGCAGGAGATGGCAAACAATCCGGAGGACATCACCAAGAGACGGCTTTTTGTTTCAACGGCAGAGTCTTTCCTGGAGACGGCACAGAACATCTACACCCAGCTCAATACATATCAGGTCAGTCTGAATAAGGAGATCAGTGATCAGGTCGACCGGATCAATACGATTGGCGAGACAATTGCTTATTACAATAAGGAGATTGCGAAGATCGAGGCAGGCGGCGTGGAGAATGCCAACGATTACCGTGATGCAAGAAACCTTCTTCTGGATGAGCTGGCAACCTACACGAACTTCAATTATCAGGAGGATGAGAAGGGCAGCATTCAGGTGTATATCGAGAATGCATTGTTTGTGGATGCGGGAGTCAGCTATCATCTTGGCTGTGAGAAGATTCCGGAGAATGGCTTCTACACGGTGCGCTGGATGGATAACGGATATGGTGATGCGTTTGATACCTCAGAGGCATATTCCACGGAGCGAAAGACTGATGTCGGCTCTCTGCGTGGTATCTTGACGGCAAGAGGTCTTAAAATCGCTAACTACTCGGATATTCCGGATCAGCCGCAGAAAGAGGATTTCATTGACAACAAGGGTGTGTTTGACGAGACCGCATACAAGGTTGCACAGAATAAATACGAGGCGGCGGTTTCCGCTTACAATAATACAACGGGCAATTCGATCATTACGCAGATCCAGGCACAGTTTGACCGTCTGATCCATAATGTTGTGACAAAGATCAATGATGCATTTGCGCCCAATATCGAGATTAAGGGCAATCAAGTGAATCTTGGTACAGTAACGACAGGTACGACTGCAGACGGGGAAGCCTTTGATATGACAAAGCTTACCGGCGGAAAGTACAAGGTGTTGGATGTGATCAATTGTCCGGTCGGAGCGGATGATCATGAGACAATCGGCACAGAGGTATTTTCAAGAGGTCAGATCGACCGTTATCAGAAGATTACCCTGAACGGACAGATTTATGGAAAGGATGCGGACGGCAACGATATTCCACTGGCACAAAAGACCGTAGATGCGGACGGCAATGAGACATATACATTGTATCTGTATAATGAAGAGAATGAAAGCGATATCGACTGGATGTACACGCTTAACAGTATGGTGATCAACAAGGAGCTGACCGCCGATTACTCCCTGCTGGAGGTTAAGGCGAATCCGGAGCTGGGACTGGATGGAGCGTATGCATTCGGACAGAATCTGTTTCAGGATCTTTTACATTCCTGGGATGAGGATCTGGGAGTTCTTGATCCGAACTCACAGGCATCCTACAATTTCGACGATTATTACACCAATATGATCGGTGGTCTTGGCATTCGCGGAAACGACTGGAATAACATGGTCGATTACCAGACGTCTCTGGCGGAGAGCATAGAGGACAAGAGGCAGCAGGTGGCCGGTGTTTCCTCGGATGAGGAGCTTGTCAATATGATGAAGTATCAGCATGCATACAATGCGGCGTCCCGTTATATTAATACCATCGACAGTATGTTAGAGACGCTGATCGAACGACTCGGATAGGAGGAAGAATATGCCATCTACATTTTTTGGATTAAATATAGCGACATCGGGCATGAATGCCTATAACATGGGCTTAAATACAACGGCGCATAACATTTCCAACCGCAACACCAAGGGATACAGTAAGCAGTCTGTTGAGCAGAAGGCAGGGATTCCGCTGAGTCTGCGCACTTCATACGGTATGCTTGGTACCGGTGTGGAGGTTATGGATATTGTCAGCAGCCGTGATGATTACTATGACTATAAGTACCGTAAGAGCAATTCGGTTTATGGAAGATACAGTACGTTAGATCATTATCTGCAGGATATTCAGGGATATCTTTATTCAAAGGATGCAGAGTCCGGCGGTATTACCAATGCACTGGATGATTTCTTTAAGACCGTGACGCAGCAGACAACAGATGCATCTGATACCACGATGCGTCGTCAGGTATCCGGATCCGCCGATACGCTGATGAATTTTATCCGTGAGACAGCCGATAATCTGCAGACGGCACAGAAGGAGATCAATGCACAGGTGAAAAGCGCCGTGGACAAGATCAATTCCTATGCCGGACAGATTGCTTCCCTGAATAAGCAGATCAATACACTGGAGGTAAATGGTGGTTCTGCAAACGATCTGAGAGACCAGAGAGCAAAGGTGATTGATGATCTTTCTGCTCTGGTTGATGTGGAGGTCGAAACATCTGTCCCGAAAGACGGACAGGGCACAGAAGAATTTCTTGTATTTATCGGTGACAGTGTACTTGTCGATACGTATATGACGAATCAGATCGAGCTTGTGGCCAAAACGACCAAGGACAACCAGACGGATTACGATGGTCTTTATGAACTTCGCTGGAAGAACGGACAGGATTTCAATATGCGCAGCAGCATTCTCGGAGGAGAGCTGCAGGCACTGTTGGAGATGAGAGACGGTAATAATTCCGAAAACTTTTCGGCAACGCTGACCGGATATACAAAGGGTTCTGCACAAAAAGCGGGAACGATCACGCTGAAGGCTTCCCAGGCTGACGGCGCATGCAGTGACAGCTCCTGGGATCTGTCGAAGCTTAATATTCCGGAGAGCGACGGAAAGCTTAAGATCTACAATTATGAATTTGAATATGATTCCTTTGAGGTATCTGTCAGCGCCGATGGAAGTTATGAATATACATTTACTTTAAAGAAGCCGTTAAATGAAGGACAGAGTGGTCATTTAGAAACCGCCTTGAACAGAGACAAGACTACCTCCACAATCGGAGACGATGTTGGATTTCGAGGCATTCCTTATTATATGGCACAGCTGAATGAGTTTGTGCGTACCTTCTCTGCCAATGTCAATCAGATCCAGAATACCGGATATGATCTTTATCAGGAAAAGGGCTGTGATCTTTTTGTGGCGGCTCCGCTTGCGGATGGAACAGAGTATGAGATGGCAGAGCTTTTGTACAATAAGACGGAGGGCTGTTATTATCTGAACGGCGAGGCGCAGAAGGGTCTTGCCGGCGCGGATGTGGTCTATACCTTCTCTTCGAAGACGCAGAAAGGACAGAAGCTGTCTTACTACAGCATGACCGCATTAAATGTACAGGTATCGGAGGATGTGTTGAGCGATGGAAAGAAGCTGGCGTTTTCTACGGAAGCCAATGCTGGTGTAGCTTCCTTTGATAATCTCAGCAGATTTTCGGCACTGCGGGAGGATAACACTATGTTCAAGCAGGGAATGCCATCCAACTTCCTTGCGATTATGACGGCAGCAGTCGGTGTCGATGGTACAAAGATCAATGACTGCACCACCAATTCCAAGAATATTGTGGATGGGGTCGAGAATCGCCGTTTATCCAAGTCCGGCGTTGATGAAGACGAAGAAGGAAAGAACATGATCGAGTATCAGAATCTTTTGAAATATCAATATCGTGTCATTTCGGTAATGAATGAGGTACTGGACCGCCTGATCAATTCAACAGGTGTATAAGACAGAAGGAGCGTGTGAAATATGAGAGTAACCAATTCAATGATATCCAACAGTGCGCAGACGCATATTGGAAATGCCAAGAGCAGTCTTTTGAAATACGAGGAGCAGTTTACTTCCGAGAAAAAGATCCAGAGACCATCGGATGATCCGACGGTGGCAGTACGTTCCTTAAAGTACCGTAGTACCATATCCCAGATCAAGCAGTATGTGGAGAAGAACGTGGAGGACGGTCTTTCATGGATGGATACGACAGAGTCTGCCATGAAGAATATCAACTCCATTCTGGTCAACATGAAGGGATATCTTGATCAGGGTGCCAATGACTATCTGGCGCAGGACGAGCGTAATTCCGTATTATCCGTATTAAAGCAATATGTTTCCTCTGTGTTTGAGGATGAGGCAAATGCGGATTATTCCGGAAGATATGTGTTTACCGGTTATCGTACGGACACATCACTTCTGTTTGATGAATCCACGAAGAATCTGGCATATGACATCAAGGAGAACTTCAAGTATACAGATATCGGAACGGTCAATGTTGTTACCGGTATGGTGGAGTACAAGAAAGGAGCAGATGCGCAGAATTATGCAGACCAGATGGCTGCCATTGAGAAGAAATCCTTCTATAAAGTTCAGCTTGCATATAAGAATTGTTCCGCAGCCTCCTATGCTTCTGTCAAGGATGGCAAAGATGCAGCAGAGAATTATGTGACACTGACGACAAGCTATAAGGGCACTGACGGAAAGGATGTCGAGAAGGTCTATAACGCGGTGACAAGGGCTTCAACGGATGCGAATGCCTATGAGGTTGGCGATGATGAGGTCATTTACCTTTATGATACCGGAGAGATGCTGATCGGCAAGAATGTTTATACAGAGATTCAGGAGAATCAGGCTGATTTCCGGGCAAATTACTGCAAGACGGAGTTTGACAAGAGCGATATCCGCCCGGAGATGTACTTCGAGTGTCAGAGCTACAATAAGGTTTCCAAGAAGGAGACAACATATGCGGATCCGGATGGACAGGAGATCAAGTATGAAGTAAACTTCAGCCAGAATATGACTGTGAATACACAGGCGAGAGATGCGATTGATACGGATATTTACCGTGTGATCGATTATCTGAGCAATGCGATCGCCGATGTTGATGAGGTGGAGAGCCGCATTGCGAATGCAAACAAGATGATCGCCAATACCACGGATCCGGATGAGTTAGAGAAGCTCAATGCGTATAAGGAGTCTCTGGAGACGGAGAAGTCTCTTCGTGTCACGGTGATGACCGAGGCGTTTGGCAAGGGACTGACCATGGTGGATACAACACAGAAGAAGCTGAATGTTGCAGTGGCAGATCTCGGTACACGCTATGATCGTCTGAAGCTTACATCCGATAAGCTTGCAGATCAGAAGGTTGATGTTGAAGAGCAGCTTTCCAACAATGAGGATGTTGATATTTCGGATGCCTATATCAATCTGACTCAGGCAGACAATCTGTATCAGTATGCTCTGACAGCCACATCAAAGATCCTTGGCAATACATTGTTGGATTATATTTAATATGATGGGCTGAAAGCAGATCGTTGCAAATTGCCCGGTAATGGAGTGAGATGTGGTATTATTTTACAAAGAAAAGAGGGTGAACTATGTTAATTGATACAAGATATTTTGGGGAGATCGACATGGACGAGAAGAAGATCGTTCATTTTGAACATGGATTATTCGGTTTTGAGGAGTACAAGGACTATACGATTCTGTACGATTCGGAGAGTGAGAAAGAGCCGTTTTTCTCATGGCTGCAGTGTACGACAGAGAAGTCACTTGCCTTTCCGGTCGTGAATCCGCTGAAGGTAAAGTCCGACTATGATCCGGTGGTGGAGGATGAGCTGATGAAATCACTCGGTGAGTTCGGCGAGGATGATCTGGTGGTTCTTGTACTGGCAACGATCCCGCCGGAGGTTCAGAAGACATCGGTGAATCTGAAGGCACCACTCATTATTAATGCAGGCACCAGAAAGGGTGTACAGCTTGTTGCAGACAATCAGGACTATGAGATAAAGCATTATCTTATGGCGCAACATTAAGGAGGTGCAGATATGCTGGCATTAGCGCGCAAGAGCAATGAATCCATAATGCTTGGAAATGACATAGAGATCACGGTTCTGGAGATCAAGGGTGATCAGGTAAAGCTTGGAATCAAGGCACCGAAATCAGTACCGATCTACCGTAAGGAGATTTACCTGCAGATCCAGGAGGAGAACCGGCAGGCAGTTCGGGAGGTGGATGTAGAAGCTGTCAAAAATCTGTTTGGTGGTCAGCAATAGGCGTATTTGTGGAGAAATTTGGAGGGAGATGTAATGATTTCCCTCCTTTTTGCCGATATAGTATCCAGAAGTAACAAATTTAGATAAGCACACGGAGGTGTTAGGGATGAAAATCGAAGGATTGGGAAGTGTTAAGACAGGCACGGAAGGAGATTTTGACACTGTGAAACCGGTAGAAAGTACGACTGGCAGAGGGACGGCATCGCCGATAACGGCGCCGATCGTCACGAAGGTAGTGACCGAAACGGGAGCACCGATGGGTGGTCAGGAAGGCGGAGAAACGGAACAGCCCGGTGCAAAGGATCCGACACAGAAGACCATTGATGCCATGATGTCAGAAGCCAATCAGAAGCTCAGCAAGACAAGATGTGAGTATTCCTATGATGAACCGACCAGAAGAGTTTCTATTAAGGTTTATGATAAGGAGACGGATCAGCTGATCCGCGAGGTGCCACCGGAGAAGTCTCTGGAGGCATTACAGAAGATCTGGGAATTAGCCGGCATCATCGTTGATGAGAAGAGATAAAGGTTTTTTAGAAAGGGAGGGTTATTATGCCACTTAGAATGACGGGAATGACTTCAGGACTCGATACAGATTCCATTGTTTCTGCGTTGATGGAGGCACAGACAACCAAGAAGACAAAGGTCGAAAATAAGAAAACGAAGCTGGAGTGGACACAGAATATCTGGACAGGTCTGAACAAAAAGCTCTACAGCTTTTATACGGATTCTGCCGGAAAGATGCGTTTCCAGTCAAGCTACCAGACCAAGAAGGCAGCATCTTCCGATGCTTCCATATTGACAGCAACAGCACAGTCAAGTGCGTCCAGCGGTTCTTACACGGTTAAGGTTAACCAGCTTGCAGCTGCACAGTATGTGACAAGTGCGAAGGTTTCTGCCAAGTCAACCGATGCCTCCGGTAAGGTAACAGAGAGCAAGGTGACATCTGACACGAAGCTGTCTGCTCTTGGCTTTGATACAGAGGGAGATACCACGATTGAGATTACAGCCGGTGAGAAAACGATCAATCTGAACGTGGATGAAACTACCACAGTCCGTGATTTTGTCAATGCACTAAAGGATGCCGGTCTGAATGCGTCCTTTGATGAGAAGCAGGGACGTTTCTTTATCAGTGCAAAGGAGAGCGGAGCAGACGGTAAGTTTACGATCACCAGCAAGACGATGACCGGAGAGCAGGTTGCAGCACAGAACAAGCTGATGGACTCGGTGGATTACTCGAATTTGTCTTCCGGTGATCAGGACACGGTCAAAAAGATCCTCAGTGATCTTAAGAACGCACAGGATACCAGTGCTGCAGCAGATGCAGAGAAGAGTCTGCAGGATATCTCAGACCGCACGGCGAAGGAGAAGGCAACAGAGTATTATAAGAACAAGCTTACGGATGATATGCTTTCCAAGTACAAGTACGAGACAGATGGCACGGATGGCAACGGTGATGCACATAAAGCCGGAGATATCGATTACAGTAAAGTGAAGCAGGCATTGCAGGAGGCTGGTCTGGACAATAATGACTACACAGAAAGTGATCGTCTGATCGTACTGAAGCAGAAAATCATCGAGCCTGCCGTGACAGAAAAGCTCGCTTCTGAGGAATATACCGGTAAGATTGACAACGCAGTGACAAGCGGTCTGGGGGATGCAGGCATCGAGAAGCAGAGTGAACGCTACGCAACGATCAGTCTTGCCGTGAATGGTTATGCGCAGGCAATGAAGGATGGCACAGAGCAGTCAAAGGAATCAGCACTGAAGCTTCTTGGTATGGATGATATTGACGGTTCTGCGGTCAAAGAGAGTGCAGATGGTACCGGCATGGTTGTTATCGAGGCAGCTGATTCTATTGTGCAGGTCAATGGTGCAACGCTGACCAGCAGCAATACAACACTGGACGTCAATGGACTGTCACTGAATCTGGTCTCTGCATCTGACAGGGAAGTAAAGGTTACCGTATCCAATGACAGCACTGCAGTTTATGATGCGATCAAGGACTTTGTAGAGCAGTATAACTCCGCATTATCGGAGATGAATAAGTATTATTATGCAGATTCTGCCAGAGGATACGATCCGCTGACCGACGATCAGAAGGAAGCAATGTCCGATGAGGAGGTAGAAAAGTGGGAAACAAAGATCAAGGATTCCCTGCTTCGTCGTGATTCAACACTCAGCGGTATTCTGGAGACCTTCCGTACTTCCCTCACCGGTATTACGGTGAAGGCATCCGATGGTAAGACATATTCTCTTGCAAACCTCGGTATTACAACCGGTAAGGATTATAAGGAATATGGTCTGCTTCATATCAAGGGCGACGAGGATGACACTGATTATGCAGATTCCGAGAATACATTGCAGTCCATGATCAACAGTGATCCGGATATTGTCATGGAGGTTATGTCAGGAATCGCATCGAACCTGTACAATAATATCAACAAGAAAATCTCTACCACCACAACGATGAAGAGTGCGTTGTCCTTCTACAATGACAAAGAGATGACAAAGCAGATGACGCAGTACAAGAAAGACATCAAATCGTGGGAGACGAAGCTGTCTGACATGGAGGATCGTTATTACAAGCAGTTTTCCGCAATGGAGACAGCACTTTCCAAGCTTCAGTCGCAGCAGAATTCGTTGGCAAGCTATCTTGGCAGCAACTAGGATTTGCAGGTGCGTATAAGAGGAATTCAAAAGGGAAATAATTCGCAGAGTTTCGGAATAGCTTTAAAGCAGGATCTCTGCCGGGAAATGGAGTGACATATGGCAACATTTAACAGAGCAGCACAGATGTATCAGAAAAATGCCGTACAGACAGCGTCGCCGGCAAAGCTTACCCTCATGCTTTATGATGGAGCAGTGAAGTTTACAAACATTGCGATCGAAGCCATCGAAGCGGGGGATATTGAGAAGGCTCATAATAATATCGTGAAGGCACAGAACATTATCGTAGAGTTTCGTTCCACACTGGATATGAAGTACCCGGTGGCAAAGGATTTTGATGTGGTTTACGATTATATTTACCGCCGTCTGGTGGAAGCCAACATGAAAAAGGACAAGGACATTCTGGTGGAAGCACTGAAGCATATCAAAACCATGCGGGATACATGGAGAGAGGTTATGAAGCTGAATAATGTTTCATAACAAAGGAAATGAGGAAAATGATGGATAATATAGGAGTGTATGTTTCTGCATTGCAGGAATCCTTACAGAAGAAGCTGGATGTGCTGCTCGAGCTTTTAAAACTGACAAAGGAGCAGGGTGCGATCCTGAAGGAGAAGGAGCTGGATATGGATCGGTTTGATGAGATCATTCAGGAGAAAGCAAAGCTTTTGGACAATATGGAGACATTGGATCGGGGATTTGATGCATTATTTGCGAAGGCTGGTGATACGCTCAAGAATAACAAATATGAGTATCAGACACAGATCACCGAGATGCAGAATCTGATCCGCAGCATTACGGACACCGGCGTGCAGATAGAGGGACAGGAACATCGCAATAAGACGGCGTTCCAGCAGTATCTTACCGGTGCCAGACATGAGATTAAGGAATTTACGGTTAATAATCATGTGGCCAACAGTTATTATCACAATATGGCCAACCAGCATCAGTCCTGGCAGTCCTATTTTCTGGACCAGAAGAAATAAACAACACCCCCCGGACGCAAATGTCCGGGGGTTATTCTTTGAAAGACTATTGGCAAATCGATATTTTGGGTGTGGAAAGTTTAGGTGAATAATTGACAGCTTGACCGGAAAGGAAAAACGATGATTTACAAATGTTTAATGGCGTATCTTATGATCAATCTTGCCGTGCTGCTTCTCTATGGACTGGACAAATGGAAAGCGAAGAACCACCGATGGCGGGTCTCGGAGGCTGCACTGATGATGGCAGCCGTTTTCGGCGTTTTCGGTGCATATGGCGGTATGCATCTGTTTCATCACAAGACGCAGAAGCCGAAGTTTTATATCGGTGTTCCGGTAATCTTTGTCGTGGAGCTTATACTTTTCGTAGTATTTGCGGTTACATTTCATTAGAAAAATAACATGCCAAGATGATAGACAATGAAGGATACGATCAGAGCGGCTGAGATCGTCTCATAGAGCAGAGTAAATTCCGTACATGACGTTGTCATTGTCATGGGGGTATGATAAAATATGGGCATGAATAACAGGAAATTATATATGTAATACTATAAAGATAACGAGGGGTCGGTGGGTACAGACGGTATATGGGAATAGACAGAGATAGGATGGATAGAATGAGGGAGGGATCGGCATGAAACGAATCCGGAAAAGATGCATTGTGTGGCTGCTGACACTCTCTTTATGGATTACCGGTGGGATATATCCGGGTAGCATCACAAAGCAGGTCAAGGCGGCAGACACGCAGGGGGAAACAGAACATGAGCCGGAGATTGCCTCGGATGCAGTATGGCTTTCGAAGGAGGAGACAGGCAGTCTGCCGCTTACAATGGAGATGCCGGATTTATACTATACAGCCGGACAGGACGAGGCACTCAGTCTGAATGTACAGGCGGAAGGAACCGGAGAGTGGCGGTATGTTTTCCATGTGGAACTGGATGAGTGGACGGGATACAGCTGGGAAGAAGTGGTTATATTTAACGGTCCGGGTGCAAGCCTCGATGAGAATAATGTATGGCATATGAGTCAGGAGCATTATCATTATTTCCGTAAGGGAAGGACATACCGTTTTGTTTTTCAGGTGTCCCGGATGAACGGTGTGACCGATTACGATATACAGTATTCGCTCCATGCAACGACGAATGCCGGCTGTGAAAATGGCGTGATCTGGCGGAAGGGCGTCAGTGAATGTAATCCGGATGACACGGAAGAATATGCTGTGATCGAAGGGTATGAGGGCGATGAAGCAATCTGGCGTATGCCGTCAGAGATCGGCGGCTATCCGGTTCGTTATGTGGAGCTTCGCTTCCAGCAGGAGAATAACAATGTGCAGGTGGTCATGGTGGATGCCCCGGTTATGATTAACTATGGATTTGATCGCTTCCCTGCGGTAAAGGATGTCTATCTGATGAACGACAAAATCAATCTGATGAATACCTATTGTTATGCAGATGATTTTGTGATCCATTGTTACGCCGGAGGTGGGGCAGAGAGGGAATGTAAAGGGAACAGGATCCCCTATCAGATTCTTGGGGAGGAGACGCTGCATACGCCGGAGCCGACGGCTGCACCAACGGCTTCCCCGAAGGTGACACCGAATCCAAAGCCTCTTCCGACTGCGGTTACCATGTCTGCGATTGACTGCCTGTACCGTGTCAATGAGCAGGATGAGGTGACGATCTTAAAGTATACCGGAAGTGCGCAGAATCTGGTTATATCCCGGATTGATGGAATGAATGTCACGGCAATTGCGGAGGGAGCCTTTCAGGAGAAAAAGCGCCTGCGGAAAGTTGAACTGCCGGATACACTTCGGGAGATCGGAGAGAAGGCATTTTATGAAAGCGGTATTGAGAGCATTGCGCTGCCGGAATCTGTGGAGAAAGTCGGAAAAGAAGCGTTCAGCCATTGCTACAGTCTGACAGCGGTTCAGGCGGGAGACCACATCCGGGAATGGGGCTGTAATGCACTTGATTATACTGCTTATATGGATGATGAGGCAAACTGGAAGGACGACATGCTGATCGTTGGAGGCAGTCTTATCTTGTACCGGGGGGATGCCGAGATATTGACGATCCCGGAGGGAATTACGACTCTGGGAGATTATTTTATACCGTATTCTCCCAATATGCGTTATGTTTTTCTGCCCAAAAGTCTGTATTATATTGGCGAAGGAGCATTTGCAATGACCAGCCTGATGGGAATGGAAATTGCAGCCGATGATCTGCGGGTGATCGGTAAGGATGCATTTTTTTGGACAAGTATTCGGTCATTGTATTTGTCCGGCGATTCGGTAGAGATTCAGGAAGGGGCATTTCGTTATTCTTCCGTGCATTCTCTTCAGATTGCGGCGAAAAATGTGATCATCGCTGAAAATGGTTTTAAGGATTCCGAAAAAATAATGGATATGCTTGTACTCCCTGACCTGACAAAAGATATTTGCAACTTCTTAAAAAATGGGAACGGTGCGAAACAGCTTGCATTTACTAATGTCTCTGCCGGACAGTTTGAGAAGATCTTAAAGGAAAACGGAGGAGCGGATCTGATGGAAAAGGCAGATGCCGTCTACGTTCCGTTTGCAAGAGAGGAGCTGTCCGATCCCGATCTGCTGGAGGACAGTAATGTATTCTATCAGGGAGAGTGGCATCTGGTACGTTATATGATGCAGAATCATGCGGAAGAGATTTACGCGGTCAGGGATGGTGAGACATGTCCACAGCCTGGAATGGCAGATGTATATAGTTATCCTCCGATTGGTACTGTGCTCTATCACAAGGGCTATGATCTGAACGGGGATGGTGAGCCGGATGAACTGCCGGAGAAGGTGACAGAGAATCTGGTTATACAATGTCTGTATGAGATTGCAGAGAAGGAACATACCTGGGAGTTAGTGGATATAACCTATCCGGAAGGAGATTGTGAGGAGCCGTCGGAGTCGCGGTATCGCTGCGGCGGCTGCGGAGAAGAGAAGACGGAGAAGTTGGCAGCACTGGGACATGACTATGAGAAGGAGTGGACGGTTGATCTGGCGGCAACCTGTACGCAGGCGGGGATCAAATCGCATCACTGCAGGAGAAGTACATGCGATAAGCTGGGAGCGGTTACGGTAATCCCAAGTCTGGGTCATCAGTGGGATAACGGAGTTGTGACGAAGCAGCCTTCCGCGAAAGAAAAGGGCATTAAAACATATACCTGCCGTCAGTGCGGGGAGATCCGCACCGAGGAGATTTCATGGACATCGACACCGCAGCCGACAAAGCTTCCGGAAACAAAACCGCCGGCTGCTTCCATGACGCCGGCTGCTTCCATGACGCCGGTGCCGGTCAGAACGCCGGAGCAGTCTGCAACGCCGTCGACGGAACCAACCAGACAGCAGGAGCAGACAACGTCGTCTGACGGGGATAATACGGCGGGAGCGGGCAGTTCATTAACAGACAATACTTTACCGGCAGCTTCTGTAAAGCCGGCTTCCTCCGATAAGAAAAACAGAAACAGCACATCGGGTGTCTCGTTGAAAAAGAGCGGTGGTATAAGTAGAAAAACACTTTCTGCGCCGGTGATCCGCATCCAAAAGAAAAAGCAGGGGAAGCTACGCTATCTTGTGATCAAATTGACCAAATATCAGGGGGATCATGTGCAAATCTGTTACCGAAAGAAGAAAACAGGAGCCTGGGTGCGTCTGGCAATGAAGTATGACACGCTGAAGAAGAAAGAGGAGATATTCCGGATCCGCTATCTTTCGACAAAGGGCTCGCTGTATGTGAAGGTACGGACCTGGAAGAAAAGCGGCAGCAAGAGAGTGTACAGTGCGTATTCGAGACAAAAGCAGATCCGCCTGACGGATAAATGGGAAAAGACGATTTGTGGAGGACACGGTAAATGAAGGTACGATGGAAAGCGAAAATTGCATATCTGCTCACAGCAGGCTTATGTCTGGCAGGAGCCGCGGACATTATGATACCGGTGGTGCATGCACAGATAGAGCATGTGCAGGAAAGCAATGCGGTGGACAACCGGTGTTTTCAAACACTTTCGGATGTTTCCACATTGACGGCAGCAGACTGCATTTACAGTGTGGATGACAAAGACGAGGTCACGATCCTTAAATACACCGGAAATGCTAAAAAGCTGATCATGACGGAGATTGATGGCAAAAAGATCACGGCAATCGGTGATGGAGCTTTCGAGGAGCAGGGGCAGTTAGAAGTGGTTCAGTTTCCGGATACCCTGCGGTCCATTGGCTGCAAGGCGTTTTACCATTGTGGCTTCCAAAGTATTATATTGCCCGATTCGCTGGAAACTGTCGGTGATGAGGCGTTTAATGTGTGCATTGGATTAACGCAGATTAAGGCTGGTCCCAATATCCGGAAATGGGGATATCATGTGATCGATCAGACAATGTATACAGATAACGAAGCAAACTGGAAGAATGACATTCTGATGGTGGGAGAACAGTATGCGATCGAACACAGATGGGAACAGGAGATCATCAATATTCCGGAGGGAGTAACGACGATCGCCGATAATTTTATAATTTTTAGTTCAGAGCTTCATTATGTTTATATGCCGGAGAGTGTGAAATATATCGGGGAGGGAGCGTTTGCATGCTGCCCGTATCTGAAGAGTGTTGAATTTGCCGGGAATGATCTGCGTCTGATCGGGGAGGAAGCATTTCAGTCGACACAACTGGAAAAGGTATATCTGTGCGGAGAGTCGCTCGAGATCGGAGCGAGAGCGTTTCAGAACTGTACCGGGTTAAAATACATGCAGATCGATGCCGGGCATGTTACTCTTGGACAGGATTTTATCAGTGACATACCGGAGGGGAGGATGGAGCTTTTGGTACTTCCGGAGTTGACACAGTCTGTCTGTGATATTATGATGGATAAAGCAGTGTCAAAGAAGCTGGCTTTGACGGACACCTCCGCAGAAGCTTTTGAATCGGTCTGTCGGGAGGCAGGGACAGGATTTTTAAATAATCTGGAAGAAATCGATCTTCCGTTTGCAAAGCAGGCACTTGCGGATTCCTCACTGCTGGAGGAACATAACGCGCTCTATCAGGGAGAGTGGCATCTGGTACGCTATCTGATCCGTCACTACATGGAGGCAGAATATATCGTAAAGGAAGGGGAAAACTGTCCGTATTCGCTGATCGGGGATTCGTATTGTTATCCGCCTGTCGGGACGAGCCTGATCAATCTCAGGTGGGATCTTGACGGGGACGGTGTGGCGGACAGACTGCCTGGTGTTGTGACAGAGGATATTACGGCGAAAGCCCTTTATGAGATTGAAGAGGCAGCACATGACTGGCAGCTGATTGAGACAATCTGGAACACGGATGACTGCGATTCCTTTGGTATGGCAAAGTACGTTTGTCTGAACTGTGGGGAGCAAAAGGAGGAGCTTGCCACGCCGCGTTGGCATGATATTTCCGAGGAATGGACGATCGATCAGGAGGCAACCTGTACGAAGTCCGGAAGCAAGTCACATCATTGCAAACGAAGCGGCTGCAATGAGAAGGAGAACGTCACTGTCATACCGGCTACCGGTCACAAATGGGATAACGGTGTGGTGACAACAGAGCCAACTGGTGAGACGGATGGAGTCCGGACATATACCTGCAGCCGATGTGGAGGAACACGGACGGAGGCGATCGCCAGACTTGCGACGCCACAGCCGGTGATCACAACCACACCGCAGCCGACAGACTCTTCCGGGACACCACATCCGGCAGAACCCTCGGAAGTGCCGCAGCCAACGGCTTCCTCTGAAGTGCCACAGCCGGGGGACGGGGTTAAAGCCTCTGTTACACCGGAAACCGGAGACCAGACGGCTCAGCCATTGTCACCATCCGGAGATCCGTCAGATCCCGCGGCAACGCCTGAAGGCGGAGAAAAGCTGACGGGAGGAAACATCACCAATGTTGGTAACACCGGCACCAAGAAATTTCCGGCTCCCATCGTGCAGATGCAGAAGAAAAAAGAGGGATCGATCCGTTATCTGGTGCTCCGGGTGGAGCGGTATCAGGGAAACCGGGTAGAAATCTGCTACAAAAAGAAATCCAAGGCTTCCTGGACAAGACTTTCCCTAAAATATAACCGACTCAAAAAGAAAAAGGAAACCTTTAAAATCCGTTATCTGTCCACCAAGGGCTCGCTGTATGTGCGGGTGCGTACCTGGAAGAAGAGCGGCGGTAAAAAAATGTACAGTGCTTACACAAAGCAAAAACGCATTTCGTTAAAAGAATAAATAGTATGAAGATAAAATGTAAAGGAGAATTATATGAAGGAAGTTTGGATATGATACATTGCGGATTTGCAAAATGGTATCAAGCATTTGAATTTAGGCTACTAAATAATTTATGGCGTTGCGAAGGTTGATTTACATTCCCCTTGTAAGTACAAATGTTGCGTGCCGATAAAGGTGTGTTCCGTGTCTTTATATAATCTTAATACAGAAGTAGAGACTCTTATACCATCTTTGAAAGCAATTGGATATAATAAAATGCATCACGAAGGTGGTGCTATTAGAATTGATAATAAGGAGTTTTAATTAATTATGCCGGAAAATTTATGTAAGAAAAAGCACATGACATCTTTTCGATTAATTATTCTGGGATTTGCAGGCGTGATCTTTTTAGGAACCGTTCTGCTTATGCTTCCCATTTCTACATCGGAGCAAGTGTGGACTCCATTTCATGAGGCTCTTTTTACAGCCACTTCTGCGGTATGTGTGACGGGACTTGTGGTGAAAGACACCGGAAGCTACTGGTCTCAGGCAGGGCAGACGATTATTCTTGTCCTTATACAAATTGGAGGACTGGGAGTGGTAACTGTGGCGGCATCTGTTTCTATTCTTTCCGGGAAAAAAATATCTCTTATGCAAAGAAGTACTATGCAAGATGCGATGTCAGCACCTAAAGTTGGAGGAATCGTCAGACTGACAAGGTTTATTTTAAAGGGGACATTTTTGACTGAAGCTGCAGGGGCATTGTTATTGATGCCAGTTTTTTTATCGGATTATGGGTTAAAGGGGATTTGGCTGTCAGTTTTTCACTCTGTTTCTGCTTTTTGCAATGCCGGATTTGATATACTGGGAACAGCAGTTCATGCTTTTCCGTCTCTGACAGGATATTATGGGAGCATCCTTATAAATATGGTAATTATGCTGCTGATCATTATAGGGGGAATTGGTTTCCTTACCTGGGATGATATTTATACGAATAAATTGAATTTTAAACGTTATCGCATGCAAAGCAAGATTATTCTCATGACTACCATATGTCTGATCTTGCTCCCGGCAGTTTTTTTCTTTACCTGTGATCTGAAAAACTTGCCCATGGGGAAGCGGCTGTTGGCAGCTGTGTTTCAATCCGTAACTACAAGAACTGCAGGTTTTAATACCATAAATATTTCAGAGATGAGTGAGGCATCAAAAGCGGTTATGATATTGTTAATGCTGATCGGTGGATCGCCGGGCTCTACAGCAGGTGGAATGAAAACAACAACGTTTACGGTGCTTATTTTAAATGCGATTGCAACGTTTCGAAGCCAGGAAAATGCAGGGGCTTTTGGACGAAGACTGGAATATGACGTGATAAAAAATGCAGCGACAATAGCTATGCTTTATTTTTCCTTGTTCTTTTGTGGAGGAATTGCAATCAGCGTATACGAGGGAATTCCTCTTTTAGACTGCCTATATGAAGCTGCCTCGGCTGTTGGTACGGTAGGTCTGACACTGGGAATTACACCGAGGCTTCATGTTTTTTCACAGGTTGTGCTGATCATACTGATGTATCTGGGCCGTGTAGGCGGTCTGACTTTGATTTATGCGGTATTTTCCGGAAAAAACAAGGGGAATGCAAAGCTTCCTTTGGAAAAAATTACAGTTGGATGAGAAGGAGAAAGATAATATTATGAAAAATGTATTGATTATCGGGCTTGGAAGATTTGGAAGACATGTTGCCATGCAGCTTAATCAGTTGGGACATGAAATTATGGCAGTTGACTGGAATGAAGAAAGGGTGGATAAAGTACTGGCATTTGTGACCAATGCTCAGATTGGTGACAGTACCAATGCTGAATTTTTACAATCTCTTGGGATTGGAAATTATGATATCTGTTTCGTGACCATTGGAGGAAGTTTTCAAAATTCTCTTGAAACAACTTCCCTTCTGAAAGAACTGGGAGCAAAACTGGTGATATCCAGAGCTGAGCGTGATGTTCAGGAAAAATTTCTTTTACGCAACGGTGCAGATAAGGTGGTCTATCCAGAAAAGCAGGTCGCAAAATGGGCTTCTATCCGTTACACGGACGATCATATTCTGGATTATATGGAAGTGGATGCTTCCCATGCGATTTTTGAGGTGGAAGTACCAGAGGAATGGGCTGGAAAAACAGTAGGCGAATTGGATATCAGAAAACGCTACAACATTAATATTCTGGCAGTAAAAAATGAGAGAGAATTCAATATTGCAATTTCTCCGGATACGTATTTGGCAGAGAATACTAAATTACTGGTGTTGGGAGAATACAGAACCCTTCAGAAGTGCTTTCGCATATAGTTTATTTGTTATGAAGAGGCTGGTAAAGAGGTGAAGGTAATGGCAGAAGGTATGTTGGCAGTTGCTGTATTTTGTATGTTTGCATTTGGGTTTTACATTGCAGATATAGTAGATCAGTTTTTGGGCAAAATTCAGGAAAATGTTGAAGAGATACAGCATTCATCGAAGATATTGTTTTTAAATTCTCTTTCAGATGAAGAATTATTAAGAGAAATTCATGAGTGTAAAAGGCAATATAAGGAAGCTGAGATTGTAATTTTTGATGTAAAGGGAGGAAACAAAAAAGAGTTTTGACCATAATACAGTCGCATGATATAATTTCAAAAACAGTAGAAAAGGTGGCAGGAAAGATGAGTTTAAGAATTGAAGGAGATAATCAAAAAACAGATGAACATATCCTTGTTTGCCTGTCTGCTGCACCTTCGAATCAGAAAATAGTAGCTACAGCGGCGAAAATGGCGAATGCGTTGCAGGCACGTTTTACAGCTCTGTATGTGCAGACTGGTACAAAATCAGAAGCCTTAGATAAAGAAAATCTGGAAGAACATATTCGGTACGCAGAAATGCTTGGAGCAGAAATTGTGACGACTCATGGGGAAAACATACCAGTACAGATTGCAGAGTATGCCAGGCTGTCCAATGTTACCAAAATCGTGATCGGACAAAGTAATGCCAGACGGAATCATTTTTTCAGCAAGTCAACTTTGACGGAAAAGTTGATTGAAATTGTACCGGATATTGATATCCATATAATCCCAGATACGGTAAAAACCAGGAGTTATCAGAAACAGCCATTTACATGGTATGTAGAAAAACCGTCTGCAAAAGATTATTTCCTGACAGTTTTTATATTTGCAGTATGCACTTTCATTGGGTTGCTGTTTCAGAAGCTGAAATTCACAGATACGAATATTGTAACGATATACATCTTGGGTGTTTTGGTTACTTCAATAGTGACAGATGGTTATCTTTGCAGTATAGCCGGTTCGTTCTTAAGTGTAGTTTTATTTCGTTTTTTTCTGACAGAACCCAGGATGTCTTTTCAGACTTATGCGGTGGGTTATCCGGTAACTTTTTTTATAATGCTTATTTCATCCGTACTTACGGGAGCACTTGCGGCAAAGCTAAAGACGCATGCAAAGATGTCCGCACAGCTTGCCTTTCGCACACAGGTGCTGTTTGATACAGATCGTCTGATGCAAAAGGCCCAAGGAGAAACAGAGATTCTTGATGTTACCTGTACACAGTTGATCCGTTTGCTAAACCGTAATATTACAGCATATGTTGTGGAAAATGGAACTTTATCAGGGGGAAAGCTGTTTTCTGAAGAAAAAGAAGACACAGAAGATTTTTTAATACCAGAAGAACAGCGGATTGCCAGATGGGTCTATGAAAACAGACAGCGTGCCGGTGCATCCACGCAATATTTTCCACAAGCTAAATGTCTATATCTGGCAATCCGAAACGGAAATAGTGTTTACGGTGTAATTGGAATACCACTGCAAGAAGAAATTCTGGATTCTTTTGAATACAGCATCCTGCTGTCTGTAATAAATGAATGTGCACTTGCAATGGAGAATGCGAAAAATGCTACTGAAAAAGAGAAAAATGCGGTTTTGGCTAAAAACGAGCAACTGCGGGCAGACCTTCTTCGGGCAATCTCCCATGATCTTCGGACTCCGCTTTGTTCAATTTCCGGCAATGCAGATATGTTGCTGAGCAATAGTAACCGTCTGGATGAAGCTACAAAGCATCAGATTTACACCGATATTTATGACGATTCTGAATGGCTGATCGGAGTTGTGGAGAATCTGCTGTCCATTACCAGGCTGAATGATGGAAGATTGAAATTTAAATTTACAGATCAGCTTTTAGATGAGGTGATTTCAGAGTCGCTGCGTCATATTAGCAGGAAACATGATGATTATAAAATTGTGGCTGACTGTGAGGAACTTGTTCTTACACGTATGGATGTACGTCTTATTATACAGGTTCTGGTAAATTTAATTGACAATGCGATAAAATATACGCCGTCAGGTTCTGTTATTTGCATTCGGGGGATCAAAAAAGATGGGAAAGCACAGATAAGTGTAGAAGATGATGGTCCTGGAATTCCGGAAGAAATGAAACCGCATATTTTTGAAATGTTTTATACAGGGAAAACAACAGTTATGGATAGTCATCGGAGTCTGGGACTTGGTCTGGCACTTTGCCACTCTATCATAGAAGCCCATAACGGAACACTGATTCTGACGGACCATGATCCACACGGATGCAATTTTATTTTTACATTACCCTTGAGCGAGGTGACATTAAATGAATAAGACATTAATCCTAGTGGTTGAAGATGACAGGCCTATACGTAACCTGATTATTACTACATTAAAAACACATGACTATAAATACCTAGCAGCAGAAAACGGATCTTCGGCCATTTTGGAGGCTTCATCCCACAATCCGGATATCGTTCTTCTGGATCTGGGACTTCCTGATCTGGAAGGTGTAGAGGTGATAAAAAAAATTCGAACTTGGTCGAATATGCCGATTATTGTGATCAGTGCCAGAAGTGAGGATGCGGATAAAATAGAAGCATTAGATGCAGGGGCGGACGATTATATTACAAAACCATTTTCTGTAGAGGAATTACTTGCTCGCATCCGTGTTACTCAAAGGAGGCTTGCTATAACGCAGACAGGGGAACAAATGGAAAAATCTGTTTTTGAAAATGGAGAATTGAAGATAGATTATGCAGCCGGCTGCACATATCTGAAGGAAGAAGAATTGCATTTGACGCCCATTGAGTATAAGTTGCTCTGCCTTTTATCCCGCAATGTAGGCAAGGTATTGACACATACCTATATTACCCAGCAGATTTGGGGGCGATGTTCGGAAAACGATGTCGCTTCTCTTAGGGTCTTTATGGCAACACTACGAAAAAAACTGGAACCAGAAAAAAATGGGATACAATATATCCAGACACATATTGGAATCGGATATCGTATGCTTAGAATTGAGAAAAATAAATTCTAAGCATGTGATAAGCGTAATTTCGCTTTACAGCATCTGCATTTTCTTCATGGTTTTGCCGAACAATATAAATGTCCTTAAAGCCTTATAAAATGGGAGATTGCGATAAAAAATAGTTCGATAAAAGTTGTTATAACTTTATGTTGTTCAGTAGAAAAGTGGCGCCGAGAGCATAGAAACAAGTCAGGTACTTAGAGCCAGAGGCTTTTTAAGGCAACAGGGAGAAGTGTTGGGTGTGAGATTTGGGCGCAGGAGAAATCCTGCGTCTTTTGCTTGAAAACGAGCGGGGATAAATGTTTGAGTGGGGGGAGATTATGCATCCTGTATCTCAAACAGATCTTCTGTCGTCATATCAAGATATTTTGCCAGATTTTAAACAGTTAGTAATCTTGACTATAAATATTTATAGCAACTAATAAATTTATCAGTTACTTGAATCTGTCATCAACAAGAATTATAATAATTATCGACATATAACGGAAATGGATGTGAAAATATGGCAAGACCGACACGCTGCAGAAGGATCTGTGCAGAACCTGCTTATGACAGTTTCAGACCGAATGGAATACCGACAGGCGAGACAATAGAAATGACTGTAGATGAATATGAGACGATTCGTCTGATCGATCTGAATAAATTTACTCATGAACAATGTGCACAGCAGATGGGGATTTCAAGGACAACTGTTACAGAAATATATGAATCTGCACGCTATAAGCTTGCAGATAGTATAGTTTATGGTAAAGTGTTAAATATTTCCGGTGGAAATTATCGTTTTTGCGATGGTACAGATACATTTTGCTGCAAGCGGCAATGTAAAAAAACAGACAGATCCGTCTTTCAGAATAACCTGCGAAGAAAAGGAGAGCGACAAATGAGAATTGGTGTAACATATGAAAACGGAGAAATTTTTCAGCATTTTGGACATACAGAGCAGTTTAAGTTTTATGATGTTGAAAACGGAGAGATTAAACAGACACAGATTGTAGATACCAATGGGCAGGGACACGGTGCATTGTCTTCATTTCTAACCGAAGCATGTGTTAATGTACTTATATGTGGTGGTATTGGCGGTGGAGCCCAGAGTGCACTTGCAGAAGCGGGAATTCAGCTGCTTGGAGGTGTGAGTGGAAATGCAGATGAAGCTGTAAGAAATTATATCAGTGGAAATCTGGTGTATAATCCGGATGTACATTGCACACATCATGATCATGAGCATACATGTGGAGCGCATCATTGTGGTGAGGATAAGCATGGCTGTGCCGGTAATGGAAGTGACTGCTGATGAGTGGATCAAAGGAGTGTTCCAATAATTGTAAAGAGTGTGGAAGTGAGTGTTCTGAACGAAGGGAACCGAAGAAACTGATAGAAGAATCCGGTACAGGTTCACAGATAAAGAAAGTCATTGGTGTTGTCAGCGGAAAAGGAGGCGTTGGAAAGTCCCTGGTGACTTCCTTGCTTACTGCATCTATAAGGGAAAAAGGGCATTCGGTGGCTGTTCTGGATGCGGATATTACAGGACCGTCCATTCCTAAAATGTTTGGATTGTTCCAAAAAGCTAAGACCAATGAAAATGGAATCTTTCCAGTTGAGTCTGGACACGGCATCAAAATAATGTCAGTGAATCTTTTACTGGATCATGAAACTGATCCGGTAATCTGGAGAGGTCCTTTGATTGCAGGGACGGTAAAACAGTTCTGAAAACATGGCATATTATGAATGTCCAACCTGTCATGATAAGCATTATCTTTTCGGAAAAAATGATATCGACGCATGGGCTGAAGAATACCATATCGAAATGACGGCAAAGATTCCGATTGATCCGTCTCTAGCAAAGGCATGTGATGAAGGTAGAATTGAGGATTACGAAACAGATTGTCTTGATAACCTGATAGAAAAGTTTTAAGTATCCATATGAATAATAAGGAGATAAGAATGAATACAAGAGTAAAATTTCGGGCAATAAGAGAACAAGGAAACAGACGGAAGATAAAGAAGTGGAGGAATAACATATGTTAGAAGCAGGAACAAAAGCACCGGATTTTGAATTGCCGGATCAGAATGGCGAAATGCATAAATTAAGTGATTATGCAGGTAAGAAAGTGATTTTATATTTTTATCCAAAGGATAATACGGCGGGATGTACGAAGCAGGCATGTGGTTTTTCGGAACGTTATCCTCAATTTATGGAAAAAGGTGCAGTTATTCTTGGAGTTAGCAAGGATTCCGTAGCTTCTCACAAGAGATTCGAGGAGAAATATGGACTGGCATTTACACTTTTAGCAGATCCGGAGCGTAAAGTTATTGAAGCATATGATGCCTGGAAAGAAAAGAAAAACTATGGAAAAGTCTCTATGGGTGTGGTAAGGACTACATATCTTATTGACGAACATGGAGTTATCATCAGAGCCAATGATAAAGTCAAGGCAGCAGATGACCCGAAAAATATGCTAAAGGAATTAGATTGATGAAAATTATATTATCTCCGGCTAAAAAGATGATTACGGATACCGACAGTATAGCACCGGTTGGATTGCCAGAGTTCCTTGATAAGACAACAGAGATACTAAGCTGGTTACAGGGTAAGTCAAAAGAGGAACTGAAGGCTATCTGGAAATGTAATGATAAGATTGCGGAACAGAATTTTCATAGATTGGAATATATGGATCTTTACCATATGCTTACTCCGGCAGTATTGTCATATGAGGGAATCGCATTTCAGTATATGGCGCCATCTGTGTTTGAAGACAGACAGTTTGAGTATATACAGGAGCGTTTGAGAATATTGTCTGCATTTTATGGTGTGCTGAAACCGATGGATGGGGTGACACCTTATCGTTTGGAAATGCAGGCGAATATTGAAATAGGAGATGCCAGGAATTTGTATGAGTACTGGGGAGATATATTATACGCTTCAGTGATTGATAACAGTAGGATTATCATTAATCTTGCATCAAAAGAGTATTCTAAATGTATAGAAAAGCATCTTACATCACTGGATCAATATATTACGATCACATTTTGTGAGTTATCAGGAGACAAACTGGTAACAAAAGGTACCTATGCAAAGATGGCTCGAGGTGAAATGGTTCGATATATGGCAGAAAACAATATTGAAGATCCTATGGATATTCAGAAATTTGACAGACTCGGCTATTCGTTTAGAGCTGATCTATCATCAGATAATGAATATGTTTTTGAACGAAATCTGGCAAAATTATTTAGATAAAAGATGCTCTATGTGGGTATCTTTTATCTGATAATAGGAATAATTACTATTTTTCTTGACATCAACTGAAAAGCAATATATAATCCTTGTTAAGAACAAATCCTAATAAGGAGGTCGAATAATTATTAGAAGAAATACCATTCAAAAAGATTTAGTAAGAAACGCTGTGTATGAGATGAAAAGGCATGTTACAGCAAATGAAGTGTATGAATTTATAAAAGAAGCATATCCTATAATTGGAAAAGGGACTGTATATAGAAACCTTGATATATTGGTAGAAGAAGGTGCTTTAAGAAAGGTTGAAGTTCCGGATGGACCGAACCGGTTCGATTTCACATTAAAAAATCATTACCATGTCAGGTGTGTAAAGTGTGGTGAGGTTTCAGATGTGGATATGGATGAAATACCGAATTTACTGGAAAGAATTCATGACACACATGGAATCGAATATTTTGATTATGATATTTCATTTAAAGGCATTTGTCCCAAATGCAGGAAGGAGGAACAGAATGAATAGGAAAGCAATGTATAAGTTGAGTTATGGACTGTTTGTATTGACTGCAAAAGAAGCAGAAAAAGATAACGGATGCATTATTAATACAGCGATTCAGGCGGCCTCAGAACCAAATCAGTTAAGTATCTGCGTCAATAAGGCAAATTACACGCATGATATGATTCAAAGAA
>ERZ773264.145-NODE-145-length-102104-cov-34.699791_pt1 | contig 102104 bp, 93 predicted proteins | sample MGYA00511910_ERZ773264 | MGnify/ENA primary metagenome ERZ773264 (study PRJEB29015, sample SAMEA2737739) | human gut metagenome | biome: human gut; feature: human-associated habitat; material: faeces | place: China | collected 2012 ...
CTGAGGCAAAAATCTATATTAATTTTCCTCGGACATAAGAAATAGTATGGGCGCAGTGATATATTTTATGTGCGAAGTTTGAGTAAATTACTAAGACTTCCCATACCTCAAATTGATATATTCCCATAAGAAATATCAAGGCATACTCCGATTTATGCCGCCGGAATTTTTCGTGATTTATTTTGACAGTCATCTGTTTCCTGAACACATGAAAAGCCCGATGCATAATGCACCGGGCTTTTCACAGTAACACTCAAAGGAGTGGTCATGAAACAGAGGGAGCTGCCTCATGACCGAAAATGAAAAAAATGAAAAAGAATCTATAACAAACATTAGTCAGTCGGCTTATTTATTGTTGATAAATTCATTATAAGAAGGAGTTGTGTTGTAATATTGTTCAATTTATAAAAAAAGTGTGAACTTTCCAAACTGGCACGAAAAAATAGTCAAAAACACGGAAAAAGAGCGCTAAAGTCATAGAAAGGGCAAAAACAGCGTTTGACTTTTGATCTCCGCTTGGCGACTTTTCAATATAAAAAGGAGTTCTGAATTATCTCAAAACTCCTTTGAAGTCATACTTTCATTATTGTAAAAACAGGATGCCTCGCGCCTTCATCATTCTGAAAGTCGGATGCTTTGCTTCGGACTTCATGCCTTCATCATTCCAAAAGTCGGATGCGTTGCTTCGGACTTCATGCCTTCGTCATTCCAAAAGTCGGATGCGATGCATTTGTCAGGCGTGTATGTTAAGTTTACTATCTCTGACCGTACTTTACCAGAATGTTCTGAATACGCTCGGTAGGATTCAGCAGATCGCTGATGGACTGATCGTGATTTAAGGTGTCGATCAGAAGAGCGACATACTTGCTCATGTCAACGGAGATGTAATAGTCTCTAGACAGAAGCTCCTGTGGCTGGTATACCAGATTGGTGGTCATAACACGGTAGATCAGACCCTGCTCTACTGCTTCGTCAAACTTGTCCATACCATTTGTGAACAGACCGAAGGTGGCTGCTACGAAGATACGGTTCGCTTTACGGCGTTTCAGCTCTGTTGCTACGTCGATCATACTCTCGCCGGAGGAGATCATATCATCGATGATGATGACATCCTTGCCCTCAAGGTCAGCACCGAGGAACTCATGAGCGATGATCGGGTTACGACCGTCGACAATCTTGCTGTAGTCGCGGCGCTTGTAGAACATTCCGACATCGATGCCGAGAACGTTTGCATAGTAAACGGCTCTGCCGAGAGCACCCTCATCCGGGCTGATTACCATCAGATTCTGTGCATCGATCCTGATGTCAGGCACATTCTTGAGAAGCGCCTTGATGAACTGATAGGTTGGCTGAACCGTCTCGAAGCTCTTGAGAGGAATCGCATTCTGCACGCGAGGGTCGTGTGCATCGAAGGTGATAATACTCTCAACGCCCATCTGTGTCAGCTCCTGCAGTGCCAGAGCGCAGTCAAGAGACTCTCGGCTGGAACGGCGGTGCTGACGGCTTTCATACAAAAATGGCATCATAACAGTGATACGTCTTGCCTTGCCTCCGACAGCGGCGATCAGACGCTTCAGATCCTGATAATGATCGTCTGGAGACATGTGGTTTACCTGACCGCATACCTTGTAGGTCAGGCTGTAGTTGCAGACATCAACCAGTAAAAAGAGGTCATCGCCTCGAACAGACTCGCGGATCAGTCCCTTGGCTTCGCCGGAACCGAAACGTGGACAAACACAGTCGATCAGATAAGAATCCTTGCTGTAGCCGGCGATGGAAGAAGCGGGTGCTTCCATGCGGGAACGTTCCTGACGCCATTCTACGATGTAGTCATTGACACGCTGTCCCATTTCTTTGCTGCTTTCCAGAGCTAAGATTCCCAGATTGCCAACAGGTATTGTTTCTGCCAATTTGTCATGTCGTTTCATGTTATGAAATCCTCCATTCTTGCATGTGAATTATATAGTTTTCGGGGGGTGATTCCGGAACCTTTTCAGAGGTCGGATGTCATTCCCGATAATCTTACAGAAGTTATAGTAGCCGGTAAAACGGGAGAAGATACGCTCGCCGTACCGGTCGTGCAATTCCTGAAATGCCAGATTCGTAGACAGGATCGTGGATCTTTGCTGCAGGTGTCTCTCTTCAATGAAGTGATAAAGCTCGGAGGTTGTAAAGCTGTTGGTAAGCTCCGTTCCGAGATCATCAATAATGAGAAGATCGCTGTGGATCAGGTAGTCCATTTTGACCTGAATCTGTTCGCTTTCTTCTCCTTTGCCAAACCTGCCTTTCTCTAAAATATCAAATAGCTGTAAAGAAGTCAAGTAAACGACCGTGTGACCGGAGTCCAGAAGCTCCTTGGCAATACAGTGAGTCAGGAAGGTTTTGCCGACACCGGTGGGACCGTAAAATATGAGATTATCGTATGCATCGTCAAAATGCCTGATAAAATCAAGACAGATATCCCTAAGCTTCGTGATATTTTCCTTTGGAGTTAGAGAAAGATTATCATCAACGGTTGTGTCATCGTAGTAATCGCTGCGGAATGTATCAAAATTCTCCTCCAGTAAAATATCGCTCAGATTCGCATTGGCATAGAGAAAATCGGCCTGTGCCTTTGTCAGACAATGGCAGGGCTTGGAGCCGATGTAGCCGGTATCGTGACAGTCCGGACAGCTGTAGATCGGAGAGAGATAGTCACGGGGATATCCGTGCTTCTCCAGAAGATCCTGCTTCTTCTCGGCAAGCTCTTTCATATGGAGCATATACTGCGCCGCAGTGGAAGAGGCACTGTCCGGCTGAAGAAGCTCGCTGCGCGCCTGCTGGAAGGAAAGATGGATGATCTCTCCCTGCAGCTTTTCAATCTCCGGGATTTCTTTGTGAATGGATGCTGTGCGCTCATCAAGGATCCGCTGATTCTTCATGCGTGTACGGTCATATTTTTCCATGATATTGCCATACTGGCTTGCTGAGATACCCATGCTATGCTTTCCTTTCTTATTAGATGCTGTGATGCCGAAGCTGATGACTCCTGCATTATGATCTGACATCTGAGGCGATGATCCCTTACGTCATACTAGACATGAAGAAGCTGCTTTTCGAGCGCGTCGGCCTCCTTCCGGGACAGCCCATGCTGTACCATGCCCGACTTGTTGCCGTGCTGTGCGGCTGTTGCCTGTCTCTTTGCGGCTTTCTCTCTGGCAAAGTCCTCGTCTGCCTTGTGAACATCCTGAAGTGTGTGGACGCCGGTGCGATACCAGCGCTCAAGGATTCCGTCAGCATACTTGAAATCGCCGTGCTGAAGCTTTAACATTGTGCGGTTGCATGCCTCAAGGATAACGCTCAGATCCATTTGCCACTGGTTCTGCCAGCGGTCAACAAATTCCCTCTCGATAGCGGCGAGCGTGCGCCCAAGTGCCATAGATTTGGAAATGGCGGTGTAGGTTGCATTGTACTCCATAGAAGCATTCTGCGCATCCTCGGTGGTCTTGACACCCTTCTCATCCCAGGCGAGTGCGACCGTCTGGATATAGGAGATATTAGTCTTGCCGAGCCCGATACAGTATTCGTACAGATGCAGTATCAGCTCGGAAGAAAAATGAAGTGTATCATATAAATATGTAACAAACTCTAATTCCTTCGGCTTGATCGGATGCCTGAGATAACTCTCAACGATATCGCATGTCCAGCAGAAATCATCGTTGCCGGCAAGACGATTCATCTGCTCGGTTGTTACGGTTGGTGCCGGAAGCTTGTCTGCGGAGGCGGTCGTGCTGCCGGTGGCTTTTGAAGCGGCAGGGGAAGTATGTCTGCCTGACTGCTGCGTGAAAGCCTGTCCGTCGGTCTGAGCTGCGGAATCTGCAGGGGAAGTACGTCTGCCGGCCTGCTCTGCGGAATCTGCCGGGGCAGTATGTCTGCCGGTCTGCACTGCGGAATCTGCCGGGGGAACCGGTCTGTCGGTCTGTGTTTCGGAAGCTGTCACTGCAGCCGAAGTATCTGACTGCTTCGGAGAAGCAGCGGTCTTTGAGGAAACGTGCTTTGCTGTGCCGTTCGAAGCAGCCTCTGCTTCTGCGGACTTCGACGCGTCTGCCTGGCCGGTGGAACCCCTGACAGAGGTACCGGTCACTGCTTCGGCTCTGCCGGATGATTTCATGATCGGTGTCATCGTACTTTCAGTGTGTGATGCGCTGCCGGTCATCGGTGCAGCCGTATCTGTCATAAGCTCATCCGGATTAAGAACATCGATGCCGAGGATCTCAGAACCGTCCTCACTGCGTGTGATGCGTAAAAGACCCTGCTTCTCCCAGTAATTCAGCGCACGGATGATATCCTTCTCGGTATTCTCCATCTGGTCTGCCAGCGAGGAGATCGACAGATCGTCCTGTCCTGCCTGAATACATTTGGAAAGGTAAAGATACACCTTCACATAGCTGCCGTTTGCTCTGAGCATATATTTCTCGATAAATGTATTGTGAATCGAAGTGACCAACGGGATATGGTTGGAACACAACAAAATATTATCCATGAAAATCCTCCGTTCTCAGCGAAATCTCCGCAGAAATCCCGCATTCTGTATCAGTCTGTACCCTATAATAACACAAAGAAAAAAACTTGCAAACACCGATAAACAGTGGATTTGTGTGGATTTAAAAATGTGGATAATGTGAATGAAAATTAGCGCCTTCGACGAAAACCCCATAAATTCATAGGTTTTTACCAAAAAAATTATCCACAATAATTGTCGACAGTTTTTGACAAAAAATTGTGGATAATGTGGATAACTTATTTATTTACCAGATCTTCTCCGATAGATACTACGTTACCGGCACCCATAGTTATCAACAAGTCCCCGTTGATACATTTTTCTGATAAAAATTTTTCGATTTCTTCAAAAGAAGGAAAATAGTAGGCGTCCTTGCCGAGCTTTTTGAGTTCTTCCTGCAGCGTGCGGGAGGAGATATCGCCCGGATCTGCCTCGCGTGCGGCGTAGATGTCTGCCAGCACGACATTCTCTGCCTGGGACAGTGCCTGTGCAAACTCCTTTAACAGGGCACGGGTTCTTGAGTAGGTGTGTGGCTGGAATACGCACCACAGATGCTTGTGTGGATACTTCTCTGCAGCAGTCAGTGTCGCCGTGATCTCTGTCGGATGGTGTGCATAATCGTCCACGACAGTCACTCCGTTGAAAGATCCCTTCAGCTCGAAACGGCGCTCGGTTCCTTCGAAAGCAAGAAGTCCCTTCCGAATGGAATCCATATCAATGTGGTAATACTGTGCCAGCGCGATGGCGGACAGTGCATTGGCAATGTTGTGGCGACCGATCACATGCAGGTCGATGTGCGCCTCCTTTGTGCCGTTGCAGATCAGGTCGAAGTGACCGTAGCCGTGCTCGTCGAAGCTGATATTATCTGCGAAGTAATCACATTCCTTTGTCAGACCGAAGGTGATCACCGGGCAGTCAAGATTGTCGGTAATCTCGCCAAGTGCAGGGATCTCGCCGTTAATGATCAGCACACCGTTTGAAGGGAGCAGCTCGGCAAAGCGGCGGAAGGAATGGCGGATATCGTTGATATCCTTGAAAAAGTCCAGATGATCCGCATCAATATTTAGTATGATGCCGGCGGTCGGATGGAACTTTAGGAAGCTGTTCGTATATTCGCATGCCTCCGTGATGAAATCGTCCGAATGACCAACGCGGATATTGCCGTTGATCGCTTTGAGGATGCCTCCGACAGAGATAGTCGGATCCTTCTGTGCCTCCAGAAAGATATGCGATACCATGGAGGTTGTCGTTGTCTTTCCGTGCGTGCCGGAGATGGCGATCGCATTCTGATAATTCTTCATGACCTGACCGACCATTTCTGCACGTTCCATCATAGGGATGCCCATTGCCTTGGCTGCCTTAAATTCCGGATTGTCCGGGTGAATGGCTGCCGTGTAGACAACCAGATCGATGTCATTTGTAATATTTTCGGTGGACTGGCCATATATTATATCGATACCAAGTGACTGCAGATGATCCGTGATCTTGCTTTCGTGGGCATCTGAGCCATGTACCTGAAAACCGTAATCGTGCAGAAGCTGGGCAAATCCACTCATGCTGATGCCGCCGATTCCGATGAAATATACATTTGCCGGATGGTTAAAGTCGATTTGATACATAATAAAAACCACGCCTTTCTTCTATGTAATATGTAATGTTCTTACAATATTATAACGAATAGGAGGAAAAATACAATTCTTTTGTGTCATATTTATTCGGAATTTCGTCAGTGTGTGATTGATTTATGTTTTTGTGGGATTCGGCGGCGCCATTGTGCATTTTTTTTGTGAAAAAGGAGGTGATTATGCAAAATTTTGGCAAAAATTAGTCGAAATGTATAAAAAATAGAAAAAATTAACAAATTATTTGTCAAATTTATTCCCATTTTATGAAAGGTGTGTTATAATACAATTATTCTGAACAACAAGGGGTGATATCGTGATAAAGAAAGAAATGATTGCAATGTTACTGGCAGGTGGTCAGGGCTCTCGTCTTGGAGTACTCACAGCAGATGTTGCAAAGCCTGCAGTTGCATTTGGTGGCAAGTATCGTATTATCGACTTTCCATTGAGTAACTGTATTAATTCGGGGGTTGATACAGTTGGTGTCCTGACACAGTATCAGCCGTTGCGTCTGAATACTCACATTGGAATCGGTATTCCGTGGGATTTGGACAGAAATGTCGGGGGAGTTTCAATTCTGCCGCCGTACGAGAAGAGTACGAGCAGTGAATGGTATACAGGAACTGCAAATGCGATTTATCAGAACTTACGGTATATGGAGCAGTATAATCCTGATTATGTACTTATTTTGGGTGGAGATCACATTTATAAGATGGATTACGAGGTGATGCTCGATTTCCATAAAGCCAACAATGCTGATGTTACGTTAGCGACGATTCCTGTTCCGCTGGAAGAAGCAAGCCGTTTTGGTGTAGTTATTACGGATGAGAACAAGAAGATCCAGGAGTTCGAGGAGAAGCCGGAGCATCCGCGCAGCAATCTCGCATCCATGGGTATCTACATATTCTCATGGCCGGTACTGCGTGAGGCACTGCTGAAGCTGAAGGATCAGCCGGCGTGTGATTTCGGTAAGCATATTATTCCTTATTGCCATGAGCAGGGCAAGCGTATCTTTGCATACGAGTACAATGGATACTGGAAGGATGTTGGAACACTTGGCTCTTATTGGGAATCCAACATGGAGCTGATCGATCTGATTCCTGTCTTTAACCTTTATGAGGAGTTCTGGAAGATCTACACGAAGAGTGACCGTATTCCACCGCAGTATATTGCGAAGGATGCGATTGTGGACAAGGCAATCATCGGCGAAGGCTGTGAGATTTATGGAGAGGTTCATAACTCGGTGATCGGCTGTGGTGTCACGATCGAAGCGGGAGCGGTTGTACGGGATTCCATCATTATGAGTTCTACCACGATCGGTGCCGGGACAACGGTTGACAAGTCTATCATTGCAGAGGGCGTTACTGTTGGCAAGAACTGTGAGCTGGGCATCGGTGAAGAGAAAGAAAATAAAGTAAAACCTAGCGTTTATGCGTTTGGTCTGGTAACCATCGGAGAGGATTCTGTGATTCCGGATGGCGTCAAGATTGGAAAGAATACAGCAATTTCCGGCGTGACAGAGCCGGCAGATTATCCGGACGGTCTTTTGGACGGCGGTGAGACTTTGATTAAGGTAGGTGACAGAGAATGAGAGCGATAGGTATTGTATTAGCTGGTGGTAATAGCAGCAGAATGAAGGAGCTTTCCAACAAGAGAGCGATCGCTGCAATGCCAATAGCCGGCAGCTTCCGAAGCATTGATTTTACATTAAGTAATATGACAAACTCACATATTCAGAAGGTGGCTGTGTTTACACAATATAATGCAAAGTCGCTGAATGAGCACCTGAATTCCTCTAAATGGTGGGACTTTGGTAGAAAGCAGGGAGGATTATATGTATTCACCCCTACCACTACACCGGAGAACAGCTACTGGTATCGCGGAACCGCTGATGCGATCGCACAGAACATCGGATTCCTTAAGAGTAGTCATGAGCCTTATGTTGTTATTGCATCCGGTGATGGTGTGTACAAGATGGACTACAATAAAGTCCTTGAGTATCATATTGCAAAGAAAGCAGATTTTACGGTTGTTACAACTGATATGAATGAGAAGGATGATCCAAGCCGTTTTGGCGTGATCTCAACCGATATGGACGGGCGTATCGTCAACTTCGAGGAGAAGCCGATCCAGGCGAAGGGACAGCAGGTTTCTGCGGGAATCTATATTGTCCGCCGCCGCCTTCTGATCGAACTGATCGAGAAGGCCGATCAGGAGGAGAGATACGATTTTGTAAAAGACATCCTGATCCGTTACAAGGATATCAAGAAGATCTACGCATATAAGATGGATACATATTGGAGTAATATTTCCAGCGTGGAATCTTATTTCCGTACCAATATGGACTTCCTGAAGCCGGAGATCCGTGATTACTTCTTCAAGCAGTATCCGGATGTATATTCCAAGGTACAGGATCTGCCGCCTGCAAAATATAACGCAGGATCAGATGTCAGAAACAGTCTTGTATCAAGTGGATGTATCATCAATGGACAGGTAGAGGATTCCATCCTGTTCAAGGAAGTTTATGTTGGAAATAACTGTGTGATCAAGAACTCAATCATTTTGAATGATGTTTACATTGGAGACAATACACATATTGAGAATTGTATCGTAGAAAGCAGAGATACGATTCGCGCTAATACAGAGTATATTGGTGAGAATGGACAGATTCGTATCGTGATTGAGAAGAATGAGCGTTATGCACTTTGATGCCGGACGCGAATGAATAAAGGGGAGAGGTTACCTCGTATTTAAGTAGAATTTGTCTGGAATCAAAGGGGGTTCAAACATGCAGATAACAGATGTGCGTATTCGCAAAATCTCAAAAGAAGGGAAAATGAAGGCAATCGTTTCTATTACTCTTGATGGTGAGTTTGTTGTTCACGACATCAAGGTGATCGAAGGCGAGAAAGGTCTTTTTATTGCGATGCCTAGCAGACGCGCAGGAGATGGAGAATATCGTGATATTGCTCACCCGATCAATTCCCAGACGCGGGAGATGATCCAGAATATCATTTTGGAAAGGTATGAAGCTGTGCTGGAGGAGGACGAGACCGACAGCGCACAGATCTGACCTTAAAGCCCGGAGGGGCAGCAACACAAGAGGGAGATCTTAGAACAGCAGTAAAATGCTGAATATGGGGAAGGTGAATTCACAATATACACCATAAAACGGAGACGGGGGAGTGCCTGTCTCCGTTTTCGACAAAAGAAAGTAGGGCAGACATATGAAAATGAAACCAAAGAAACTGAAACCAAAGAAAATGAAACCAAAGAAACTGAAAACAAACAAGCGGGCGAAAGTGGGAATGCGCAAGAAGATAGACATCAATTCCGTGAAGTGGAAGGTAATGGTGCCGATTACAATGCTCGGCGCGATGCTTTTGATCTGCAGTATCCTCTGTATTGGTCAGCTGCGTGGAATGCTCCGCTCGAGCCAGACGATCTCTGACCGCTATGCGCAGAATATTACAAAGCTTGGCGAGATCGCAGAGGATTTCCAGTCGCTTCACCGTGTGATCTATGAGCATTGTCTGACAAGTGACAGTGCATCGCTGGAGAATCTCTCGACAGAAGCAAGTACCCTTCGCAGCAACATTCAGACTGCCAATATCGAGTACGAGGAGATGATGGGAAAGGGCAGTGAGACGGAGAATTTCCAGAAGTTTGAACAGGACTACGAAGAATATCTCACAAACTTTGAGCAGGCAATCCGCCTGAGTAATAAGGGCAGGAAGGATGATGCGCAGAATCTTGCAAATGGAACGCTGAGTACACTCGGAAGTGACCTGTCTGATCAGATCAGCGAATTGATTCAATATAATAAGAAGGGAATGGATTCGGCAATCGTAAAGCAGAAAAGAAAATATAACTCTTCCTTATTTATAGTGGCAATTCTTCTGATCCTCGGTATGATCGTGGATGTTCTTGGTGTGACGATCAGCCACCGTTACATCAGCCTCCCGCTTGGCAGAATTGACGGGAAGTTGTCCAAGATTGTCGACGATGTCCAGTCGGGTCATGGTGATCTGACGGAGCGAATCTCCGTGGACAGCCGGGATGAGATGGGCAAGATCGCAAAAGGAATTAATGTATTCCTCGAGGCATTACAGACAATCATGAAGGAGATCACTACAAGTGCTGCCAGTCTGGATGAGATCGTCGGTAAGGTATCCGACCATGTAGCGACGGCGAATGACAGCTCTGCGGACATCTCTGCATTGATGCAGCAGCTTGCCGCTTCCATGCAGGAGATTTCTTCAACTATTTCAAATATCAGCGAAAATGCAACTGATGTGAATGGCAATGTGATTGAGCTGGCAAATGCCTCCGGTGACCTGCAGCAGTATGCGGCTGAAATGCGCGTGCGTGCAGAAAAGCTGGAAAGCACAGCGGTTGAAACGAAGAAAAATACCAGCGTTGTGGTGAATGATATCATCAAAAAGCTGGAGGAGGCAATCGAAGGAAGCAAGAGCGTTGAGACAGTTAATGAGCTGACCAATGAGATTTTAAGCATTTCCAGCCAGACCAATCTGCTTGCGCTCAATGCTGCAATTGAGGCAGCACGTGCCGGTGAAGCCGGAAGAGGCTTTGCGGTTGTTGCGGACGAGATCAGTAATCTGGCGGAGGAAAGCCGTAAAGCAGCCAACAACATCCAGAATATCAATCAGGTCGTTGTGGGTGCCGTTGAAGAGCTGACTGAACAGGCGAGAGCAATTGCTTCCTATATAATGGAGAACATTTCGACGGATTATGATGACTTTGTGGCATCCGGTGCACAGTATAAAGAGGATGCTGTGCATGTTGATGAGATCGTTACGCGGTTCCACCGCATGGCAGACGAGGCGCAGGTGCTTGTAGATAATATTACCCGCGCGATCCAGGGAATCAGTGCTGCAGTGGATGAGAGTGCGAACGGTGTGGGGTCTGCTGCAACTAATACTGCAGATCTGGTGCAGGGTATTGGTTCGATCTCTGCACAGATGAAAGAGAACAAAGAGATCGCTGAAAAATTAAATGACGAAGCCGGAAAATTCGAACGTGTCTAATGCGAGCCGTCACCGGATCGGGAGTTGTGCAAATTAACAACAACCGGTTTTGGTGACGGATTTTTTTGTGCAAATCGTAGAAAAATAAAAAAAGATGAAAAAATTGAAAAAAAACCTTGAAAAGCCTGTAAAATCTTGCTACAATAGCAAATGCTGTGACATTGATAGCTGTGAAGCGCGAGGTTGCTGTCATCTGGTAACGAATGACAGGTTTTCCGTGGAGCGAATGTCAAGTTAGGAAACTGGCGACAAGTCACTGTACCAATTTAACAATCCGTGTGAACGGATAAGAACAGAAGGGAAGTCCTGCGTTACCCGATGTGATTCAACAGGACACACCCGGATAAGTGTACAGTCACCACTTGTTGCGCTATTACAACGAGCATGATTCGATGCCAATCAGATCAGTTTGCTCGCAAAAGTGCGAAAAGGAGGCGGCTTTTTTTATGGCTAACGTAATGAGAATTACACTGAAGGCGTATGACCACAATCAGATTGATCATGCTGCTGGGAAGATTATTGAGACGGCAAAGAAGACTGGCGCTAATGTAAGCGGTCCGGTACCTCTTCCAACGAAGAAGGAAGTAGTTACAATTCTTCGTGCTGTTCACAAGTACAAAGATTCCAGAGAGCAGTTTGAGCAGAGAACTCACAAGAGACTGATTGATGTTATCGCTCCAACACAGAAGACCATCGAAGCATTAACAAAGATGGAGATTCCTTCCGGTGTAGCTGTACAGCTCAAGATGAAGGAAAAGTAAGATTAAATGAGAAAGTCCTTAGGGTTTATATAAACTGAGTTTTTTGAATCAAACTTGCACATTATAGACCGTCTAGGATGAATACGATTCCAACCGGCAGCGTGGGCTGTGCGAGCCAATCGTATTCCGCTGTAGATTAACAGGAGGTGCAACATTATGAAGAAAGCTATTTTAGCAACGAAGATCGGTATGACACAGATCTTCAACGAGAACGGAGTATTAACTCCGGTAACTGTACTTCAGGCAGGTCCTTGCTTCGTAACACAGGTAAAGACAGTCGAGAATGATGGGTACAGTGCAGTGCAGGTAGGATATGTTGATAAGAAGGATAAGGTTATCAGCAAGGATTCTACAGGCAAGAAGGAAGTAAAGAGAAGTCATGGCGTAAACAAGCCTCTTCAGGGACACTTCGCAAAAGCAGGAGTATCCGGCAAAAGATATCTGAAAGAGTTTAAGTTTGAGGACGCTGAGGAGTACACACTTGGTCAGGAGATCAAGGCTGACATTTTTGAAGCCGGAGATAAGATCGATGCAAGCGGCACTACAAAGGGAAAAGGTTTCCAGGGTGCAATCAAGAGACATGGTCTCCACAGAGGACCTATGGGACATGGTTCCAAGTTCCACAGACATGCAGGTTCCAACGGTGCTTGTTCTGATCCTAGCCGTGTATTCAAGGGCAAGAAGATGCCTGGTCAGATGGGTGGCGTTAAGAGAACGATCCAGAATCTTGAAATCGTTCGCGTAGACGCAGAGCAGAATCTCATCCTGGTTAAGGGCGCAGTTCCCGGACCAAAGAAATCTGTTGTGACCATCAAGGAAAGCGTTAAAACTGCTAAATAATTCTTTTGGAAAGGAGGAACACACAGATGGCTAACGTATCTGTTTATAATATGGAAGGCAGCGAAGTTGGAAAGCTTGATCTTAACGATAGCGTATTCGCTGTTGATGTAAATGAGCATTTGATGCATATGGCTGTTGTATTACAGCTTGCAAATAAACGTCAGGGCACTCAGAAGGCTAAGACACGTTCTGAGGTGAGCGGTGGCGGAAGAAAGCCATGGAGACAGAAGGGAACAGGTCATGCAAGACAGGGTTCCACAAGATCTCCACAGTGGACAGGCGGTGGAGTTGTATTTGCTCCAACACCGAGAGATTATTCATTCAAGATGAATAAGAAAGAGAAGGCCGGTGCAATTAAATCCGCACTGACAACAAAGGTAAACGAGGAGAAATTCTTCGTAATGGATTCTTTGAAGTTTGATGAGATCAAGACAAAGAAGATGGTAAGCGTTCTTGATGCATTAAAGGTAAACAAAGCACTCGTTGTACTTGACGGCGAGGACAATGACAACGTAGAGGTTTCTGCAAGAAACATCGCCGGAGTCAGAACGGTTTACTCCAACGCAATCAACGTATATGACATTCTGAAGTATGATACAATCATCATCACAAAGAGTGCTGTAGCAAAGCTTGAGGAGGTGTACGCATAATGGCAGATTTGAAATATTATGATGTTATCCAGAAGCCAATCGTGACAGAGAAGTCCATGGCATCTATGGAAGAGAAAAAGTACACATTCGCTGTTCATCCGGATGCTACAAAGAGCCAGGTGAAAGAAGCTGTTGAGAAGCTTTTCGACGGAACAAAGGTTTCAAAGGTAAACACAATGAACTGTGACGGTAAGACTCGTCGCCGTGGAAGAACTCAGGGTAAGACAGCTAAGTATAAGAAAGCGATTGTACAGCTTACAGAGGACAGCAAGGATATCGAGATCTTTGAGGGACTGTAAAATCTGAGTAAGACCTAAAACGCCTGGAAAACCTATCGGGCGGATCAAATATAAGTATTTGAAAGGAGAAAATGTCATGGGAATTAAAACATTTAACCCATATACACCTTCCAGAAGACATATGACTACAATGGATCGTGCTGAGATTACAGCTACAACTCCTGAGAAGTCACTGACCGTGTCTTTAAAGAAGAACGCCGGACGTAATGCACAGGGTAAGATCACTGTAAGACATCGTGGTGGCGGATCAAGAAGAAAATACAGAATTATCGATTTTAAGAGAAATAAGGATGGTATTCCGGCAATTGTTAAGACAATCGAGTACGATCCAAACAGAACAGCAAATATCGCACTGATCAGCTATGCAGATGGTCAGAAGGCATATATCCTCGCTCCGGAGGGACTGAAGGTTGGTCAGAAGATCATGAACGGTCCTGAGGCAGAGATCGCAGTAGGAAACGCACTTCCACTTCAGAACATTCCAGTAGGTTCTCAGGTTCATAACATTGAGCTTTACCCTGGAAAAGGCGGTCAGCTTGTTCGTTCCGCTGGTAACAGCGCACAGCTGATGGCTAAGGAAGGTAAGTATGCAACACTTCGTCTTCCTTCAGGCGAGATGAGAATGGTTCCTATTGTATGCCGCGCAACAATCGGTGTTGTAGGAAATGGTGAGCATGCACTTGTTAATATCGGTAAGGCAGGACGTAAGCGTCACATGGGTATCAGACCTACTGTTCGTGGTTCTGTTATGAACCCTAACGACCATCCACACGGTGGTGGTGAAGGTAAGACAGGTATCGGCCGTCCGGGTCCATGTACTCCTTGGGGCAAGCCTGCACTTGGCTTAAAGACACGTAAGAAGAACAATAAGTCAAATAAACTGATCGTAAGAAGAAGAGACGGAAAGGCTTTGGCTAAATAATAAGTCAAAGCAGTCTGCTTGAAGATTGGATTAGCCGTTAAGGCAGAATGGAGGATACAATGGCACGTTCATTAAAGAAAGGACCTTTCATCGATGCAAGCCTTGAGAAAAAGGTAAACGCTGCAGTCGCATCCGGTGATAAGGCAGTGATCAAAACATGGTCTCGTCGTTCCACTATTTTCCCATCATTCGTAGGATTGACATTTGCTGTACATGACGGTAGAAAGCATGTACCTGTATATGTTACCGAGGATATGGTAGGACACAAGCTCGGCGAGTTCGTAGCTACCAGAACCTACAGAGGTCACGGTAAGGACGAGAAGAAGGGCCGTTAGTCATTGATGACAGCGGAGAGATAAATTAACAGAGAATCGAAAGGAGGCTTCACAAATGGCTAAGGGGCATAGATCTCAGATTAAGAGAGAGAGAAATGAGAACCAGAAAGACACCAGACCTTCAGCTAAGTTATCTTATGCAAGAGTTTCAGTTCAGAAGGCTTGTTATGTGTTAGATGCCATCAGAGGCAAAGATGTAGAGACAGCAATCGGTATTTTGACATATAATCCAAGATATGCGTCCAGCATTATCTTAAAGTTATTACAGTCTGCAGTTGCAAATGCTGAGAACAACAATGGTATGAATCCTGAGAATTTGTACATTGAAGAGTGTTATGCAAATAAAGGACCGACAATGAAGAGAATCAAACCAAGAGCGCAGGGTAGAGCATACCGTATTGAGAAGAGAATGAGTCATATCACGATCGTACTCAACGAGCGCTAATCATAAGTTTGCTTCAGATCAGAATTTTTGATCTGTGAAAGGAGATTAAAATGGGACAGAAGGTTAATCCTCATGGTTTAAGAGTCGGTGTTATCAGTGACTGGGATTCCAATTGGTTTGCAGAGGGTAAATTTGCAGACTATCTTGTAGAAGATTACAAGATCAGAGAATTTGTAAAGAAGAAATTATACAGCGCTGGTATTTCAAAGATCGAGATTGAGAGACCGACAGATAAAGTAAGAGTTATCATTCATACAGCAAAGCCTGGATTCGTAATCGGTAAGGGCGGTGCTGAGATTGAGAATCTGAAGAAAGAGTTATTAAAGGTTTTAGATCGCAAGGTTGCATTGGATATCAAGATCATGGACATCAAGAATCCGGACAGCCATGCGCAGTTAGTAGCAGAGAATATTGCGCAGCAGCTTGAGAATCGTATCTCCTTCCGTCGTGCAATGAAGTCTGCAATGGGCAGAACGATGAAGACAGGCGCAAAGGGTGTGAAGGCATCTTGCTCCGGACGTCTGGGCGGTGCTGATATGGCTCGTACAGAGTTCTACAGCGAGGGTACAATTCCTCTTCAGACACTTCGTGCTGATATTGATTATGGCTTCGCTGAGGCTGACACAACTTATGGTAAGGTTGGTGTTAAGGTATGGGTTTACCATGGTGAAGTTCTTCCAACCAAGAATAACAAAAAGGAAGGGAGCGATAAATAATGTTAATGCCAAAGAGAGTAAAACATCGCAAGCAGTTCCGCGGTAGAATGACAGGAAAAGCGCTCAGAGGAAACAAGATCACAAATGGTGATTTTGGTATCGTGGCTTTAGAGCCGGCATGGATCAAATCCAACCAGATTGAGGCAGCCCGTATTGCGATGACACGTTATATCAAGCGTGGTGGTAAAGTTTGGATCAAGATTTTCCCTGACAAGCCAGTAACAAAGACTCCTGCCGAGACTCGAATGGGTAAAGGTAAAGGTGCGCTGGAGTACTGGGTAGCTGTTGTAAAACCTGGTCGTGTAATGTTCGAGATTTCAGGTGTATCAGAAGAGGTAGCAAGAGAGGCTTTACGTCTTGCAACTCATAAGTTGCCTGTTAAATGTAAGGTCGTATCTCGTGCAGACTTAGAAGGAGGTGCGGGCAGTGAAGAGTAAGCAGTTTATGGAAGAATTGAAAAGTAAGTCCGTTACAGAATTAAATGAAGATTTAGTTGCTGCAAAGAAAGAGCTGTTCAATCTGAAGTTCCAGAATGCAACAAATCAGCTGGATAATACGAGCCGTATTAAGGAAGTTAAGAAGAATATCGCAAGAATTCAGACAGTGCTCGCATCCCAGAACTAATTCATTTGATAGAAGCCCTATGGAAAGGAGGACACGATCGTGGAGAGAAATCTTAGAAAGACTCGTGTAGGTAAAGTAGTAAGTGATAAGATGGATAAGACAATCGTTGTTGCAGTTGTTGATAACGTTAAGCATCCACTTTATAACAAGATCATCAAGAGAACTCGTAAGCTGAAAGCTCATGATGAGGAGAATACATGCAAGATCGGTGACAGAGTAAGAGTAATGGAGACCAGACCTTTGTCTAAGGACAAGAGATGGAGACTGGTAGAGGTTATCGAGAAAGCAAAATAATTGTGAGCCGGGTATTAGACGGCAGAATATGGAGGTAATTATGATACAGCAGGAATCAAGACTGAAAGTAGCTGATAATACAGGTGCTAAAGAGCTTCTTTGTATCAGAGTTATGGGTGGTTCAACCAGAAGATATGCAAGTATCGGTGACGTCATCGTTGCTTCTGTAAAAGATGCAACACCAGGCGGTGTTGTAAAGAAGGGTGATGTCGTTAAGGCTGTTGTAGTTCGTACAGTAAACAGCACTCGTCGTCCTGATGGATCCTACATCAAGTTTGATGAGAATGCAGCCGTTATCATCCGTGACGACAAGACACCAAGAGGTACACGTATCTTTGGACCAGTCGCAAGAGAGTTGAGAGATAAGCAGTTCATGAAAATTGTTTCATTAGCACCGGAAGTATTATAAGGAGGGTATCGACAATGGCAACAAGTAAGATTAAAAAAGGCGATACCGTAAAAGTAATCGCCGGTAAAGATAAAGGCCGTGAGGGCAAGGTAACATCCGTTAAGGATGGCAAGGTTATTATCGAGGGAATCAACCAGGTAACAAAGCATACAAAGCCAAATCAGGCAAATCCTCAGGGCGGCATCGTTCAGAAGTCAGCTCCTCTGGATATTTCAAACGTAATGTATGTGAGCAAGGGAAAGGTTTCCCGTGTTGGCTTTAAGGTAGAGGACGGTAAGAAGGTTCGCTACGCAAAGGCAACAGGTGAAGTAATCGACTAATAACTGGAAAGGAGGCAATCTAACGTGGCTCGTTTAAAAGAAAAGTATAACAACGAAATCGTTGATGCAATGACCAAGAGATTTGGTTATGAAAATATAATGCAGGTACCTAAGCTCGAGAAGATCGTAGTAAACATGGGTGTCGGCGAAGCAAAAGAGAACTCCAAGATTTTGGATTCTGCAATTGCTGATTTGGAAAAGATCACAGGTCAGAAGGCCGTTACAACAAAGGCAAAGAATTCTGTCGCAAACTTCAAGATTCGTGAGGGAATGCCAATCGGATGTAAGGTAACACTCCGTGGTGAGAAAATGTATGAGTTCCTGGATCGTCTTGTAAACCTCGCACTGCCACGAGTTCGTGACTTTAGAGGTGTTAATCCTAACGCATTCGACGGTAGAGGTAACTACGCTCTTGGTATCAAGGAGCAGTTAATCTTCCCTGAGATCGAGTATGATAAGGTTGACAAGGTCAGAGGTATGGACATTATCGTTGTAACTACCGCTGAGACTGATGAAGAAGCTCGTGAATTATTGGCACAGTTCGGTATGCCATTCAAGAAGTAAGGAGGGAATCTCATGGCTAAGACTTCTATGAAAGTTAAGCAGCAGCGTAAGGCAAAGTTCTCTACAAGAGAATATAGTCGTTGCAGAATTTGTGGTCGCCCACATGCTTATTTAAGAAAATACGGAATCTGCAGAATCTGCTTCCGTGAATTAGCATACAAGGGACAGATCCCAGGCGTGAAGAAAGCAAGCTGGTAAGGAGGTAAAACAAGATGATGACGAGCGATCCAATTGCAGATATGCTTACAAGAATCCGTAATGCCAATACTGCAAAGCATGATACAGTAGATGTACCAAGCTCAAAGATGAAGATCTCTATCGCTGAGATCCTTCTCAAAGAGGGTTATATCAAGAAATATGACGTGATTGACGTTGACGGAATTAAGACAATTCATATCACATTAAAATATGGCGCAGACAAGAACGATAAGATTATTACCGGTCTCAAGAGAATTTCTAAGCCGGGTCTTAGAGTTTATGCTGGCAAGGATGAGCTTCCAAAGGTTCTCGGAGGACTTGGAATTGCTATCATTTCTACCAACAAGGGAGTTATGACAGACAAGGAAGCTAGAAAAGAAAACGTTGGCGGTGAAGTACTGGCATTTGTCTGGTAATCATACCAGAAAGTCAGCCACCCATTAAACCAAGAATATGGAGGTGCACGGCATGTCACGAATCGGAAAAATGCCTATCGCGATACCGGCTGGTGTAACAGTTGATATTGCAGAAAATAATAAAGTGACTGTAAAGGGACCAAAGGGAACACTTGAGAGAGTGCTTCCTGCAGAGATGGAGATCAAGAAAGAGGGAGACGAGATCATCGTTAACCGTCCAAACGATCTTAAGAAGATGAAATCTCTCCATGGTCTTACAAGAACTCTGATCAACAACATGGTTGTTGGTGTAACAGAGGGATATGAGAAGAAGCTCGAAGTTAACGGTGTTGGTTACAGAGCTGTAAAGAAGGGAAAGCTTCTTACGCTGTCCCTGGGATACTCTCATCCGGTAGAGATGGAAGATCCTGAAGGAATCGAAGTTGTAGTTGAGGACGCTAACACACTGGTTGTTAAGGGAATCGACAAGGAAAAGGTTGGCCAATACGCTGCTGAAATCAGAGAGAAGAGAGCTCCGGAGCCTTATAAGGGTAAAGGTATTAAGTATGCTGATGAAGTAATCAGACGTAAGGTTGGTAAGACCGGTAAGAAATAATATAAAGGAGTGAAAATACGATGATTAAGAAGCAGTCAAGAAGTGATGTTCGTGTGAAGAAACACATGAAGGTTCGTAATCGTCTTTCAGGCACAGCTGAGAGACCACGTTTAGCTGTATTTAGAAGCAATAATCATATGTACGCACAGGTTATTGATGATACCGTAGGAAATACTCTGGTTTTCGCTTCTACCCTTCAGAAAGATGTGAAGGACGGTCTTGAGAAGACAAATAACGTAGATGCAGCAGCAAAGCTTGGTGAGATCATCGCCAAGAAAGCTTTGGATAAAGGAATTAACACAGTAGTATTTGACCGTGGCGGTTTTGTATATCAGGGCAAGGTAAAAGCTTTGGCTGAGGCAGCCAGAGAAGCAGGCTTGAATTTCTAAGATTAGGAGGAGAACTCATGAAACGTACAATTATTGACCCAAGCCAGTTAGAGCTGGAAGATAATGTAGTAACGATTAAGCGTGTAACCAAGGTTGTTAAGGGTGGACGTAATATGAGATTTACTGCATTAGTAGTAGTTGGCGATAAGAACGGACATGTAGGTGCTGGTCTGGGTAAGGCCACAGAGATTCCTGAGGCTATCCGTAAAGGAAAAGAAGCTGCAGAGAAGAACCTTGTCGAAGTTCCTATCGATGAGAACGGAAGCGTACCACATGACTTCAATGGTAAGTTCGGTAGCGCATCTGTATTGATTAAAAAGGCTCCAGAAGGTACTGGAATCATCGCCGGTGGTCCGGCACGTGCCGTACTTGAGCTTGCAGGATACAAGAACATTCGTACAAAGTCTCTTGGTTCAAACAACAAGCAGAACGTTGTACTTGCAGCGATCGAGGGACTTAAGAATCTTAAGACTCCTGAGGAAGTTGCAAAGGCTCGTGGTATTTCTGTAGAAGAGCTGTTAGGCTAAAAGGAGGATCAAAATGGCAGGAAAGTTAAAGGTTACATTAGTGAAATCTACGATCGGTGCCATTCCAAAGCATCGTGCAACAGTGGAAGCGCTCGGCTTAAAGAAACTCAATAAGTCAGTTGAGCTTCCTGACAATGATGCAGTCAGAGGAATGATCTGGCATGTAAAGCATCTTGTAAAGGTAGAAGAGATCTAAGCAGGATATATGTCAAACGAAAGAAATGTCTCATTTTATGGGGCATTTTTTTCGTAGTCAATTTTTTTGGAATAAGGCTTTTCATGACGCAAATTATGTGTTATGATATATGATGTGTCGCTTTGCAGACACATGTAACAATTGCGAGGGTAAATGAGATCACCGTTCTCATTTAAGGGGTATTGGTCATACCCTGCGTCAGGATCGGTCAATCCGCAAAATGACCGTGGATGCGCATAGCCCGTTAGTATTTATAATCAGGAGGTAATTACAATGAATTTATCAACACTCAGACCAGCAGAAGGCTCAAAGCAGAGCAACAATTTCAGAAGAGGCCGTGGTCATGGATCAGGAAACGGTAAGACAGCAGGTAAGGGACATAAGGGTCAGAAGGCACGTTCAGGTGCTCCACGTCCGGGTTTTGAAGGTGGTCAGATGCCACTGTACAGACGTATTCCTAAGAGAGGTTTCACAAACATCAACTCTAAGGAGATCGTTGCAATCAATGTAGATAAGCTTAACAAGTTTGAAGACGGTGCAGTAGTTACTGTAGCTGCTTTACTTGAGGCAGGTGTTATCAGTAATCCTAAGGATGGAGTTAAGATACTCGGAAATGGAGAATTAACTAAGAAGCTTACAGTTCAGGTAAATGCATTCAGTAAGAGTGCTGCTGAGAAGATTGAGGCTCTTGGTGGAAAAGCTGAGGTGATCTAAGGATGTTCGAAACAGTCCGCAATGCATTTAAGATTAAGGATTTGAGGAAAAAGATCCTCTACACACTCTTCATTCTTGTCGTAGTGCGTATCGGATGTCAGCTTCCTATCCCGGGTGTAGATGCCGACTACATTTCACAGTGGTTCGCAGATCAGAACTCCTTGGATTTCTTTAATCAGTTGACCGGTGGTTCCTTTGAGAAAATGTCTATTTTCGCACTGAACATTACACCGTATATCACATCTTCCATTATCTTGCAGCTGCTCACGATTGCAATTCCTCGTCTCGAGGAGCTGCATAAGGACGGCGAAGAGGGAAGAAAGAAGATCTCTGAGTATACGAGATATGTAACAATCGTACTTTCTCTGATGGAAAGTGCCGCAATGGCAATCGGTTTTGCCAGCCAGGGTCTCCTGACAGATGGGGCTACATTTACATCCATCACAGTTTGTATCGTATCCATGACAGCAGGTTCTGCTCTTTTAATGTGGCTTGGTGAGCAGATTACAGAGCATGGTGTTGGAAACGGTATTTCAATCATCCTGTTATACAACATCGTGTCACGTATGCCTGAGGACATAAGTTCCCTGTTCAACAAGTTCGTCAAGAACGCTTCTACAACAGTGAACAGTCTGCTGGCTGCTGTTATTATTATCGGAGTGCTTGTAGCAATGGTTGTTTTCATCATCTATCTTTCCGATGGTGAGAGAAGAATCAGTGTACAGTATTCTCAGAAGACAAGAGGCCGCAAGCTTGTTGGCGGACAGTCTTCACATATTCCGCTTAAGGTAAACACAGCAGGCGTTATCCCGGTAATCTTTGCCGGATCCCTGTTCTCAATGCCTATTGTTATCGCAAACTTCGCAGGTGTTCAGCCGGCATCCGGTGCAGGCGCATCTTTATTCCAGAAGTTCCTCAAGGTTCTGAACCAGAACGCATGGTGCAACTTCGAGAGTTTTGGCGAGTTTAAGTATACATTAGGTCTTGTTGTATATATTGCATTGATCATTTTCTTTGCTTACTTCTACACATCAATCACTTTCAATCCACAGGAGATTGCCATGAACATGAAGAAGCAGGGAGGATTCATTCCGGGTATCCGTCCGGGAAAACCGACGATGGATTATCTGACCAGTGTACTCAACAGCATCATCTTCATTGGTGCGACAGGTCTGTCAATCGCTTCACTTGTTCCGATTTTCTTCTCGGGAGCATTTGGTGCTGATGTATCTTTCGGTGGAACATCAATGATCATTATCGTAGGTGTTGTTATCGAGACATTGAAGCAGATCGAGTCACAGATGCTGGTTCGTCATTACAGAGGTTTCATCAGCGAGTAATTATCGCGTATTGTCTTTTGTGATGACTGCATAAGAGATATGGAATCCCCGCACCCAGGCGCAGCCACTGCCCGGATGTGGGGATTTTTTCAGAAAAGAGGGACAATATGGAAAAACCAATCTTATATATTGTGATACCTTGTTACAACGAGGAAGAAGTGCTGCCGATCACCAGTGGGGAATTTCTGGCGAAGATCAATTCGCTGGCATCGAAGGACAAGATCAGTGAAGACAGCCGTGTGCTTTTCGTCAATGACGGAAGCAAGGACCGGACCTGGGAGATCATCAAAGAGCTTTCCAAAGAGGACGAACACTATATCGGAATCTCGCAGAGCCGCAATCGGGGTCATCAGAATGCTGTGCTGGCGGGACTCATGGAGGCAAAAGACAAGGCGGATATTACGATCTCCATCGACTGTGACGGACAGGATGACATCAATGCGATGGACAATATGGTGGATGCGTATCTGGACGGCTGTGAGATTGTTTACGGCGTCCGCAGCAAGCGTGATACGGATACGTTCTTTAAGAGAGCGACAGCGCAGGGATTTTACAAGCTGTTAAATGTCATGGGGGCAGAGGTGGTCTATAATCATGCCGATTACCGTCTGGTGTCCTCCAGAGTGCTGCATGAATTTGCAAATTTCAAGGAGGTCAATCTGTATCTGCGCGGCATGTTTCCACTGGTGGGCTTCAAAAGCACAAGCGTGTATTATGAGCGCCACGAAAGGATTGCCGGTGAGAGCCATTATCCGCTCAGTAAGATGTTGGGACTTGCCTTTGACGGTATCACGAGCCTGAGCATCAAACCGATCCGGATCATCACCGGGATCGGCACCTTTATCTCACTGCTCAGCTTTCTGGCGATCATCTGGACGTTTATCATGTTCTATATGAAGCACAGCGTGGTCGGCTGGGCAAGTACAATCAGTATTATCTGCTTCATTGGCGGTGTGCAGCTGATCTGCCTCGGTGTTCTGGGCGAGTACATCGGCAAGATCTATATGGAAGTCAAGCACAGACCTCGTTACATCATCAGTGACAGAACAGAAGACGACAAATAAATATCCGTCTGCAGGCGGTTGGAGATGTGCAAAATACCGGTTCGCAGGCGGTCACAAAAAACGGTTGAAAAATAAACCGCCTTGGAGTATCATATACTATAGACGTCTTTTTGAAGATGTGAAGGGTATGATACACGTGAAAGGAGAATATATTCATGAAGATTATTATGTTGGGGGCACCAGGTGCCGGAAAGGGAACACACGCTGGCAAGATTTCAGAGAAATATGGCATTCCTCATATTTCCACCGGTGATATTTTCCGTGAGAATATCAAGAACGGTACAGAGCTTGGAAAGAAAGCAAAGGGCTATATGGATGCCGGAGAGCTTGTTCCGGATGAGCTTACCTGTGATCTTGTTGTAGACAGAATCCACCAGGACGATGCAAAGAACGGTTATGTACTCGATGGATTCCCAAGAACCATCCCTCAGGCTGAGGCGCTGACAAAGGCTCTGGCAGCTACCGGTGAGAAGGTTGATTATGCAATCGAGATCAATCTTGCAGATCAGGTGATCATTGATCGTATGAGCGGTAGAAGAGTATGCTCCTGCGGTGCAACCTATCATATTGTAAACATTCCTCCAAAGAAAGAAGGAATCTGCGATAAATGTGGTAAGGAGCTTGTGATCCGTAAGGATGATGAGCCTGAGACCGTTAAGAAGAGACTGGAAGTATATCATGAGCAGACAGCTCCATTGATCGACTATTATAAGAATGAAGGTATTCTCCGTGTTGTCGATGGAACAACAGGACTTGAACAGGGCTTCAAGGACATCTGCGCAATCCTGGATGGTGAGCAGTAAATAGAATCACACCGGCGGATTTCCAGCCGTGTCGGCGCGACGACTAAAAATTCATTATAAAGATGAGGAAAGAAGGCATAATATGTCAGTAACAATTAAATCAGAACACGAAATTGAACTTATGAGAGAGGCTGGAAGAATCCTGTCCATCGTTCATCAGGAGATGGCAAAGATCATTCGTCCGGGCATATCCACCATGGACATCAACCGCAAGGGCGAGGAAGTGATCCGTAGCTATGACTGCATTCCGTCCTTCCTGAATTATCAGGGATACCCGGCATCCATCTGTGTATCCGTCAACGATGAGGTCGTTCATGGCATTCCTAATAAGAAGAGGATCCTGCAGGAGGGCGATATCGTCAGTCTTGATGCGGGTGTTATTTATAAGGGGTATCATTCCGATGCTGCCAGAACGCATGCAGTCGGACAGATTTCCGAGGAGAACAGACGTCTCATCGATGTGACGCGCCAGAGCTTCTTCGAGGGCATCAAGTATGCCAAAGCAGGTAACCACCTCTTTGAGATTTCCAAAGCAGTTCAGGATTTTGCAGAGGCAAACGGATATGGAGTTGTACGTGATCTGGTTGGTCATGGTGTAGGTAAGGATCTCCATGAGGAGCCGCAGATTCCGAATTACAAACCGATCGGACGCGGTATGAAGCTTCGTCCGGGTATGACACTGGCGATCGAGCCGATGATTAATATCGGAACCTGGGAGGTATGGGTTCTTGAGGATGACTGGACCGTTGTAACACAGGATTCTCTGAACTCCGCACACTATGAGAATACGGTCCTGATCACCGAGGGTGAGCCGGAGTTATTATCTTATCCGGAATGGGATCATAATTATGAAACAATAAAGGCGTAAGAATGGAGGAAATATGTCAAAGGAAGATGTAATAGAAATTGAGGGTATTGTTGTAGAGAAGCTGCCCAATGCAATGTTTAAGGTAGAGCTGGAGAATGGTCATCAGGTACTGGCTCACATCAGCGGAAAGCTTCGCAAGAACTTTATCCGTATTTTGCCGGGCGATAAGGTGACAATGGAAATGTCTCCGTACGATCTGACAAAGGGACGTATTACCTGGAGAGACAAATAACCGGTACAGCCGGTAGGATGATCGGAGCTGTCCACAGCGTATATTGTGGACGGCTCCGTTTTCTTTTTGAATAATATGAAAAAAATAAAAAGTTTGTCTTGCAATGCCTAAAATTTTATGATATAGTGGTTAATGGACTTTTCTGAAAGGAGGTTATTGCTGTGAAAGTTAGATCTTCAGTAAAACCGATTTGCGAAAAATGTAAGGTCATCAAGAGAAAGGGTCGCGTCAGAGTAATCTGCGAGAATCCTAGACACAAACAGAGACAGGGCTAATGAGAGAACGGAAACCAAAGCATATCACTTTGGCTTTTCTGTTGTTAAAATAGAACTTGCTTTCTGTAATTATAGTGCGTTTTATAACATGCGCACTGTGACATTGTGGATGGAGTGATTACCCATCTCATCACGGCTATGTGTCATTTCATAGCAGGATGGTCCTGCCACGGCAGATGATGACTGCGGCGTAGATCGATCGTCAATTCGCAGGCGATCCCGAGGGACAGCAATAGGGCTGTCATAGTGAAAAATGTCTATGCAGTGGGATTACAATTTAAAGCGGCTGAAGATGAAGGAACCATCTATTCCCTCATCGAAATCACTGAAAGCATGGGGATTCCCATGTGACCGGCAGCGTGGCTGCCACGAAACTCATTGTAAAATAGAAAATTAACGGAGGTGTAAAGTACACATGGCTCGTATTAGTGGTGTAGATTTACCAAGAGAGAAACGTGTAGAAGTTGGTCTTACCTATATTTATGGTATCGGACTTACCAGCTCAAAGCGTATTTTGGCAGAAGCTAATGTCAATCCTGACACACGTGTCAAGGATCTTACGGACGAGGAAGTTTCCCGTATCCGTGATGTCATTGACGAGACACAGACAGTAGAGGGTGATCTTCGCAGAGAGATCGCAATGAACATCAAGAGACTCCAGGAGATCGGATGTTACAGAGGTATTCGTCATAGAAAGGGTCTGCCGGTTCGTGGACAGAAGACAAAGACAAATGCCAGAACTCGCAAGGGTCCTAAGCGTACTGTCGCTAATAAGAAAAAGTAATTTAGGTAGGAACAGTTAGACACTCTACCAAAATCTAACTAGGAGGGTTTGATAATGGCTAAAGTAGCAACAAAGAAGGCAACAAAGAAGCGTGTCAAGAAGAATGTCGGACATGGACAGGCACACATTCAGTCTTCCTTTAATAATACAATCGTTACGCTTACAGATTCAGAAGGAAATGCTATTTCCTGGGCAAGCGCAGGCGGATTAGGATTCAGAGGATCCAAAAAGTCAACTCCATATGCAGCACAGATGGCTGCAGAGACAGCAGCAAAAGCAGCTCTGCCACATGGTTTGACATCTGTTGACGTTATGGTTAAGGGACCTGGTTCAGGCCGTGAGGCAGCAATTCGTGCACTGCAGGCATGCGGTATCGATGTAACAAGCATCAGAGACGTAACACCTGTACCACATAATGGATGCCGCCCACCGAAGCGTCGTCGTGTTTAATCAATGATTACCAGATTAGGAGGATATAGAAATGGCAAGAGATATGACGCCTGTACTGAAGAGATGTAGAGCTCTTGGTATTGAGCCTGCATACATGGGACTTGATAAGAAGTCTAAGAGAAATGTTCGCGCTGGCAGAAAGCCAAGTGAGTATGCATTACAGTTAAAAGAGAAGCAGAAAGCAAAATTTATCTACGGTGTACTTGAGAAGCCGTTCAGAAACAATTTTGCAAAGGCACAGAAGTTAAAATACGGTACAACCGGTGAGAACCTTATGATTCTCCTTGAGCTGAGACTGGACAACGTAGTATTCCGTATGGGATACGCACGCACCAGAAAAGAAGCTCGTCAGATCGTTGGACACAAGCATGTACTTGTAAACGGCAAGTGTGTAAACATTCCATCTTACACAGTTAAGCCGGGCGATAAGATCGAGATCAAGGAAAAGGTTAAGGGATACCAGAGATATAAAGATGTTCTGGAGACTACCGAAGGCAGACTGATCCCGGATTGGCTTGAGGCTGATCATGAGACTCTGACTGGTACGGTTAAAGAGATTCCTACAAGAGAGCAGATTGATGTTCCTGTAAATGAAGTGCTTATCGTCGAGTTATATTCTAAGTAATAACCGGATAGCATGTGAGCATAAACCCAAAAGGAGGGTCCTGGAGTGCTTGATTTTAAAGAACCAAATATTGAGATTGTTGAGATTTCAGAAGATAAGAAATATGGACGTTTTGTTGTAGAACCTCTGGAAAGAGGATACGGTACGACTTTGGGTAATTCTCTCAGAAGAATTATGCTTTCATCATTGCCGGGTACAGCTGTTAGTCATATTAAGATTGATGGCGTCGTTCATGAGTTCAGCTCCATTCCTGGAGTAAAAGAAGATGTTACAGAGATCATCATGAACATCAAGAGTTTAGCAATCAAAAACAACAGCGACTCCGATGAAGTTAAGACAGCATATATCGAGGCTTCCGGCGAAGGCGTAGTTACAGCAGCAGACATTCAGGTGGATTCCGATATCGAGATCGTTAATCCTGATCAGGTGATTGCTACACTGAGTGGCGGTCCTGACTGCAAGCTCTACATTGAGATGACGATTGTCAATGGACGTGGATATGTCAGCTCTGATAAGAACAAGAGAGATGACCTGCCGATCAACGTGATCGCCATTGACTCGATCTTCACTCCGGTAGAGAGAGTAAATATTCAGATAGAAAATACTCGTGTTGGTCAGATTACAGATTATGATAAGCTGACCCTTGAGATATTCACAAACGGAACAATTGAGCCAAGCGATGCCGTAAGTCTGGCAGCAAAGGTGCTCAGCGTTCACTTGAACTCATTCATCAACCTTTCAGAGAATGCAAAGAAAGCAGTAATCATTGCACCATCTGAGGAAGATGACAAAGAGAAGGTTCTCGAGATGAACATTGACGAACTGGAGCTTTCCGTTCGTTCTTACAACTGCTTGAAGAGAGCAGGTATTAACACGGTTGAAGAGCTGTGTAACCGTACATCAGAGGACATGATGAAAGTAAGAAACCTCGGACGCAAGTCACTGGATGAGGTTTTAGCAAAGTTAAACGAATTAGGTCTTTCTCTGAATTTAGGAGAGGATAATTAGGAGGTAAGCAAATGGCAGGCTATAGAAAACTTGGAAGAACTTCCAGCCAGAGAAAAGCGTTGCTTCGTAATCAGGTAACAGATCTGCTTTACTACGGAAAGATTATTACTACAGAGGCTAAGGCAAAGGAAATTCGCAAGATTGCAGAGGGAATCATTGCATTAGGAATCAAGGAGTGCAATAATTTCGATACCGTAACTGTTACTGCAAAGGTAGCACGTAAGGATAAAGACGGCAAGAGAGTAAAAGAAGTTGTAGACGGTAAGAAAGTAACTGTTTATGACAATGTTGAGAAGGAGATCAAGAAGGATCAGCCTTCAAGACTTCATGCCAGACGTCAGATGCAGAAGACTCTGTACAAGATCACAGAGGTTCCTGCAGATGCACAGGGTCGCAAGAGCGGTACAAAGACAGTTGATGTTTCTAACATCGTACTGGATGAGCTCGGACCAAAGTATGCAGAGCGTAACGGTAATGGTGGTTACACCCGTATCGTAAAGATTGGTCAGCGTAAGGGTGATGCTGCTATGCAGGTACTCATCGAGCTGGTATAATTGAATTTTTGAAAACAGAGGGCGTGCATGATATGTGCACGCCTTTTATAGTATATACGGGAAAGGCGGTAGAACAATGCAGCCGATAATTGACGCAAAGGATCTGGTACATGAATATTCCAGACGCGATGAAGAGGGAAATGTGACCGGAATTACCCGGGCGCTGGATGGTGTTTCTATGCAGGTAAAGCAGGGGGATCTCATTGCGGTGCTTGGAGCCAACGGCTCCGGTAAATCGACCTTCGCAAAGCATCTGAACGCTTTACTGACACCGACCGAGGGCACGCTGTATGTCGGAGGAATGGAGTGCGGAGATCATACAAAGGATCTTGACATCCGCAAGACGGTCGGTATGGTATTCCAGAATCCGGATAATCAGATCATCGCCAATGTGGTTGAGGAGGATGTCGGCTTCGGACCGGAAAATATCGGTGTTCCGACGGAGGAGATCTGGGAGCGTGTTGCAGATGCGCTCAAGACTGTCGGCATGTATGAGTATCGCTTGAATTCGCCGAATAAGCTTTCCGGTGGACAGAAGCAGAGAGTTGCCATTGCGGGAATCCTGGCGATGAAGCCGAAGTGCATCATTCTGGATGAATCGACAGCTATGTTAGATCCCGGTGGGCGTAAGGCTGTGATCGATACGATCACGCGCATCAATAAAGAGGAGAATATCACGGTCATTCTGATCACACATTACATGGAAGAGGTAACCGGAGCGGATTATGTTTATGTGATGGATTCCGGAAAGGTTGTAATGGAAGGAATGCCGCGTGATATTTTTGCCAGAAGTGATGAGCTGGAAGAATTTCGTCTTGCGGTACCGGAGGCTGTCCGGGTGGCGATGCTTTTGAGAGAGAAGGGCATCGAGCTTCCGAAGGACATTCTCGATGCCGGGGAGCTTGTCGATGCGGTGATGAAGCTGCAGGCGTGAAGTGATTGTATGAATGCTGCGATGAGGCTGCAGGCGTGAAGTGATTGTATGAATGCTGCGATGAGGCTGCAGGCGTGATGTGATTGTATGAATGCTGCGATGAGGCTGCAGGCGTGATGTGATTGTATTGTTGCTGCGATGAGACTGCAGGCGTGATGTGATTGTATTGTTGCTGCGATGAGACTGCGGGCGTGAAGTGATTGTATGAATGTTGCGACGAGGCTGCAGGTGTGATGTGATTGTATTGTTGCTGCGATGAGACTGCAGGAGCAATGTGAGCGTGTCGATGCAGTGAATGACATGAGAGACTACACAGCTATTATGTAGACGCCGGAGTGTCGGTGGACGAGTGTGTTCATGGACGGATCACTGTGCATGGAAAGGATAAAAGGTGAATGAACATGTCGATTCGATTGGAAAATGTGAATTACATCTATGGGGAAGGCTCCGGACAGGAGAAATGGGCATTAAAAAATATCAATTTGACGATTCATGACAGGGAATTTATCGGGATCGTGGGTCACACCGGCTCCGGTAAATCAACGCTGACCCAGCTTTTGAATGGATTGGAGAAGCCGTCATCCGGTACGATCTACTATAACGATGAGGACATTCAGGCGGATGGCTATGAACGACGCAAGCTCCGCCAGAAGGTAGGACTTGTCTTTCAGTACCCGGAGCACCAGCTTTTCGAGGTGTCCGTGATCAAGGATGTGGAGTTTGGCCCGAGAAATCTGGGACTTTCCAATCTGGACGTTGAGAAGCGTTCCTTTGATGCATTAAAGCAGGTCGGACTCAGTGATGATCTGTTAGATGTGGCGCCATTTGCATTATCCGGCGGGCAGAAGCGCCGCGTGGCGATCGCCGGTGTGCTTGCGATGCAGCCGGAAGTGCTGATCCTGGATGAGCCGACAGCGGGACTTGATCCGGCAGGGCGCACGGAGATTCTCGAGCTTTTAAAGAAGCTGCATGAGGAAAATAATATTACGGTGATATTAGTTTCTCACAGCATGGATGATGTGGCACGGTATGCCGGAAGAATCCTAGTGATGAATCAGGGAGAGCTTGTGCTTGACGGAGAACCGCAGAAAGTATTCCGGTATCGGGATGAGCTGCGCAAGATCGGTTTGGATGTTCCGCAGTCAACCAATATATTGTACGAATTACGGGACAGAGGAATGGCAGTAGGAACAGAGGGCATCACGCCCGAACAGGCAGCAGAGTGTATTGCAGATAGTTTGAGGAGGCAGTCATGATCAGAGACATTACAATCGGACAGTATTATCAGGGCAGTTCCCTGATCCACAGACTGGATCCGCGCCTGAAGGTAGTCGGTGTACTGGTCTATTTGATCTCGCTTTTCTGCTTCCGCTATGTGATTGGTTTTCTGGTGGCAGGTTTGTTTTTTGTGCTGGTGCTGCACCTGTCGAAGGTGCCGTTTCGCTATGTGATCAAGGGTCTAAAGCCGATTCTGTTTCTGCTGATCTTTACGGCGGCGCTGAATCTTTTGTGGACGCCGGGAGAGACAATCTGGAAGTTTGGTATCCTGAATCTGACCCGCGAGGGAATTTATAAATGTATCTTTATGGCACTTCGTCTGATCCTTCTGATTATCGGATCCTCCATGCTGACGCTGACTACAACGCCGAATCAGCTGACGGATGCCATGGAGCATCTGCTGGGACCGTTGAAACGTTTTGGGGCACCGGTCCATGAGGTCGCAATGATGATGAGCATTGCGCTGCGTTTTATTCCGATCCTTCTCGAGGAGACGGACAAGATCATGAAGGCGCAGATGTCCAGAGGCGCTGATTTTGAATCCGGCAATCTGATGCACCGTCTGCACAATATGATCCCGCTGCTGGTGCCGTTATTTATCTCGGCGACAAGGCGCGCCAATGAGCTGGCCTATGCGATGGATGCCCGCTGCTACAACGGCGGCGCCGGACGTACCAAGATGAAGCCGTTAAAATACAATCCGAGAGATTATAAGGGATACGCAGTGCTTGTGCTGTACGTTATTGTACTGATCCTTGTGACAAGGACAGTTGCAATCTGACGATCTTTGACGGGATTATATTGGGATTTCTGGGAAAGACCCGCTCTGAGATTTTATTGGCACTATAAATGATTATTAGATGGAACAGGATAGAAGCTATGAATCAGAAAATGACCACACAGACAAAAATGACCCGTAGAATACTTCTGCGGGTCGCTTACGATGGAACGAATTACCACGGCTGGCAGCTCCAGCCCAATGCGGCAACAATCGAGGGAGAATTAAACCGTGCGTTGTGTGCGCTGACCGGCGAAGAAATTGTCGTGACCGGGGCAAGCCGGACGGACGCCGGCGTGCATGCACTTGGCAATGTTGCCGTGTTTGATACGACATCGAGGATCCCGGCGGAGAAGTTTTCGTATGCGCTGAACCAGAGACTGCCGGAGGATATTGTGATCCAGTCCTCCAAGCAGGTGGCGGATGACTTTCATCCGCGTCACTGTGACTGCCGCAAGACCTATGAATACGATATCTTAAACCGGACATTTCCGCTGCCGGCATACCGTAACACCGCATATTTCCTGTATGGAACGCTGAATATCGAGGCAATGCGCCGGGCGTGTCAGGCATTTCTGGGAGAACATGATTTCGCGTCCTTCTGCGCGGCGGGAGCACAGGTGCAGACAACCGTTCGGACGATCTACAGCCTTGAGGTAGAATGCCGCCCGCTGACGGAGGCAAACGTCGGATCAGCCGATCAGCTTCTGACGATCCGCGTCAAGGGCAACGGCTTCTTATATAACATGGTGCGGATCATTGCCGGCACTCTGGTAGAAGTTGGCAGAGGTCACATCAAACCCGAGGAGGTTGCAGGTATTATTGCCGCGAAAGACCGGGCAAAAGCAGGACCGACCGCTCCGGCAAGAGGACTGCGACTGGTAGAGATCGAGTACAGAAAAAATCAGTGATAAATATCGCGAAAGTTGCATTTTGTATTTATAGTATATTGATGCGGCTTTCGCGATTGTCAGTTTTTAACAGGGTTTGCAGGGAAATAGGAGTTGCTTATGATATAAGGAGTGTGTTATACTTAAATGAGTTATGTAAACTGATAGTAGAGGGGTTTTAGAGAAAATGGACAAGATAAAAGAATTGTATGCATATAGACAGATGTTGATTTCTCTTGTAAAAAAAGATTTACGTGGAAGATACAAGGCATCTGTTTTAGGTTTTTTATGGACATTTATAAATCCATTGCTCCAGCTGCTGGTATACACAGTGGTATTTTCTGTCGTTATGCGTGCAGGAATTGAGAAGTTTTATATTTTTGTCTTCGTGGCATTGGTACCATGGATCTTTTTCAGCTCCTCATTGACAGGGGGAGCCAGCATTATCGTAATGAATCAGGACATGATCCAGAAGATATATTTTCCGAGGATCGTGCTGCCGATCTCCTATGTGACAAGCTGTTTTGTCAACATGCTGTTCAGCTTTATTGTCATTTTTGCGGTACTGCTTGTCACAGGCTATGGCTTCAATTTTACGGCATGCCTGTTTTTACCTTTGATTATGGTCATAGAGTATATTTTTGCATTGGGACTGGCACTGATCACTTCGGCATGCACGGTGTATCTGAGGGATCTCGAGCATATACTTGGTATTGTGTCTATGGCATGGATGTATATGTCGCCGGTGGTATATCCGCTTTCCTTCATTCCGAAGAAGCTGCAGTCGATTTTCCAGTTAAATCCGATGGCACCGATCATTACAGCGTATCGTGACATCTTATATTATAAGCAGATTCCGCAGCTGCAGACTCTTCTTATGGCAACCGTGACAGGAATTATATTTGTCGGCGTGGGCTGTTTTGTGTTTGAACGGCTGCAGAGAGGCTTTGTAGAGGAATTATAAGAAAGGCATGACGGTGATATGAAGAACGAAAATTCAATTGAGCTGGTGAATGTAAAAAAGAAGTTCAAGATATACGCAGATAAGGGAAACAGCATGAAGGATAAAATGCTGTTCTGGAAACGAAATCAGTATGAAGATCACTGGGTGCTGGACGATATCAGTTTTTCCATCAAGAAAGGAGAAGCTGTCGGACTGATCGGCAGTAACGGCTGTGGAAAGAGTACCACACTGAAGCTGATCAACAAGATCATGTATCCAACGGACGGAAAGGTAAAGGTAAACGGTCGTGTTTCCAGTCTGCTGGAGCTGGGAGCAGGCTTTCATCCGGACATGACCGGACGTGAGAATATATACACGAATGCCTCTATTTTTGGTATGACCAAAAAGGAGATCGAGGAAAAAATCGATGACATTATTGCATTTTCGGAGCTGGATGAGTACATTGACAATCCGGTCCGGACATATTCCTCAGGAATGTATATGCGTCTTGGATTTTCTGTTGCCATCAATGTCAGAGCGGATATTCTGCTGATCGATGAAATTCTGGCTGTTGGTGATATGAGCTTTCAGAAGAAATGCTTTAAGCGTCTTAAAGAAATTAAAAATGCAGGAACTACAATTGTGATCGTATCCCATGCACTCGGACAGATCGAGCAGATCTGTGACCGCTGTATCTGGATCGATCATGGCAAGATCAGCAAGATTGGAAAGCCGATGGAGGTTCATGCCGAGTATCTAAAGGAGCTGGAAAAGAGATCACAGCGCAGGATGCAGGCGTTAAAGGGTGAAACGGGCTCAGGAAATGACCAGAACACATTTTGCGGCAGGGAAGTTATCCGTTCCGGTTCAGGAAAGTTGTTTTTTACCGGAGTCGAGCTGTTTGACCGGGAAGGAAACCGGGAGAGTGTGTTTCAAACCGGAGAATATATGAGGGTAGAATATACATTTACTGCGGCAAAGGAGATTCATAAGGCAGAGTTTGCAGTGCGGATCTACGGGGAGGATGACACCCATTATTACGGCAGTACAAGTCTTATCGAGGAAAGCTGCACGGAGGAGATCCAAGGCAAAAGCAGATTTGTCATAGAATTTGATAAACTGGAGCTGCTGGAAGGTGATTTTATGCTGGATGTGGATGCATTGGATGAAAATGGTGAGGTGCTTGACAGGATCCATGACACCATACGTTTCTGCATACAGAATACAACAGGAAGAACGGGAATCTGCAATATGAGTTCCAAATGGAAACTGGAGTGAAGAAATGAACAATAACCAAGAACTTTCGAAGATTCATATTTATTTGCGGACAAGCAAGCTGTTTTATATTCCAAGAAAATGCTATGCGATTGTGCTGGGAATCCGCAAACATGGAATAAAGGCACAGATGAAATGGGTGCATGGAAGAATCCGTGACAAGATTGCCCAGAAGAACTATTACAAATGCCTGCAGATCACTCCACAGGAGCGTCAGAGGCAGAAGGAACAGCAATACGAAACAGCAACCTGCTTCAGTATTCTGGTGCCGTTATATAACACACCGGAGAAGTTTTTGCGGGAAATGATCGAGTCTGTACAGAATCAGACATATGGAGACTGGGAGCTTTGCCTGGCGGATGGAAGCGATCAGGAGCACACAGAGGTTGGAGCGATCGTAAAGGAATATCAGCAGAACGATAAGCGTATCCGGTATCAACAGCTGGAGAAAAACGGCGGTATCTCCGAGAATACCAATGCATGTCTGGCGATGGCGTCCGGCGATTATGTCGTGCTGTTTGATCATGATGATCTGCTGCATGAATGTGCACTGTACGAATTGAAAAAGGCGGTGGACGAGCAGGGGACAGATTTCATTTATACGGATGAGGCAGTCTTTTCCAAGGATTTCCATAAACCGGACAGCTATCATTTCAAAACGGATTTTGCGCCGGATGATTTAAGATCCAACAATTATATCTGTCATATCACATGCTTTGCCATGAAACTGATGGACGAGATTGACGGACTGTTTCGGACGGAATATGACGGAAGTCAGGACTTTGATCTCGTACTGAGGCTGACAGAAAAGGCGAATAAGATCGTTCATATTCCGAAGGTGCTTTATTTCTGGAGGAATCATGCACTGTCGGTCGCTTCCGATATTTCGGCAAAGACATACTGTATTGATGCAGGAAAGAAAGCGGTGAAGTCTCATTTAGAGCGCATGGGGATCAGCGGATCGGTGGAAAGTTCAGAGATTTATCCGGTCATTTACCGCGTGAAATATCAGGTTCAGGGGAGCCCGCTTGTTTCGATTATTCTGTCGGAGGATCATGCGAATGCCGATAGTGCGAAGTGTGAACAGAGCATACGAGAAAAGACCACATATTCCAATTATGAGATTTTGATACGCCGGGCAGAAATGACATGGAATGAGACGGCAGCAAAGGCAAAGGGGGAATATCTGTTGTTTCTGGACAGTGACTGTATCTGCACGCAGGAGTCCTGGCTTGAGGAGCTTTTGGGCGTGGCGCAGCGTGAGGAAGTAGGTGCTGTTGGTGCGGTTGTCAGTTATCCGAAGGGCGTGATCCGGGATGCCGGTATCACCTTAGGGGTAGGATATTATAATCTGGGAAGTTGTAATTTTTATCTTCTCAATGATGACCATTCCGGTTTTTGGGGGAATTTTTATTACATGCATAATGTGTCAGCAGTATCGGATACCTGCATGCTCGTACGCAAAAAATATTACGACATGGCAGGTGGAATGGATAATGGGTTAAAGACCTGGTTTGCCGGTCTTGATCTTTCGCTAAAGTTGATGAAAGCAGGGAAGGTTAATGTGCTGGATCCATATGCCAGAATGGGCTTTGCACATAATGATTTGATCAACTGGGAAGCTAAGAGAAATGCAAACGGTGAATATGTTGATGAGACAGAGCAGATAAGCCTGCTAAAGGAACGGTGGGGTGAGGTTATCCGAAAGGGAGATCCTTATTATAATGCCAATCTTACAAAGAACTCATCGGATTTTATTCTCGGAAAATTATAAATAAATGATATCTTTGCAGCGTTAAGTGTAAAGCCACCGTGGAAAGGTGGTGGAATGGGGGATAGGATGTCTTCAAAGAAGAAAACAAATGGGAAAAACAATAAAAATAGCAGAAGTAACCCAAAAAGAAACAAACAGACGGTAGTACATTTTTCAAGAAATCTGACGATTTTATGTATTATTGCGGTATTGTTCGGGATCATAGCATATCGTTCTCTTAATATTTATTCGCAGGAAAAGATCCTGGAGTATCCGGCAGAGCAGTCAGTGACGGGATATTCGGTGGCAGAGACGAATTATACGATTGCCGATGCAAATGAACATTATATCGAATATACCTTTGAGGAAAGAAACGTCCGCGTATTTTGGATCAACATGAATGCGGAGGCACCGGTGGACAATCATTTTGAGATCGACACATTTCTGGATGACCAGAAGGTGGAGCACATCACGACCGGTGTCGGACAGGGACAGTATGCGGAAAAGACCTACTTAAATCACAAGCCGATCAACCGCATCCGTTTTTCTACCGATCAGGATATTTCTTTGGAGTCTGTTTATATCGAGCATCTTCAGGAGGCATCTTTAGCGCAGAAGAGAACGCTGCAAAAGCAGATTCTTGTACTGCTCGTTGTTCTGATCCTTATTTCCTGCTGGCTCGCAAAGAAAGAAAAGCTTGAAAATATCATTAATAACAGTATAAACGGTATCAAAGGTGCCGGGGAGTATGTAAAACAGCATCCGAAGCAGCTTGGGATCTCGGCTCTGCTTTATGTGCTTGCGGGCGTGTGCGGATGGCTATTGCGAAATATTTATTTTATTGTGATCCGTCATGGTACATGGCAGTGGACTACCAGAAGCACTATTTACGGAGTGGTACTCGGACTGCTTGGCTATGAGATCATAAAATATCTGTTTATCGTCAAAAAGAGAACCTTCGAAATGTTGTTTTTGCGCTGCGGAGTGATCCTTTGTGTGGGATTGACGCTGCTTTTGCCACTGCGTTTAAATGTTTCGTGGGATGATCAGACACATTTCATCAATGCGGCAGGGGCATCTCATCTGCAGAACAGTACACTGTCGATTGCAGAGGAGGACTTTTACTATACCTGTTATCTGGGGCAGCTCAAGAGTTATTCTATGACCGAGGAACCACGACTGCGACAGATTCTGAATGATCCTTCCGCACGGGTGGCAGAATCATCGGATCAGCCTGTACTGATCAATTTCAGAACAGTCATCTATCTTCCGGCGATTCTGGTATTCTTTTTCGCAAGAGGACTTGGAATCCCGATGTCGGCAATGGTTGTCCTTGGAAGACTGGCAAGTGCATTATTTTATCTGATCGTGATCTATCTCGGAATGAGACATCTCAAATCCGGTAAAATGATCATGGCGGCAGTGGCGTTGATGCCGGGAGCAGTATTCCTTGTATCTAACTTTAATTATGATTACTGGCTGATCGCATTGGTGGCATATTCCATTGCATATCTCATTGGAGAATATCAGCATCAGGAGAAGATACTGACCGTAAAGGATATTGTACTGATCTTTGGAACATTCCTTGTTGGTATTCTTGCCAAGCCGGTATATATCCCACTTCTGGGACTGGCAGCCTTTTTGCCGAAGGAGAAATTCAAGAGTGTGAAATGGCGCAGAGTTTACCGCTGTTTCTTTGGCGGAGTTGTTGTTCTTGCGGTGTTAGGTTTTGCGGTACTGATCTTTGGCGGCGGCTTAGGCTCCGGTGATATGCGTGGAGGCGAGGGTGTCAATGCGGCGGGACAGATTCAGTATATCCTGTCCAATCCGATGAAGTATACGGGACTGCTTCTCAGTTATCTGCGATTCCAGTATCTGAATATGACAATGTTTAAGGCGTTTATCGTGCAGACGGCATATTACTGGAGCATTCCGGCACTGGCGATGCCTTGTCTGATCTGGCTTGTGGTTGTTACGGTTCTTGACCGTCGCCGCGATGATGTTCGTCCGGTCGGCTGCCCGATCAAGATCACGGTTCTGCCGCTTGCATTTGCCAGCGTCTGCTGTGTGGCTACAGCGATGTATGTCACCTTTAATGAGGTGGGAGCAGCAACCATCGAGGGATGTCAGGGAAGATATCTCTGGCCAATCATGACACCGTTGTTTTTGACGCTGGGACAGATCCGCTTTCTGACGATTCCACGTAATGATAAGGTTGAGCGCTGGATCGAGGGTGTGGGAATGATGCTCTCTGTGATCCTGGCAGCATGCATGTTGACAGAGTTTTTATAAAATACAAACCAGCATTGGTTATAGAAGAATGAGGCAGTTTATGAAGAAATTATTGATTTTGATTCCGGCATATAATGAGGCGGAAAATATTGAACGGGTTGTTGATAATATCGAGAACAATTACAGCGAGTACGATTATGTGATCGTCAATGACGGTTCCAAGGATAAGACATATGATATCTGTATGGAACGCAATTACAAGGTGATCGATCTGCCAATCAACCTTGGACTGGCGGGAGGCTTTCAGGCAGGTGTCAAGTATGCTTACCGCATGAATTACGATTATGTGATCCAGTTTGATGCAGATGGACAGCATCTGCCGGAATATATTGCACCGATGATCGAAGAAATGGAAAAGGGATACGACATCGTGATTGGATCCCGCTTTGTCACTGAGAAAAAGCCGTTTACAGCCAGAATGCTGGGAAGTAGACTGATCTCTCTTGCAATCCGTCTGACAACCGGTAAATGGATCAAGGATCCAACTTCCGGAATGCGTATGTACAACAGAAACTGTATGAAGGAGTATGCGCAGGAGGTCAATTACGGACCGGAGCCGGATACGGTATCCTATCTGATTAAGAATGGTGCGAAGGTATCAGAAGTACAGGTGGACATGGAAGAAAGAATTGCCGGTACAAGCTACCTTAATCTTACGAGATCTATTTCTTACATGTTTCGTATGTTGATGTCAATTGTTGTGATACAGACTTTTAGAAAGAGGTGATCAGATTATGTCCATATCCTTACGAATTATCCTGTTTATTGTATCCTTTGTGGTAGCAATATATGTGCTTCGAAGAATACGAAAAGCAAAGCTTAAAATAGAGTATTCCCTGTTTTGGATCGTATTTTCATTTTTACTGCTTGTTTTAAGTATCTTCCCACAGATTGCCATTGCGCTTGCGGATCTGTGCGGAATACAGTCGCCGGTAAACTTTATATTTTTATTTATGATCTTTATTCTTCTGCTGCATAATTTCTATATCACATTCCGTGTGTCACATCTGGAGAATATGATACAGAGCCTCACGCAGGAGATTGCAGTAAGAGATGTTATGAATAAGGAACAATGATGGGAGAACAGGGATCGATATGAATACAGAAAGAAGACAGTATCTTTATCTGGACACGCAGATGAAGCAAAAAAGCAATAATCTGGATTTCATGAAGTTTCTGGCGGCGTGGCTTGTGATCGTTCACCATTCCTTTGATCTGAATGTCTCAAAGGGCGAGTGGATCAAGGTGATCACGGGACAGCAGCTTGATTTTGGAACCGTGGCGGTCAGCCTGTTCTTTCTGGCGAGTGGTCTTTTTATTGCAAAAAGCATGGAGCGGAATCAAAGTGCCGGAAAGTTTTTCCGGGCACGTTTCCGGCGTGTGTGGCCGCCGCTGGCAGCGGTTGTTGTGCTGTCCGTGATCATGGGAGCCTTTGTGACGACCCTGCCGCTTGGGCAGTATTTTACAAACAGTGTGACATGGCGTTATCTGCTCAATGCAGTGTTTGTTCTGCGACACAATCTTCCGGGCGTTTTTGAGAACAATGTATTTGGAAGTGCTGTGAATGGTGCACTGTGGACACTTCCTGTGGAAGTGCTTTGTTATGTGGGATGTTATGTGATCTACCGTCTGGGACTGCTGAAAAAGAATCCTTGGCGTTATGGCGGTATATCTGGTGTGCGCATTGATCGGTTTCCGTATTTGCAGCATGCTTGGAATTGTTATTTTAAGCGCAGCCTTCCGTCCGATCTATTTCTTCTTACTGGGACATGTTTTATATGTATACCGGGACCGGGTTCCGGTGGACTGGCGTTTGTTCGTGCTCTCACTGGCGGGCATGGCAGTATGCTTTGCGCTGTCCTGGTCGACGGCGGCTGTCTGGATCTTTTATCCGTATGTGCTTCTTTATCCGGCATTTATGGCGAGACAGTGTGGCAGCAGACTTGCCTTTGGGGGACGTTTTTCATACACGATCTATCTGTGTGCCTTCCCGATTCAGCAGCTTCTGATCCATCTGTTCGGCGGACAGATGAATGTTTATCTGCATATGGGACTGGCGTTAGTGATCGCAACAGCAGTTGGCGTTGTATTACATTATACAACGGAGAAATAAAGGGGGTTATCCGATGAAGATATTGATTACCGGAGCAGCAGGATATATTGGTCATCATGTGGTCAAGGCATTCTGCAACGCAGGGCATGATGTATATGTGTCCGATTTTTCGTACAAGGGAGTTGACGAGCGGGCAAAGAGGATTGACGTGGAGATCTTTAACGGGGAGAAAGATATCTATGAGCAGTGCGGCAGTCCGGACGTGCTTGTGCATATGGCATGGCGCGATGGCTTTGTGCATAATTCGGAGGCACACATGAAGGATCTGTCCTCTCATGTGACATTTCTGAATCATATGATCGATGGCGGTCTGAAGTATCTGACCGTTATGGGAAGCATGCATGAGGTCGGCTACTGGGAGGGGGCTGTGGATGAGAATACACCGTGCAATCCGATGTCGATGTACGGCATTGCCAAGAATGCGCTCAGACAGCAGCTTCTTCTGTACACACAGAACAAGGATGTGCATCTGCACTGGCTCAGGGCCTATTATATTTACGGCGATGACGCCAGAGGAAGCTCTATTTTTGCAAAGCTGTATCAGGCGGCAGAGGACGGCAAAACGACATTTCCGTTTACGACCGGCAAGAATCTCTACGATTTCATCCATGTGGATGATCTCGCGCAGATGATCATGAAAGCGAGTATTCAGGGCGAGGTTGACGGCATTATCAATGTATGCACCGGCAAGCCGATGTCCCTTGCGGATAAGATCGAGTCCTATATCAAGGAAAAGAACATGAATATCAGGCTGGAGTACGGTGCTTTTCCGGACAGACCATATGACTCTCCGGGCATCTGGGGAGACGCAGCGAAGATTGAAGCAATCATGGGAAATGGAGCGAAATAAGCATGAAACAGTACAATAACTATACCGCGGATGATTTTACCTTTGTTGTCTGCGCTTATCAGGAGTGCGAGTATCTGGAGGAGGCCATCCGTTCCGTAAAGGAGCAGACGATTTGTGCAAAGATCCTGATCTCGACCTCCACGCCGAATGATTTCATTCAGGGGATCGCGGACCGCTACGATATTCCGGTCTGTGTCAATCGGGACGGCGGACAGATCAAGGACTACAATTTTGCGATGGCACTGCCTGAGACACCGCTTATGATGCTGATGCATCAGGACGAGATCCTCGCACCGGCATTCCTCGAAAAGGTGCTTGATGCACTGAATCATGCGAAGGATCCGATCATCGCATTTACCAATTATCTGGAGATGCACAACGATGAGGTTGACAAGAAGCCGTCCACGATGGTGCGGATCAAGCGGATGCTTCTGTGGCCGTCTCTTGTTCATGCATGGCAGGGCACATGGATCGGCAAGCGAGGGATCCAGCTTCTCGGCAATCCGATCACGCATCCGACGGTTGTGTGCGTGAAGGACAAGATGCCGGAGCCGGTATTTTTGGAGAAGTACAAGGCATCCATGGACTGGGATCTGTGGGAACGTTTATCCAGACAGAAGGGTTCTTTTGTATATGTGAAGGATGTCCTTTTATACCATCGGATGAACGACTTAAACCAGACCGCGAAGCTGCTTAAGACAACGAATGCCAGATACGATGATGAGTATGAGATTTTCTGCCGTTTCTGGCCGAAGTGGATCGCAAAGCTGCTTATGAAGTTTTATTCCGGAGCAGCGAAATATTACTAGAGAATAATCTCTGAGAGTTTGTGCCTGCAGGCATTTGAGTGCAGGCAGAGAAAGGAATGTCAGATTATTATGCCAAAGGTGAGTTGTATCGTACCGGTTTATAATGTGGAAAAATATCTCAGGCGATGTCTGGACAGTCTGCTTTCCCAGACGATAACGGACTATGAGATCATATGTGTCAACGACTGTTCGCCGGATGGCAGCCTGGCGATCCTTGAGGAGTACCGGAAAAAGTATCCGGACAAGCTTCGTATTCTGCAGAATGAGGAGAATATGGGGCAGGGAAGGAGCCGTGCCAGAGCGATCCTTGAGGCAAAGGGAGAGTATATCTGCTTTGTGGACAGCGACGATTACATCAAAAGCGATTACATGGAAACCTACCTGACCGAGATGGAGAAGGGGGATTTTGATTTTGTGATCGGCGGCTATATCCGTGATGTGGAGGGAAAGTTTCAGGAATGTCTTGTCTCTGATTCGGACTGGAGCATTCTGACGTATACCGTGGCGTGGGGCAAGCTGTTTCGCCGGAGCTTTCTGGTGGAGAATGCAATCGACTTTTCCGATAAGCGGCAGGGCGAGGATGTTTATTTCAGCCTGCGCGTGTATTATCACTGTGAGCATTATAAAGTGATCCCATATGCCGGCTACTATTATTATCTGAACCGCAATTCGACGACGGGCAGAATGAATTATCAGCTGAATTTTGAGCGTACGGTAACGGATATGTTTGATCTGCTGATGAAGCGCTGCGATCTGACGAAGATTTCGGAGGAGAAGCGCCGCCATATCGAGTATGATTATCTTGCGAATATGATCAATGCGCTGATCACTTACGGACATGGCTGTGGACCGGCACGCATGAAGGACAAATACGAATATTTCCGGCAGGACAGAGAGCGGAGATTTCCGGATTACCGGCACAATCCTTATGTCGGACTCCGAAAGCCGAAGGGACAGACATTAAAGATCCGCATGGGCGTCGGCGTGACAATGCTTCTTAGCAGGCTGCATCTGGAACGTTTGATGTTCCAGGTGATCTCACTGCTTCGTTAGTGCCGTGTAATAATGAGTCTTGAGAGGATTTGATCAGGAATATGGAGAAAGAACAATATTTTACATTTATCGTGCTTCATTATAACTGCTTTGAGGAAACGAAGGCGTGTGTCGATTCGATCCTTGCGCTGGAGCAGAGTGAGCAGACACAGATCGTGGTGATGGACAATGCATCCGTCAACGATTCCCTGGCGGGTCTTAAACAGACCTATGGAGACAATCCGCAGGTGCATATCCTGCACAATGAAAGCAATGAGGGCTTTTCGGCAGGTAACAACAAAGCATATGCCTATGCGAAACAGCACTGGGACTGCGAATTTGTTGTGTTTGCGAACAATGATCTGTTGTTTGAGGACAAGGAATTCATCCGTAAGGTGCGGGAGGAATATGAGGCGAGCGGCTTTGGCGTGTTAAGTCCCGATATCTTCCACACGACTCTAAAGATCCATCAGAGTCCGATCGATGAAAGACTGGTGCTTCCGGTGTCGGGCGTGCGAAAGACGATCGTGCTGAATACGGTTGCGCTGTGGATCTATCCGTTGTTTTATGCGCTTTTCGGAAAGAATATGAAGGAGACGGTGGCAGCGGCGGTTGATCTTTCCTATCGCACGGATGTCGTGCCGATGGGGGCGTGTCTGATCATTTCCGAGAGGCTGATGGAGCGCAAGGACGTGATCTTTGATCCTGAGACTCATTTTTATTATGAGGAATATATATTAAGCTGGTGGTGTGCAAAGCACGGCGTGGATATTGTGTTTCAGCCGCGGATCCAGGTGCTTCACAATCACGGCAGAGCGACGAAAAGTATCGGTGATCCGAAGCGCGTGTTAAAGTTCCGGATGCAGAATATTTTACAGGCGGCAAAGGTTTATTATAAGCTGATCCGGTGAAGGGAGAGCGTTACATGAAAGGATTTTTGGAGTTTGTCTATCTCGTATTCAAACGAAAGATCGTCTGGCGTTTCCGTAACAGGGAGAACGGAGCGAGATGCACAAACGTTTATGATATAGATTGTGTCAGTGTCGGCAGGTACACATACGGACCGATTGACATTGAAATGACGAGAAGAGATGTTATGCTTCGGATCGGAAGCTTCTGCTCCATCGCAAACGGTGTGAAGTTCATACTAAGTGCCGAGCATCCGATGGATCATCTGCTGACGTATCCGGTGCAGGAGCTGATCACAAGAGACGGCATAGATGCACAGTCCAAGGGAGATATTCAGGTGGACGATGATGTGTGGATCGGCTGTGGCGCGATGGTGCTTTCGGGAGTACACATTCATCAGGGCGCTGTGGTGGCAGCCGGTGCGATCGTTACGAAGGATGTGCCGCCGTATGCGATTGTGGCAGGAGTTCCGGCGAAAGTGATGGGATACCGTTTTGAACAGGAGCTGCGGGATAAGCTGCTTTCCATTGATTTTTCAAAGATTGACGGGGCGTTTGTAAAGGAACACCGCGATATCTTTACGAAGGATAACCGGTATTTTGCAGAGCATCTTGATGAGCTGCCGAAGAAAGGAATGTAGGGATTAGTATGAAGATTGCGTTATTTGGAGGAGCCGGTTTCATCGGCGTGAACCTGACCAGAGCCCTTGCACAGCAGGGCGGACACGATATTACCGTGATCGACGCCAGAGAAGAGTTCTTTGCACCGTTAAAGCAGATGGAGCTGCCGGACGTGCATTTTGCCGTGTCGGAGTTTCCGGTGGAGCAGGATTTTGACCGCCTGCTGGCGGGGATGGATGTGGTCTATCATCTGGTGAGTACCACGAATCCAAGCACGTCCAACAAAGGAATTTCTCATGAGCTTGAGGCAAATATAGTTGCCACATCAAGATTTCTGGAGAGCTGTGTCCGTGTGGGCGTGGGAAGGGTGATCTTTCTTTCCTCCGGTGGAACCGTGTACGGCAAGGAGCAGCAGTGTCCGCTCAACGAGAATACACCGACATATCCGATCAGCTCCTACGGCATTCAGAAGATTACGATCGAGAAGCTTTTGTATCTGTATCATTATCTGCACGGACTTGATTACCGTGTGATCCGTCTCGCCAATCCGTACGGACCTTACCAGCGTCCAAACGGCGTGCTCGGAGCGGTTGTGACCTTTACTTACAAGGCACTGCGTCAGGAAGAGATCGTGGTGTACGGGGACGGTTCCGTTGTGCGCGACTTTATTTATATTGATGATGCCGTGCGTGGAATCCTTGCGGTGGCGCAGGGGGAGAGTGAGCATCGGATCTTTAATCTGGGCTGCGGCTACGGCACAAGTATTCATGACGTGCTGGTCGAAATTGAGAAATCACTTGATATTTCTTTAAATATCACGTATAAAGAAAGCAGAAAGGTGGATGTGCCGGTCAATTATCTGGACATTTCCCGCTATGAGAAGTATTACGGAAGCTTAAATCCAATCTCTCTGGGCGAGGGCATCCGCAAAACAGCAGAATTTATGAAGGAATATTACGAATTATGAGCAAAGAAGAATTGATGGTTTCACTGGTGGTTCCCACGAATGGTGTGATCGAGTGGGTATTTCCGGTATTGGACAGTATTTATCAGGACGAGCCGGATCACGGCCGGTTTGAGGTGATCGTGACCGACAACGGCGACAATGAAGAGTTTCAGCGTCAGATGGAGTCGTACTGCGCGCGTTATGACAATCTGATCTACCGCAAGACACAGGCGAAGCAGTTTCTGAATCAGGTCGAGGCATTCAAGCTTGCCTCCGGGCGGCTGATCAAGTTTGTCAATCACCGGATGAAGCTTTTGCCGGGAACGGTTGAGGAGCTGATCCGCTTTGCGGCCTCCCATGAGGATACAAAGCCGGGCATTTATTTTATGAACGGTGCGATCGCCGGGAAGAACGGCGAGGAGAAGTTTGACAGTTTTGACGCCTATGTGGCAGGCATGCGTCGGTTTTCCTCATGGTCTGCAGGCACAACGATGTGGAAGGAGGACTTTGACCGGCTTGATCCGGACATGACCTACAATGCAACCTTTCCGCATACCGATTATGTGTTCAGCGAGAAGAACAAAGCAGAGTATATCATCGACCATCGCGTGCTTTTTGAGGAGATTCCGGTGGACGATACCAAGAAGGGCAAATACGACCTGTTCCATGCCTTTGGCGTGGAGTACCCGGGATTGATGTTAGATCTGTGCCGCCGCGGCGAGATCTCTAAGGAGACGTTTCTGACAGTGAAGGAGGATATGCTCCGTCTGCTGGCAGAGCTTTATTTTGGCTATGTGCTTCGCAAGATGCCGTGTTCCTATGATCTTAGTGGATACAAATCATCCATCCCTGTCTTTTTCAGCAATGGAGCAGTGTGGCGGATGATGGTGCGGATCGGATTTGGCAAGATCTTTGGCAGAAGAGGATGAAATGAGGAGTCGATATGAAGAGAGCAGTATTTGAGAAGGATTTTATCCGTGTGGAGGACAGTGAGACAGGGACGCCGGGGACGTTTTTAAAGTTTGCGTTCCGGGTGCAGGCTGCATTATATAAGCTGCGTTACCGGTTTGTGCATGTAAAGCCGCAGGATAAGAAATACAACGTTGCCGTCTGCGCGATCTTTAAAAATGAGGCACCTTATCTGAAGGAATGGATCGAGTTTAATCATCTGGTGGGTGTGGAGCATTTCTATCTCTACAATAACAATTCCGAGGATGATTATCAGAGCGTGCTGGAGGAGTATGTGCAGAGCGGTCTCGTCACACTGATCCAGTTTCCTTACGAGCAGGCGCAAATGAAGTGCTACAAGGACTGCATTGACAAATATGCCGGCGAGACAAAGTGGCTCGGCTTTATTGATATTGATGAATTTATCGTGCCGAAAAGTACAAATGATATTTATGGTTTTTTGAAGCCGTTCGAGACAAAGCGCGGTGCGGTAAAGCTCAACTGGCAGCTTTTCGGAACCTCCGGAAGAATGGACCGCGATATCGAAGGTCTTGTGGCGGAGGATTTCACCGTCTGCTGGCCGAAGTATTACGACGTCGGCAAATGCTTCTACAATACGGCGTTCGGTGTCAACCCGGATTCGCCGCAGAATGCGGGGATGCATCACAGCTTCTGGACGATGTACAAGGGAAGACAGCTTCCGCCGGTCAATGCATTTGACCATGTCTGCACCGGTACATTCAGCAAGGCGGACAGCAGGGATTTTCCGATCCAGCTCAATCACTACTTTACGAAGTCCTATCAGGAATATGTGATGAAGCGGTCAAAGGGAGATGTCTTTTTTAAGACGAATCCGCACGATGAGGAATACTTTTATTTTCATGAAAATCTCTGTACGGCCCAGGATCATTCTGCATACAAGTATCTGATCAGGCTGAAACGGCAGATGAACCGGAAATAACAGAACGATAAGTGCTTCGATGGCAGCAGATATGCCGGAGAAGCACTGTTTGATATTTATACGGAAGAGAGACAAAGAAGGGGGACAAGCATGGCTGAGACAAGTTTAAAGAAACAGATCATGTCCGGAATGGTGTGGAAGTTTGCAGAGCGTTTTATTGCACAGGGCGTTTCCTTTGTAGTATCGCTGGTGCTGGCGCGCATCCTGATGCCATCGGACTACGGAATTATCGCGATCATCAATGTGTTTATCACGATCGCCGATGTGCTGCTGACCAGCGGTCTGAATACGGCGCTGATCCAGAAGCAGGACGTGGACGAGCTTGATTTTTCCACGATATTTTACTGCAACTTTATCCTTGGAATGGGACTTTATGCGATCCTTTTCGTGGCGGCTCCGTTTCTTGCCACTGCATATAAGATGCCGTTGTTAAAGCAGGCGATCCGCGTTTTTGCGATCCGTCTGCCGATTTCTTCTTTCCAGTCGATCCAGACGGCATATATTTCCCGTAAAATGGACTTTAAGCGGTTCTTTTTCTCGACGATCATCGGAACGCTGGTCTCTGCAGTGGTTGGAATCGTGATGGCACTGAAAGGTGCAGGCGTATGGGCACTGATCGCACAGTATCTGACTAACACGATCATCGATACGCTGTTCCTGTTTGTGACGGTGCGCTGGCATCCGAGGCTGATGTTTTCGTGGAAGCGTGCGAAGCCTCTGATCGCCTATGGAAGCAAGGTTATGATGACCGACCTGATCGGAACGATCTTTAACAATCTGGGTGATTTTATTGTGGGACTGCGTTATACGACGGCAGATCTGGCTTATTATACCAAAGGAAAGCAGCTTCCGATGCTGCTCAAGACAAATATCAGTACGGCACTGATCAGTGTACTTTTCCCGGGGATGTCCCAAGTGAATGATGAGAATGAAAAAGTGAAGCTTTTGTCCAGACAGAGCGTGCGTATGTTAAGCTACATTATCTTTCCGCTGATGGCGGGGATGATGGTTGTGGCAAGACCGCTGACGATCGTGCTTTATACCAGCAAATGGATCGCGATGGTGCCGTTCGTCTGGGTGGTATGTCTGGAGGCGGTGATCTCGGTGCCCGGAACCGTGGCACTCCAGTGTGTCAAAGCGGTCGGACGCAGCGATATGATGCTTTATTCGGAATTTGTCAAGAAACCGATCTTTTTAATTTCTATATTTGTGGCACTTCATTTCGGGATCATGGCAGTGGCACTGACGCTGCCGGTCAATGCGCTGATCGAGCTTGTGATCAACAGCTATATGACCGGGAAAACGATCCGCTATCACATCGGAGAGATCCTGGCGGATGCGTTTCCTGCATTTGCACTGTCAGCTCTCATGGGAGCGGCTGTCTATGGTATTTCCCTGCTGTCCTGGCACAATCTTGTGCTGGAGCTTTTCGTGCAGGTTATTGCCGGTGGAATCTGTTATATAGTGCTGTCATGGATTTCACATAACCCGGAGTTTGGGATGATCCTTCGCGTGATAAAGTCACGCAAAGCCAGTCAATAAGCTTCATGTACTGCTTTTCGAGTACATGGATGCGGATCAGCTCGATCAGGGAGCAGACGATAAAGACAAGCAGGACCACCACGATCGAATAAGGGATCAGAAGCCTGTCTTCCGCAAATGCGGCGTTTCGGAAAATATGACGCCAGAGGAATGGACGTACATAGCTGTTATCGTGGATGAGGTAAACGCCGAAGGTTGTTGCGGAGATCAGATTGATCGCCGGAATGTACGGCATTTTGATCTTGGAAAATCCCAGAAACATTGTGATCGAGATCAGCACGATCGGAATCTGATGCATCTCATAGAAGAAGGTGGCATTCATGCCGAAGAACGGCAGCCTCAGTCCGAGGAAGTCGAAAACGACAGCGGAGCCGAAGGTCAGCAGGATCAGGAAGCCGGACACCAGCAGATAGGTACGTCCCGTGATCGTTGATTCCTTGGCGTGAAGCCGGATGTAGCCACTGATCAGATACAGGTAAATGAACCAGAGCAGGTCGTTGCATTCCCATGTCTCGTAGAGAAAGGTCGGGACAATGCACCAGCAGAAGGTCATCAGTGCAAGCATCTGCAGATAAGTTGTCCTGTCAAAGGAGCGGATCGCCTTATTGATAAAAGGTGACAGCAGATAGAGTACAAAGTAGCCGCTTGCGAACCACCAGCGGTCATAGGTGATCGGAAGTGCGCTCTTGACCAAATCTTTTACACTAAACGGTGTCAGTCTTAAAACGACAAATAATACATAGATCAGAACAGAATAAGTAAAGATCTGGATCCACATCTTGATCACTTTATTGATCTTCAGAGAATCTGCCGTGATCAGAAAATATCCCGAGATCAGTACGAAAACATCGACACCGATCTTGCCGCCGATCTGGATAAATTGGATCCAAAGCCGGTTTATTGTGACCGTATTGATCGGAAAATCAAAATTCCCATGTACGGAAAAATGATGCGCAACGATCATGATCATTGTGATGATGCGCAAAAGCTCGATATTGGACTGGCGTTTTTGCGCCGGAGCCGCTGTTGTATTTGCAGAAATTTCCTGATTCATTTGTAATATCCTTTCTTGTAAAACCCCAATAAAATATACCCATATACTTCTATTTTAACTGAGATCGGAGCGATATGCAATAGGAAGAAACAGCCGGATCATCCGTTGACTCCCCTGCTGCGGGAGAAGGCGGAAATACTGCGTCTGCCGTGTGCCTGAAAACGGTCGGATCGTTTTGTGTTATCGGTTGTCAGATTCAAGCCGTGATGGTATAATGAAAATTGGAGTTTTTTGACGATTCACGATTGAGAAAAGGGGTGTTTCATGAAGGCGGAAACAATAAAAAATAAGTTAAAACGTCCGGAGAACCGGAAGACCGTGATGGATCTGGGAATCCTGCTGCTTCTGGTTACGATAGCGGCGTGCATTGCGTATGGCGTCAATGGCATTTACCCGTTTGGAAGCAAGTCGATCGCCCGCGGTGACATGGTTCAGCAGACGATCCCGGCAGGAATGTATTATGTATGGGATGTGCTGCACGGAAAGGCAAGCCCGTTTTTTACCTGGAATTCAGGTCTTGGCATGAACATTTCCGGAGCGGTTTCTCTGGGAGCGCTGTTCAGCCCGCTCAATCTCTTTTTATATTTTTCAACGAGAGCGTATCTGTATTATTTTGCTAATATTCTGATGATATTGAAAATGATCGCGATCGCATATGCGATGTATTTCTATCTGCGCAAATATGACATGGAGCGCATGGCATATGTGGCAGGTGCAGCTGTTTATGCATTCGGAGCGGCATCCTTAGTACATTTCCAGATCATGCTCGTAATGGACGTGGCGTTTCTGCTGCCGCTGATCATGATCGGAATTGACCGGCTTTATGAGAATAAGGGCTGTCTTTACTTTATCATTGTATTTACGCTGGCGATGATGGTGGATGTTTATACCGGCTGTATTACATTGCTTTTTATTCTGTTATCCTCAGGAATCCGCACCTTTGTCGATTCTGCAAAAGAGAAGGAAGAGAAGAAGCGGTGGATTCTCCGGCTCGGCGTATCCGTACTCGTCTCCCTGCTTTTAAGCGCAGTGGTCGTGATCCCGGCACTTCGCAGTATTGCTGAGGCACCACGAAGCGGTGACGGAGATTATCTGGCAACTTATGCAACGGCACTGCAGGCACAGTGGAGCAGCTACGAGTGGAGTATGGTCCGCCGCATGTGCGTCAACATGGCACTGCCGTTTGCATGTATTATTGGCTTCTTTGTTGTGGGGAATGGACAGAAAGGGGAGCGCCGGAAGTATAAGGGTCATATGATCCTGACTTTGTTGATGCTTGTATCCATGATCATCCCTTCGGTGGAGCTTTTGTGGCATGGCGGCAGCAGAGCAAGCTGGCCGGTTCGCTTTATCTATGTGGTATCCTTTGTGTTGATCGATTTTGCGGCATTGTTATATCAGAATCATCGCGAGAAGGACGAGACGCAGAAGGAGGATGTGTTCCGCAGCCTTTGTATTGCCTGTGTCTGCCTCGCTGCAGCGCTGATCGCGGGCCGAGTTATTTACAAAGCATACGCGGCATATTGCGGTCATTCTTCCTATGCGACACTTGGCGATGGATTTTTATGTCTTGTGATCGAGGCAGTTTTTGCAGGTCTGTATCTGTTTATCTTAAAGAGTCACAAGCGCAAGACGGCAGTGCTGGTGCTGATGTGTGCGCAGCTTGTTGCAACCTCGGTCATCTGCTTTGCAACCAACAAGGAGAATGCAACCGTATTTTCCTCCGAATATCTGGAGGCTGCCAATAACGCAGGCAAGAGCGTTACGACAGATATCAAAGACTTTGAACGAATCAAGAATACCGATTATAAGATCGATCATATTGATTATGCACTTGTCATGGGACAGGAAGCGATTTCAAATTACTGGCATGTGATCAATCCGGATCTGCAGCCGAACTTTGCGGCACTCGGCTATTCCATCAACTGGACACAGCTTTTGGATGCCGGCGGAACGATCTTTTCCGATACGCTGTTACATATCCAATATGATCTAAGCTACCGTAATCTTCCGGAGAGCATGTATTCTCTGTGCGAGAATGTGGAGGGCTATAACGGAGATCAGATCGGACTTTACAAGAATAATCTGGAGCTGCCGTTTGCCATTGGTACGGATACCTATGAATTATCTGCGGGCAGCGATCTGTTCAGTACTCAGAACAGTCTGTTTTCAGCAATCACAGGAAGCAATGAGACGTTGATCCGGGATGTGAGCGGCGAACTTGATACGACGGATCTTACCTATGAGACGAATGTGACCGGTGGGCGTAAGGTGTTATATTTCTATGGCACGAACAACACGGATCTGCAGGAGACCATCACGGTCAACGGTCAGGAGGTATATATTCCAAATTCTGATTCTTCCGAAAATACCAGCTATCCGGTGGACTTTGGCAATGGTCTGATCTGCCTTGGAAGCTTTGAAAATGAGAGCGTTTCGGTTGAATTTAACGGCGAGGCGGATCTTTCCCAGCTTCATATCGGCTGGCTTGACTATGATCTTCTGACCGGGGCGGTAAAGGAGATTCAGGATCAGAATCCGAAGATCACAACGCTGAAGCAGAAGAACAGCGGCGTGAAGCTTAAGCTGGACAATGTGACGAAGAGTAATGTGTTCCTTCCGATTTCCTATGATAAAGGATGGAGCTGCAAGGTCAACGGTAAGAAGGTCGAGATCGGTTCGATCGATGGAATGCTTTCTATTCCTGTAGAACAGGGAAGTGACAATATCGTATTAAAATACCGCCCAAGCGGCAGAACGCCGGGACTGATCATTTCGCTGATCACGCTGCTTATCTGCGTGGCAGGCCGGTATCTGTTCAAGAAGGGAATCGTAAAGCAGGATCAAAAGACAGAAGGCGTGCTTGGAAGCATTGCGTATGACATATATGGGGTTGTGTATGCGCTGTTTATCGCACTGCTGTTTATTGTACCAATACTCTGTTATCTGAGGCAGATTCTGGTACTCATACAATCATAGAAACGGAAAGGTATGGTGATGATTTGAAAGTTGTACTTTTAGCAGGGGGAAAGGGAACCCGTATCTCAGAGGAGTCCCAGTATAAGCCGAAGCCGATGGTGGAGATCGGAGGCAATCCGATCCTCTGGCATATTATGAAGGAATATTCCTACTACGGATTTAATGAATTTATTATCTGCGCAGGCTATAAGCAGCACATGATCAAGGAGTGGTTCTCAAACTATTTCCTGTATCACAGCGATGTGACCTTTGATTATACGAACGGACAGAAGACAGTGATGGTACACGACCACCGCTGCGAGCCGTGGAAGGTGACGGTGGTGGACACCGGACTGGAGACGATGACCGGTGGCAGAGTGAAGCGCATTCAGCCGTATGTGGGGGATGAGACATTTATGCTGACCTACGGGGATGGCGTGTGTGATGTCGATATTGCCAAGTTGTTAGAGTTCCATCGAAACCACGGCAAGAAGGCAACGCTGACTGCCGTTATGCAGGAGCAGCAGAAGGGCGTATTAAATATTGGCGGCGACAATGCCGTGAAGTCGTTCCGTGAGAAGAATATTTCGGACGGAGCACCGATCAATGCAGGATATATGGTATTAGAGCCGGATATCTTTGATTACATTGACGGAGATGATACCATTCTGGAGAGGGAGCCGTTGGAACGTCTTGCTGCGGAGGGTGAGCTGATGTCTTATATGCATCGCGGTTTCTGGCAGTGCATGGACAACAAGCGTGAGATGGACATGCTGGAGCAGTACCTGCGCACCGGCAATGCACCATGGAAGAAATGGAACGATTAACCGGAAAGGATATATAGAAATGGACGTATCATTTTATAAAGGAAAACGTGTGCTGGTAACAGGACACACAGGCTTTAAGGGAAGCTGGCTCTGCCGGATCCTGATCAAGGCGGGCGCAGAGGTGACCGGCTACTCACTGGAGCCGCCGACGGACCCGGATCTGTTCTCATTGGCGGATCTGGCACCGCATATGAATTCAGTGATCGGAGATATCCGTGATCTGAACCATTTAAAGGAGGTCTTTGAAAAGACGCAGCCGGAGATCGTGCTTCATCTCGCGGCACAGCCGATCGTGCGGGATTCCTATAAGGATCCGGTTTACACCTACGAGACCAATGTGATGGGAACCGTCAATATCTGTGAATGTGTCAGACAGAATCCGTGCGTAAAGAGTTTCCTGAATGTCACGACCGATAAGGTCTATGAGAATAAAGAATGGGAGTGGGGCTACCGCGAGAATGAGCCGCTTGATGGCTTTGATCCGTATTCCAACAGCAAATCCTGTTCCGAGCTTGTCACACACAGCTACATCAACTCGTTTTTTGCAGACCGTGATCTGGCAGTCTCCACAGCGAGAGCAGGCAATGTGATCGGCGGAGGCGACTTTGCCAACGACAGGATCATCCCGGACTGCGTGCGTGCGATGCAGCGGGGGGACACTATCGGCGTAAGGAATCCGTATTCCACCAGACCATTCCAGCATGTACTGGAACCGCTTGGCGTTTATCTTTTGATCGCACAGAAGCAGTATGAGGATAAGAGCTATGCAGGATTTTATAACGTGGGACCGGATGAGTGCGATTGCGTGACGACCGGCGAGCTGACCGACCTGTTCTGCAAGTGCTGGGGCGATGGTGCTGCATGGGAGAACCAGGCGGAGGAGAATGCACCGCATGAGGCGAATTTCCTCAAGTTAGACTGCAGCAAGGTAAAGCGTGTCTTTGGATGGACACCGCGGTGGCACATTGAGGAGTGCATGGAAATGACATGCCGCTTCAGCAAGGTATGGCTGGCAGGCGGTGATATTCCGGCAGAGATGGACCGGGAGATCGACGAGTTTTATAGTACGAAGAGCAGACGGTAATACATGACACCTGTTGGGGCAAAGAGATTGACTTCGACAGAATTTTAGAGAGATATGTATGTGAATATATAGAATGGAGGCAGTATGTTCGAAAATAAGACAGAGCAGCAGGCAAAGGAAGAAATCCTGAAAATGGTCGCAGAATACTGTGACACATATCACAACAAGAAGGAGTATCATGAGGGGGACCGGATCCTGTATGCATCCCGTGTATACGATCATGCGGAGATGTGCAATCTTGTGGATTCCGCATTGGAGTTCTGGCTGACCGCCGGGCGTTATACCGATGAATTTGAGAAGAAGTTTGCAGAATATCTGGGCGTGCGTTACTGTGCGCTGGTCAACTCCGGATCGTCTGCAAATTTAGTCGCTTTTATGACACTGACCTCACCGCTTCTTGGTGACCGCAAGATCAACCGCGGGGATGAGGTGATCACGGTGGCAGCGGGATTTCCGACAACGATCGCAGCAATGATCCAGTACGGTGCCGTGCCGGTATTTGTGGATATGACGATTCCTCAGTACAACATTGATGTGACACAGCTTGAGGCAGCACTTTCCGACAAGACGAAGGCGGTCATGATCGCACATACGCTCGGCAATCCGTTTGATCTTGCCGCAGTCAAGGCATTTTGTGATAAGCATAATCTCTGGCTTGTTGAGGACAACTGCGATGCGCTGGGTTCCACCTACACGATCGACGGTGTCACAAAGCAGACCGGCACCATCGGAGATATCGGAACATCAAGCTTCTATCCGCCACATCATATGACGATGGGAGAGGGAGGTGCCGTTTATACCGACGATCCGTTATTAAACAAGATCATCCGCTCCATGCGTGACTGGGGGCGTGACTGCATCTGTGCGTCCGGCCGTGACAATATGTGCGGTCACCGCTTTGACGGACAGCACGGAGAGCTTCCGTTCGGTTATGATCATAAGTATGTATATTCTCATTTTGGATATAATCTCAAGGCAACCGATATGCAGGCGGCTGTCGGCTGTGCGCAGCTCGAGAAGTTCCCTTCCTTTGTGGAGCGCAGAAAGCATAACTTCAGCCGTCTGAAGGAAGGACTTAAGTGCGTGGAGGACAAGCTGATCCTTCCGGAGCCATGTGAGAATTCAGACCCCAGCTGGTTCGGCTTCCTGCTGACCTGCCGTGAGGGCGTTGAGAAGAATACCGTGGTACAGTATCTGGAGAAGGAAGGCGTGCAGACACGTATGCTGTTTGGCGGTAATATGCTAAAGCAGCCTTGCTTTAGCGAGCTGAAGAAGTCCGGCGAGGGCTATCGTGTGATCGGCGATCTGCCGGTGACAGATCAGATCATGACGGACACATTCTGGATCGGTGTTTATCCGGGAATGACCGATGAGATGATCGACTATATGATTCGTAAGATCAAGGAAGCAGTAGAACAGTAAAATACGGCGAAGCGATCGTATGCACCGGCAGCCGGACTGTCCGGCGAAGGAGCATATGGCAGGAAGAGCCGAAGGAATATATTTTGACCGGCATCCCGCAGAAGCAGGAGCGTGAGCGTCAGATGGAGGCAGCATGAAACAACGATTAGCAGATTATGTAGCAGATTTTTTGGTAGATCATGGAATTACAGACTGTTTTATGGTGACAGGCGGCGGTGCCATGCATCTGAATGATGCACTTGGACACAAGGAAGGCATGCACTGTCTTTACAATCATCATGAGCAGGGCTGTGCCATTGCGGCAGAGGCGTATTCCCGCATTCATAACAGGATGGCGGCACTCTGTGTGACCACCGGACCGGGCGGAACCAATGCAATTACCGGCGTGGTTGGCGGATGGCTTGATTCCGTGCCGATGTTCGTGATCTCCGGACAGGTCCGTTATGACACGACAGCACGTTATATGAGCCGGTTCACGGATGGATTGCCGCTTCGTGCCGTGGGCGATCAGGAGTTTGATATTACAAAATCTGTCGACAGCATGTGCAAATATGCCGTGATGATCGAGGATCCGATGCAGATCCGTTATGCGTTGGAGAAGGCATATCATCTGGCAATGACCGGCAGAAGAGGTCCGGTATGGATCGACATTCCGGTGAATTATCAGGGCTGTTATATTGAGACGGACGATCTGAGAGGCTACGATCCGGCGGAGGATTCCGCAAAGATGCCGGTTTCGGTAGCACAGAGTGTGATCGATCAGGTCATCGAAAAGGTACGTCAGGCGAAACGTCCGGTACTTTATGCGGGCAATGGCATCCGGCTTTCCGAGGGCTATGAGGCATTCCGAAGTGTTGTGGAGAAGCTTGGCATTCCGGTGGCAACCTGCTGGGATTCGATCGATGCGATCGAGACGGCACATCCGCTTTATGTAGGCCGTGGTGGCATCATGGGTGACCGTGCCGGCAACTTTGCCGTGCAGAATGCAGATCTTGTGCTTGCTGTCGGAAACCGTCTGTCCATTCGTCAGGTCGGCTACAATTGGAAGACCTGGGCGAGAGAGGCGTATGTGATCGACGTTGATGTGGATCCGGCAGAGCTTAAGAAGACCACGATCCATGTGGACATGCCGGTCTGTGCGGACGCAAAGGATTTCTTCGAGAAAATGGATCAGACCTTATCCGGCGAGACGCCTGTATTTACCGGACAGGACTGGGTAAGCCGCTGTCAGAACTGGAAGAAAGATTATCCGGTTACGCTGCCGAAGCATTGGGAAGAGGATGGCAGCTACGCCAATGTATATGCATTTATCAATTATCTGAGTGAAAGCCTGCCGGAGGGCAATCTGACCGTTGTTTCAAACGGAAGTGCCTGCGTGGTGGGAAGCCATAACTATGTGATCCAGAAGGATGCACGTTTTATCATTAACAGTGCGATCGCCAGCATGGGCTACGGTTTGCCGGCAGCTATCGGTGCCTGTGTGGCAAATGATCGTAAGGACACGATCTGTATTGAGGGCGATGGAAGTATCATGATGAATCTGCAGGAGCTGCAGACGGTACTGACAAACAAGCTTCCGATCAAGCTGTTCCTGATCAACAATCAGGGCTATCATTCCATCCGTCAGACGCAGAACAATCTGTTCAGCAATCATTGCAAGGTCGGAATCGGACCGGAGAGCGGCGATCTGTCATTCCCGGAGTTTGAGAAGCTTTCTCAGGCATTTGGATACACATATTATCAGGCACACAGCAACGAAGAAATGAAGAAAGTAGTTGATAAGACGCTGGCAGAGGAGGGACCTGTATTCTGTGAGATCTTCGTTTCACCGACACAGAACTTCGAGCCGAAGAGCGCAACAAAGCGTCTGGAGGATGGCAGTCTTGTGAGTCCGCCGCTGGAGGATCTGGCACCGTTCCTTCCAAGGGAGGAAGTGCTTGCCAACCTTCTGATCCCGCCGGTAGAGTAGGACGATAAACAACAGAAAGGCAGAAAGAAGATGAAAAGGATTGTAGTGACCGGACCGACCGGAGCCATCGGCACCGCATTGATCCGGGAATGTATTGCAAAGGATATTGAAGTCTATGCCATTGTCCGTCCGCATTCGGCGAGAGCGGCACGGATTCCGGAGGATGCACATGTCCATCTTGTGGAGTGTGATCTTTCGGGACTTGGCGATCTGGACGTGTCCGACATTCCGCCCTGCGATGTGTTCTATCATTTCGGGTGGGCGGCAACGATTGGCGATGCCCGCAATGATATGAGGCTGCAAACGGATAATATCCGTTATACGATCGAGGCGGCAGGACTGGCGGCGAGAATGGGCTGCGAGGCGTTTGTCGGCTCCGGCTCCCAGGCAGAGTATGGCAGAGTAGAGGGAAATCTGACACCGCAGACACCGGCATTTCCGGAGAACGGTTACGGCATGGCGAAGCTTTGTGCCGGTCAGATGAGCCGTATCGAATGCGAAAAGCTTGGGCTGCGCCATGTGTGGACGCGTATCTTAAGCATTTACGGACCATGCGACAGCGATAAGACCATGGTCACGACCACGATCCGAAAGCTTCTTGACGGGCAGATACCTGCCCTGACCAAAGGAGAACAGCAGTGGGATTATCTGTACAGCAGGGATGCAGCGAGAGCTATGATCGCACTTGGCGAGAAGGGACAGCATGGAAAGGTGTACTGCATCGGCAGCGGAACAGCACGCCCACTCAAAGAATATATTGAGCAGATCAGAGATCTGATCGACCCGGAGGCAGGGCTTGGCTTCGGTGAGATCCCGTATGGCGCGAGACAGGTTATGTATCTGTGTGCCGATATCTCTGAGCTCACAAAGGATACCGGATTTGTACCACAGACAGATTTTCGTACCGGCATGACCGAGACGATCGCGTGGATGAAGTCGGAATGGAGGCAGCATGAAAACAATTAGTGTAATGATACCTTGTTATAACGAGGAAGAAAATGTAAAAGCGATCAGTGAGGCGGTGATCCGTGAGATCACAACGAATCTGCCGTCCTATGATTATGAGATTTTGTTTATTGATAACGATTCCACAGACCGTACCAGAGAGTATCTGCGGGAGATCTGTGCCGACAATTCAAAGATCAGAGCAATCTTTAATGCAAAGAATTTCGGACAGTTCAACTCTCCGTATTACGGAATCTGCCAGACGAGCGGTGACTGCACGATCTGCCTGTGTTGTGATTTCCAGGATCCGGTGGAAATGATCCCGCGTCTTGTTGAGGAGTGGGAGAAGGGTGCCAAAATCGTCTGTGCGATCAAGACGACCAGCAAGGAAAATAAGATCATGCGTTTCCTTCGCACCTGTTATTACAAGATGATCAAGAAGATGTCTGATGTGGAGCAGATTGAGCATTTCACCGGCTTTGGTCTTTACGACAAGGGCTTTGTGGATGTACTGCGCAATCTGGACGATCCGACACCGTTCCTGCGCGGAATCGTCGCAGAGCTTGGCTATAAGCGTGTGGACGTGCCGTATGAGCAGCAGAAGCGCCGCGCCGGCAAGACGCACAACAACTGGTTCACTCTTTACGATGCAGCGATGCTCAGCTTTACTTCATACACGAAGGCGGGTCTTCGTCTGGCAACAATCGTGGGCTTTATCATGTCCGCGATCAGCCTTGTGGTCGCCTTTGTATATCTGATTTTAAAGCTTCTTTACTGGGATCGCTTTGTGGCCGGTATGACACCGATCCTGTTAGCCGTGTGCATCCTTGGTTCGGTTCAGCTGTTCTTTATCGGATTTCTGGGCGAGTATGTGCTCAGTATCAATAAGCGTATGATGAAGCGTCCGCTTGTAATTGAGGAGGAGCGCATTAACTTTGACAAGGATAAGACAGGAAATAAATAATGAAATATATAGAAGATAAAAATATTCGTGCCGTTTTGTTTGATCTGGACGGCACGATCTACTATGGAAGTAAGCTGATACCGGGGGCGGATGAGGTAGTACGCCGGTGCCGTGAGCTTGGCAAGCAGGTTTACTTCATGACAAACAATTCGACCAAAACAAGAAAACAGATCTGGGAGAAGCTGACCGGCATGGGGCTTGCCTGCAGCTATGAGGAGGTTTATACCGGCAGCTATGCCGCAGCGCTTTATGCACATCAGATGGGCTACAAGACCGTATACATTATGGGAAGCGATGCGCTGGCAGAGGAGTTTGCAGGGCTCGGTGTTACGGTTTCCGATCATGCGGAGGTTGTGATCGTGGGCTATGATATGGATTTCAATTATCAGAAGCTGACGGATGCGTTGCAGGTAGCACTGCGGGCGGACAAGATCATTGCCTGTAATCTCGAGCATCATTATCCGGGCGAGAATGCGAAGCGTATGCCGGGCTGTGGTGCGATGGTCGGCGCGCTGGAGGGAAGCCTTGGACGAAAGGTGGACTACTCGGTCGGAAAGCCTAATCCGCTGCTGATGGACATTATCTGTCAGGACAAGGGCTTAAAGCCGGAGGAGATCATTGTGGTCGGAGACACCTATGCGAGTGATATCGTCATGGCACATAAGTACGGGAGCCGGGCGGTTTATATCGGGGAGGAATCCCATGAGGACACCAACTGTGTCCGGAAGATCAGCGAATTGCTGCAATAGATGCAAAGGGGGCATTTTAGATGAGCAGGATAAATTTACTGGATTGTACACTGCGTGACGGCGGTTATGTCAATGACTGGCATTTTGGAAGAGATGCCATTTTCAATATTGGCAAGAAGATTGTTCTCGCGGGGATTGAATACTTCGAGATCGGTTTCGTCAGAGAATGCGAATACAGCAAGGATTATTCGCTGTTTGACGGCAACGACAGCGTGCGGGATATGATCGCACCGAAGAATCCCGACACCCATTATGTCGGCATGATCGATATGGGGCGGCCAATCCCGTTAGAGAAGCTTGGAAAACGCGTGCCGGACGGCTTTGATGTATTCCGTGTGATCTTCAAGAAAAGCAAGATCGAGGAGGCGTACAATTACATTCAGGAGCTGGAAAAGCTGGGCTACGATGTCTTTGCGCAGGCAGTGGGAACCGACAATTATACCGACAGTGAATTTATCGCGCTGATCGAGAAGTTCAACCGGCTCCCGATCAAGGCATTTTATATTGTGGACAGCTTCGGTCTGATCAAGAAAAAGGACTTTGTCCGTCTGGCGCAGATTGCCGATCATAATCTGCGGGAGGACATTATGCTCGGGTATCATTCCCACAACAACATGCAGCAGGCGATGGGCAATGCCTCCGCCTTTACGGAAATGCATCTGCACCGCGACATCATTCTGGACGCCTGCGTGTTTGGTATGGGACGTGGCGCCGGCAATCTGAATCTGGAGCTTTTCGCCGAGTACATGAACGAGAACTTCGACAAGCAGTACCGCATTGAGCCGATGCTTGAGATCATTGACGAGTATCTCAACGACATTTACCGGGAGCATTTCTGGGGATATTCCCTGCCGCTGTATCTGTCTGCCGCCAACGGCTGCCACCCGAACTATGCGATCTACTTCGCGTCCAAGGGAACGCTGACCGTCAAATCCTACAATGAGATCTTAAAGTCGATCCCGAAGGAGGACAAGGCGCTTTACAATAAGGATAAGGCTGAGGCGATTTACAAGCAGTATCAGGAAAATTATATCGATGACCGTGAGGCTGTCGAGAAGCTGGAGCAGGAGCTTTCGGGCAGAGAGGTGCTTCTTCTGGGATCGGGCAAGAGCCTGATGCAGCAGAAAGCGCAGGTCGAGGAATACATCCGTGAAAAGAATCCGGTCGTGATCGGGCTGAACTTCGTTCCGGCTGACTTTGCCTGTGATTATGCGTTCATCTGCCATATGCGCCGCTACAAAAACATTACCGATGATTCCGTCAGAAAGATCATCACCTCCAATCTGCGCGAGGCAAAGGACTACGAATACATGTTAAACTTCGCAAGCTATTCTTCCCAGGAACCGGCGATCATGGAAAACTCCGGTCTGATGTGCCTGCATTTCCTGCTGCACATCGGGATGCCGCAGGTTGTCATTGCCGGGCTGGATGGCTACGATATCCGAAACCACGGCAACTACGTCAACAGCGGTCTGGAATATGACTTCTCCGCAGAGCAGCTCAAGGAGCGCAACGAGCTGATCGCCGCAGAGCTGAACCGGTTGCAGGAGAAGATGAAAATTACATTCCTGACCGACAGCATTTATAAGAAATAGACCCTGCGGGGATTAGACAAGAATAAGAATAGAAATTCTGCAGAGTAATGAGAAGTAGAATACAACAATACGGGGGAAAAGAGATGACAGAAAAGAAACAGACGAAGATGGAGCTGCTGATCCAGTTTATTAAATTCGGGATCGTAGGTGTCACCAATACAGTCGTATCCTATGTGATCAATGTTGCAACCCTGTTCCTGCTGGGACATGCGCACATATTCCAGCGCTGGGATTACATCATAGCCAACACCGTGGCGTTTATTCTCAGTGTGCTGTGGTCATTTTACTGGAACAACAAGCTGGTATTTAACATGGAGGGAACCTCCTGGAAGGAGCTTTTGCAGGCACTGATCAAGATGTATCTGTCCTACGCATTCACCGGAATTATTCTGAGCAACGTGCTGTCATATCTGTGGATCGATGTGCTCCACATCTCCAAATACATTGCCCCGCTGATCAACTCGATCATCGGCGTGCCGATCAACTTTGTACTCAATAAGTTCTGGGCGTTCCAGGGAAAATAGGAATGGTACGGAGGCGCGATCGGTGCGGTTTATGTTTGACAACCCTCTATGGGAATGATAGAATAAACAGGATTTGTCATAGATGTGGCAGATTCCTTTTATATAACTGCGGATGTGATGGAATTGGCAGACATGCAAGATTTAGGTTCTTGTGCCGCGAGGCGTGCAGGTTCAAGTCCTGTCATCCGCATCAAACCCCGGAACGAAGGTTCCGGGGTTTTTTGCGGATGGAGACCTTGAATCCCGGGATTCAAGGTCTCCGCTGCCGCTCCGGTCGGTGCCGGTCAGACGTCCACCGGACGTCTGGCACCCTGTCATCCGCATGATAAGCTTCCAAGCCTTTATTTATAAGGGCTTGGAGTTTTTTTAACTTTTTGCCGAAGAGTTGTGAATTCATGATATAATCAAAAATAAGATATTAGAATTTATGCTTTTATATTGTTGGATGCACAGCTAAAAATAAATGATGCTCGACATCATTATCTGTAAAAATGCTATTGATAATATAACGAGAAGGAGAAAAGATATGGCATACACAATGATTCACATAATTATCGCAGAGGAAATATTTTCGAAATTTTCTTTAAATATAAATGAAAATGATTTTTTGATAGGAACAATTGCGCCAGATGCAGTACATTCATGTGAAGAATTTAGTTACAAATTGAAGGAAAAAAGTCATTTTTTTCCCGAAAGTTTAACTTGGGGAAAGGTTGATACATGTACCAAGGCAAATCTATGGATGGATTCAGTGTTGGAGTTTTATGAGAAAAACAAAGAAAATATTAATTCAAGTTTTTTGTTGGGGTATATTATTCATGTTTTTGTTGATATATATAATGCGCTTTATTATTACTACCCCTATGTCAATGCATTCTATGGTACTAAAGAAGAAAAAGTTGAAAAGTATAAAATCGAATCTCAAAACTTAGATAAATATTTGTACACAAAATATGCCAAGATATATGATCTCTCAGATAAATTATATAAAGGAATCGGTTATAATATAGATGGTATTATTACTGCGGAGCAGATAGAAAAAAGGAGAGAATATTTGATTTCCGCGGAATGGAAAAAAGCAGTATTTACCTTAGAAAATGAAATATGCACTTTGAATAGCGTAAAAAATATAAAAGAAGGTACCATTCAATTTATATATAATAATTTTATATGTAAATATTTACTAGATTTGTAAAAACAAAAATCAAAGCAGCAAAGCAATTAGAGTTTTCGAAATCCGTAAGTGACAAGACAATTTTTTTGTCATAGCTCACGGATTTTTGATATATTGGCAGGCAAAATATGATTTCTAAATAACCAGACATAAGAAATATTATGGTCATACATCAATTTGAGGTATGGGAAGTCTTAGTTAATAATATTACAGATTAGAAAGTATAAAAGCTCGACGGTTCTGAGAAATCTGGAGTACATCCATTGCCTGTTCGGCAGAGAAGTTAAGGGATTTCATAATATCGCGAACATTGTCTAAAAATAGTTGATTTTGGGTTTAAGCCAGCTTATCGAAATTTTGTTGATTTTATGGCACGAAAAACAGACTATTGGAATTCGGTGTGTCAGACTAAATTCCATCAGCCATATTTAAAAAATGTTAAATGCTTATTTCCAGTCTGACAGCAGATTTCGATCGGTTAATTGGTTGCCTTCAATATAAAGATCCAACGCTTGCAAAAAGTTATAAAAGGTTATAAAATAGAATAAAAGTTATAAAAGGTTATAAAACAAATAAAAAGTTATAAAAGAATATATTTGATGTTGGGGTCAAAATACCTTTTGCCCCCAACTGATGCTACGGATTGCTTCATTGCAAAGCAATTCTCGCAATCCTACAAACACCTCCAATCCCGCACATTTGCAAGCAAATCTGCTTCTTGTCGGTGTTTGGCGGGTCAAGCCACCAGATAACAATTTGTATGCAAATATACATTGCTATCTGCTTTTGACCCTTGCATCATATATTTGCAATAATCTCATAAATTTAAAAAAGCAGGGAAAGGAGACTTAGTCGTGAATAATAATCCATTTACTCTGGCCTTTGGAAAGAAACCATTACAATATGTGTCCAGAATTGTGCAGACAGATCAGATCGTGGAAGATTATGTGGCAGATCCCGTAACCAATCAGATATACATGGTTACAGGAGTCCGGGGTTCAGGAAAGACGGTGATGATGACCAACATTGCGGGGATTCTTTCCGAACGAAATGACTGGATTGTTGTCGAATTAAATGCGACCAGAGATTTGCTGCAAAGCCTTGCGTCTAAGCTATATGCGGTTCCGAAGCTGCATGAATGCTTTTTGAAAGCCAGGCTGGATTTTTCTGCGTTCGGTCTTGGAGTCACTATTGAAAATGCGGCACCGGTGACAGATGTAGAAGATATGGTAGCGAAAATGCTGGATCAGATACGGAAGCAGGGAATGAGACTGCTGATCACAATTGACGAGGTGGTATACTCAGAACAGATGAAAGTATTTGTGAGTGCTTTTCAGATTTTCATGCGGCAAGACTATCCAATCTTTTTGTTAATGACAGGATTGTATGAAAATATATATGAATTGCAGAATGATAAGTCGCTGACCTTTCTATATCGGGCACCGAAAATTATTCTGGAGCCGTTAAGTCTGACAGCAGTGTGTCAGCACTATATGGATATATTCCGGTTAGACAAAGAAAGTGCAGGAAAAATGGCTGCGCTTACGAGAGGATATCCGTTTGCATTTCAGGTGCTTGGATATCTTTACTGGGAACATCGGGATACAAAAACCGTGCAGGAGATATTGCCGGAATATGACCAATATCTGGAGGAATATGTATATAGTAAAATATGGTCGGAAATGTCGGACAAAGACAAAGAAATTATGCAGAAACTGGCGGAAAGTGGAGATATCAAAGTGAAAGATCTCAGAGAACAGCTGGAGATGAGCTCGGAGCAGTTTTCCGTGTACAGAGAGCGGCTGAAACGAAAAGGCGTGATCGACACAAGAAAATATGGAAAGATTTCCATGGCATTGCCAAGATTTGAAGAATTTATCCAAATGAGAATGTTTTAATAGACGACTAAGACTTCCTGCGGCCGGGAATGGAATCTGCCCATAATATTATTTCTTATGACGAGTAACTTTGAATATGATTTTTGCCTTATAGATCTTTTAAAGCTCTGGGAGACTGTGTTTGAAAATTGTCTTGTCGCATTACGGTTTTCGAAAAATCTAAATGCTTTGCTGTTTCGATATTTGATGAACGTGTCTTCCCGTACTTGCCTCAGGGTGGGATTCAGATGTTTCAAAGGGCACTTGCGCTCGCCACTACTTGCACCTTGTTTTTTAAGGTGCTATGTAGTGCTGCGTAGCGCAGTGTAGCGGGAGCGTGCCCGCTGAAATAACTGAACCCACCCTGGAGGCTCAAGCCGTCCAGATGCGTATTCATCGAAACATTGCAAAGCAAAGATTTTTCAGAAAACCTAACGATCTGCGTCAATTTTCAAACACAGTCTCCCAGAGCAGTCAAACTTCAGAGGCAAAAATCATAATGCAATTTTCCGAACATAAGAAATATTATGGGTATACCTCGATTTTTTTGGGCGGGGGCAGGAAATTTTAGCAGATCAATTTAAGAGAAAATCAAAACAGGCACCCTTGCGGGTGCCTTCATCATTCTTTCGTTTATTCCCAATCCATTAACTTCTTAGCGGCTGCCACGACAAGCTCGGAAACCTTCTGATGCGTTGCTTCCGTAGGATGCCAGAATGTGCCGATACCATCCTTTTCCTCGTCCTGCAGTGGAAGCTGCAGATACTTGATGGCAACATCCTCGTTGGCTTTGGAATATTCCTTGACGGCATGCTGAACCGTTGAGCAGAGCGTCTGGTCCATGGTGCCGAGCATGCACAGGATCTTTGCCTGCGGGTGCTTCGCATGAATGTTGCGGAGAAATCCCTGATAGACAAGACTGAAAGCCTTTTTGCGCTCCGGATAATTCTTCGTATAGCTGGCATCGTTCGTGCCGAGATATACGGTGATCAGATCCGGCTCGAACCGCGTGTGATCCCATTTCTCCCAAAGAGAAGGAGGTTCGTGGAAAAACTGCTGGCAGCAGCCGGCGTCCGTGTACTCGTAGAGCATCGGAACAAGCCAGGAATCATCGACCTGATCGCCCTCCTCGATATAAGCGGAGATCACACCCTTGCCGTTCCAGGCAACGATTTCGAAATCGGCGTCCAGTGCGCGGGCGGTCTTGACAGAGTAAGACTTTGTCGGGTTCTCTACGGCTGTGTTGTGAAGCTCATCAGAAGCGCTTCCCTCTACGCCGTAGCCGCAGGTGATTGAATCACCAATGATCTGGATCTTACGCTTCTTCGGTGCAGGTGGCGGTAACAGCTCCTCGGTATCAATGATCAGTTCCTCAATACCGCAAATAGCATATTCCGGTTCGCTGTATTTCATGATCGTAATAGTGACCGTCTCCGGTATCTCTGATTCGAAGAGATCCACGGTCTGTCTCAGCCTGGTCAGCTCCACGCGCTTCGCAGGTTCGGTCGCATCGTTGATAAAAATACCGATCCAGGCGTGGTGTTCCTCTGGCCAGTCCGCCGGATCAGAAATGATCACAGCCTGTGCTTTCTGACCGGTAAAACAAAAAGATATGGAAGTGGCAGAGTATCCCAGATAACGGACATTATCGCGGAAAATTGTTCTGCCGCTGACTTTTACATGATCTTCGGTTGGCAAAAAATGCATTTTGTCCTCCATTCTGAAGTGATCTTCGTGAAATATGTACGACTGCAGTGCTTGAAAGAAAGAATACACAGTCGCATATATCTATTTTAACACCTCATAAAAAGTATGACAAGCAGATTGACACATATTCCGTCAAATGATATCATGGAGATTGGTATAGCGAAAGTTATCTTCGCTGTACTTGTGGTGAAAATTAGAAAAGAGAGGTTTTAGAAATGGGATTACTGCAGGACTGGAGAGAGTACGCATATGGCGTAGATATTAATTCAAAGGCAGGCCAGGCAATCTGGGCAAAGTATTTTAACGAAGAGAAGGCTGTATATGAGCAGCTTCTGGCGAATCCGGAGGAGGTTGTTTCCGGCACCGTGAAGGAGCTCGCTGACAAATATAACATGGAATTGAAGTATATGGTTGGTTTTCTGGATGGTATCAATGAGAGCCTGAAGACACCAAATCCGATCGAGGATATGGATGAGAACACACAGGTAAGTCTTGATATTGATCTGGAGCAGCTTTACTATCACATGGTAGAGGCAAAGGCTGACTGGCTGTATGAGCTTCCGGCATGGGACGAGCTTTTAACTGCAGAGAGACGGAAGGAACTCTATATGGAGCAGAAGAAATCCGGTACGATCGTTAAAGAGAAGAAAGTGGGCAGAAATGATCCATGTCCATGCGGCAGCGGCAAGAAGTATAAGTTCTGCTGTGGAAGAGCTTAACAGACGGAATCGGAAGAATGCAGAGCAAAATAAAAGCCATCCATGAATGGATGGCTTTTAAATATCATTTACAGTAACTGCATCTGGACATCTTTTGTTAATACATCCGTGTAGCTGTAAGAAACCGTCTGGGTTGTGGAATCCAAATCATTCACGATTTCAACCAGAAAGATGCTTGGATATGTTTTACAAATGGTTCCTTCGGTGATGTCAATCTTATGTCGACCGCGATTTGAACGGATTTTAACTTTGCTGCCAATATTCATACCTACAGAACGTCTAACCTTATTGATATCGGACTGACTCATAGTTTGCCTCCTTTGATTACGGGATTGTCATGAATCAAAATATGGGGGATGATTCGATAACAATCGTTAGCAGTACAGTAAAATGTTACCACGAAACCGTGAAAAAGTCAATATTAGGCACTATATGTAGATGTAAAAAATGTCGTTTATAACAAAATATAGGGAGTAAGAAAATGCAGCATATCATGATAGATCTGGAAATGAATAAAATAGAAAAGCAGTGGCGAGGCAAGAACAAGCTGTCCAGCGAACTGATAGAGATCGGAGCCGTACGAATGGACGATCACTTTGAGGTGGTGGATACATACCAGAGTTATGTGAAGCCGGAGTTTGGAACGATGGATGCCGTGATCATTGATCTGACAGGGATCACTGACGACAAGGTCAAGGATGCACCCGGATTTGCCGAGGCAATGGATGATTTCACCGAGTGGATCGGACCGGGGGAGACACAGTTTTATTCCTGGAGTATGTCCGACATCCGTCAGTTCCAGCACGAAGCAATATTTAAGAGTTATCCGGGAACGATCATTCAGCAGATGGAAGAGAACTGGACGGACTTTCAGGAGGAGTTTCGGAGACTTCTGGGACTTCACCACCGCATCAAGCTCTCCTATGCCGTATCGGCGGCGGATTATGAGTTCCAGGGGGCACAGCATACGGCACTGGCAGATGCGGTCAATACCGCGGAGATCCTGCGGTTGTCAAAGGATCCGGAGCGTTTCCTGACGGTGATGAAGCCGGTGCTTGATCTGGTCAGCAAGGAGCGCAAGGAGCAGACACTGATGGATATGTGTCCGGACTTTTTTGCCGCATTTATGGAGGCAGCGGAAAAGGACGCCGATGAGAAAACGGATGGGGCGAAAGCAGATCAGGCTGACTGACCTTTCGTGAGGAATGAGTCTGTGAAAAGATCGGGACGACCGGGCTTTCAAAGTAGAATACCCCAATGAAACATGAAAGGGCAGAGAGCTTGCTTTTACAGCAGGAACCTCTGCCCTTTTTGGGATAATCTCTTAGGAGTTATTTCACAACAGTAAGACGAAGCCTTGCCTTATGTCCGTTGTAGGTTTTCACCGTTAATGTGGTCTTTCCGCGGTGGCGGGCTGTCACACGCCCTGTCTTTGATACCCGGGCAACCCCTGGATGGGAAGAATGGAACGTTAGCTTATTGCTGGCGGAACCGGAGGAAAGCTTTACCTTAAGTGTGAAATGTCTGCCTTTCTTCACGGTTTTCCGGTTCTTCGCCGGTTTAAACTTCACCTTGGAAGGGGCTTTCTTAATATTGAAACGATATAAATAGGATGTTTCTCCGTCAGATACAAGGATGGAAGATTTGCCGCGTCTTCGTGCGGTAACCTTGCCGGATGCATCAACGGTCAGCAGCGATGGATCATTGCTTGTGTAGCTTGTATAGCTGTCAGGAATACGGTAGGTTTCTCCTTTGCCGAGCTTGATCGTCTTTACAACAGAAGGCAGTTCGGCAACATCCCCTGTGGTGTTCGAGGTGAAAGCCTTGACGCATACATTGTTGTAGCCGACAGCGGCTGTATCAAGCCAGCGCATCGTGCTGTCCGGAGCGGAAGTCTTTTGCTTCGTGAACAGATAGCTTTCGCCAAGACGGGAGCCGTAGCTGATATTTAAAGAGGAATCCGTGCTGTCGCGCCCCTCCAGAGGAACATATACATTTGTAGAGCCGGACTGAACATAGGTCACAACCACAGAGAACTTCTCGCCGGCAGCAAGATTGACCGGCGTTGTCAGCGTAGCTGTATGGTAACCGTTCTGCCCTGCAATGCCGGTAGTCGTGCATTCGCTCACCAGCGTACCGTCGGTCGGACCGGAGCCAACACCGCGGTAAACCTCGATCCGGTAAGGCTGATTATCGGTCAGCGTATAAAACGACACGGCCTTTAAGGTTTGATCAGAAGTACCGTTTGCATCAAAGATATTGGCAGCCTTCAGATTGTGGGAATTGGAATAGTTTGCGGTTCCCCAGCCGAATCCGTCATACTGGTAAATGTGGTCGTAATTGCCGGCAGATTCTACCAGAAAACTCGAGCAGTCGCAAATGGACTGATCATAATAGGAAAGCCAGAAATAACCGTTATCCCCGGAGACGGTACCGTAGCTGTTGGCAATCAGCCATGCCCCGTTGCCGGCTGGCGTTCTGGAGAAATTGGATGCAGAGAAATTGTCATCCCATCCAACGATCGTGACGCTGTGGTTCGCATTTTTCACGGCCTGTGCACCGGAATAGTAGGTCTGGTAATAAGCGTGGCCATTCGCAGACGGATGAAGAAATGTTTTGTCAAAAAACAGCGACACAGACATTGCCCCATGATCCAGAATAGACTGCTTCATCTTCGGGATAATGGATGCATCTGTATAGTAATACTGCTTGCCGATCGTATATTCATCGTAATTATAGACATTCTGCAGATGTGCGTAGGAATCATAACGCAGGCTTCCTTTCTGCACCATGGAATATGCCATGGAAGTCACGTCAGAGGTGGTGGCGCCGGAAAACGGAGCCGTGCTTTCAAGCTCCGGACCGGACCATTTCGCCAGCGTGAAGGTCGCGAGGATTGCAGAACCGCCGTTATCATAGGGAAGAGTACCGGACACACTGCCGTATGCAAACGGATTTGGGAAAAACGAAGTATTTGTATCGTTATCTGCAGAGGAAATACCATCCCAATAGGTAGGATCCTCGGCAAGTGTTGACGGATGATAGGAAAACCATGCAAGGTGGCTTTCTGAAAAATCAACGGAATCCGCCGGGAACAACCCGTTCTTGATACAGTTTGACTCGATCGTCTTGATCGCTGAAAATGCCCAGCAGCAGCCGGTAGATCCCTGATCCCTGATCGGGGTGGTAAGTCCCTGCTCCCGCAGATCATAGCGCACAGGAAGATCAGAAGCCTTCTTCAGACGGCTTCCGGAGGCATCTGCAGACTCGTCCGTATAAACATTGCCGGAGACATCCTCGAAATGAGAACGCACCAGGTCATTGTCAGTTGTCTCATCCACACGCGAGATCATCTGGTCTATGGAGTCCGTGGATGCCATGACCGATGATGGACAGGATGTTACGCACACGGACAGACCCAGCAGAGCTGCAAGGGCTGTGTTCCTATATGTAATGGTACGATTTATTTTGATCATAAAAGAATCCTTTCTAAATATAAATAAACAACACATAATGCCACGGATTGCCTGACTGCGATCCGTTTATGCTCTTTGCACCATTTTATCATTAAAGGAAACGAATGAACAGTGGAGGAAATATTAAGATTTTGTGAAGTCAAATAATTCCTTAAATTTTTCACATGGAATGTTGATCGTCACCCATCCTGTTTCTTATGTCCAGAAAATCAAATGATAATTTTGTCTCGGAAAACAGGCTGATCCGTGAGCTATGACGAAAAAAATTGACGCAGATCAGTAGGATTTCTGAAAAGCCTTTGCTTTGCAATGCTTTGATAAATGCGCATCCGCACGACTGAGCCCCGTAGGTGGGCTCAGCTATTTCGGACGGCACGCTCCCGCTACCACTGCACCACGCAGCGGTACATAACGCCCCAAGTGTCAAACAAAGTAAAAGGTTAATTATTAACTTTGGGGCGTAAGTACCGGCGGGTGCAAGTGCCTCTCGAAACATCTGAATCCCACCTCGGGGCGAGTACGGAAGGATGTGTTTATCAAAAATCAAAGCAGCAAAGCAATTAGGCTTTTCGAAATACGTAAGTGACAAGACAATTTTTTTCGTCATAGCTCACGGATTTTCGAGTATTTTGGCAGACAAAATTCAATTAATACTATCGGACATAAGAAACAGGCTGGGGATATATCTCTTTTTTGGAGTGACAAATTTAAGTAATAATTTGAAAGGAACATTGTGAAAATTGTATATATCTATTTTTGTATAAAACGTAAACAAAATGTGAAGGTTATTAAAAGTAAACAAAATATATTGACATAGAACAGGGAAATGTTACAATATAAACAAATATTGCGTGGGAGAAAACTGCGATAAAATATTTTCGAGAAAGGGGGAACGAGGAGAGGTAATTGAAAAAAGAAACAATGAGATAGAATCACAGGAGGTATATTTATGAGACTTAAGAAAGCGATTTCGTGGCTCTTATCTGCAGCCATGGTATTGTCGATGACTTCTCTGCCGGCATCGGTTAAGGCGGCAGATACGGAGGCAGACCATCAGCTCGAGAGCCCACAGTATATTGTGAACATCACAGGAACCGATCTGGTCAAGGCGGGTATGGACGAGACGAAGATGCAGGCTTTGATCGATGGCGGCAAGGGGAACGCCACATTTTATGTACATATGGGAAAGGCAGATGCTTATTCCTGGCTGCAGTCCCGGAGCGGATCTGTCAATGCATTTGATCCGGATCATATGGATGCAGACCATTATGTTGAGGGAACCACCGGAACGGGTGCTTCCAACAAGTATCTGACAGCAGCCAAGTGTACCATGCAGAAGAACAACAAGTATCCGATTCAGATCAATCAGGATGATGAGCCGATCGGTAACGTCGGAACCGGTAATTACGCATTTCCGGCAAACGGTATTACTACAAGTAAGATCCAGAAGGTAGCAAACTGGTCTCTGTCCGTTGCGATCAAGACAACGAACACAGAGGCAGTGCCTTTAGGTATTATTTTCAGCGATGGCACAAGCGTCACACTGAACACAGACGGTACGATCGCCGGTGTCAACGACTTCACAAAACCGACCTGCGAGAACACTACACTGGATGGTTCTACAGCAGCACCGGAGCGTACTCCGATGATCAAGATGACGGCAGCACAGGCTCGTGAGAACCTGAAGAAGTCGATTGATTATCTGAGCAGCATGGATACCAGTGGATATCAGGAGGCGTCCGTACAGAAGCTGCAGGATGCGCTGGTAACGGCACAGGCAGTATATGACAAGACAGACAGTGCCAATACCGTTTATTTCTCAGCAAGAAATGCACTGGAGAAGGTACACTGCAACATGCTTTTCAAGGATAGCACAGAGCAGAGCAATCCTAAGCCATTCCGTGTGCTCGACAAGGATCAGGTGATCGCTGAGATGGGCGTTGGCACCAACCTTGGAAATACCATGGATGGTCACTCAGGCTTCACACCAAGTGAGACAGCATGGCAGGGACAGGTAACTACCAAGAAGTATATGAAGGCACTTCATGATGCCGGATATAATACAGTTCGTATCCCGGTGACCTGGGGTAACATGATCAACGAGGACGGCTCCATCAAGGAAGTATGGATGAGCCGTGTACAGGAGATCGTTGACTACTGCGTATCTCAGGATATGTATGTTATCATCAATACGCACCACGATGATGTAGCAAAGGACGGCGGCTGGCTCAATGTCGGTGCCGATGACATCGATTCCATTGAGAAGAAGTTCGAGTTAGTATGGAAGACCATCGCAAACCGCTTCAAGGATTACGATGAGCATCTGATCTTCGAGTCTATGAATGAGGTATCCTGTCTCGATTACGATGAGAGCATGAAGAACTCTGCTGATGCGGTAAACTATGATCGTCCGATCATCATGAACTTCAACCAGTTATTTGTGAATGCCGTTCGTTCTACCGGCTCTAACAATACAAAGCGCTGGCTGGCAGCCGTTGATCACTATGCATCAACAGGTACAAGCTCTGAGTTTGTAATGCCAACGGATTATTACAATACAGACAATCCACGTCTGATGTTTGCAGCACACAGATATTCCAAGTCAACCAATGTATCCTGGACTTATGCAGAGGCAACCGAGATGGTAAAGAATCTTCAGGATATGTACAAGAAGTTTGGTTCTGATTATCCAATGTATTTAGGTGAGTACGGAACCAGAAATAAAAAGCTTGCCGGTTCTAAGACAGGCTACAATGATGTTGAGAGAGCTTACTATTCTGAGATCATCAACAGAGCATGTCAGGTTAATGGCATGGTTCCGTGCGTATGGGATCAGGGCTACGGTCAGGACGATGATCCGTTTACCAAGGAAGGACTTTTCTCCTTCTGGAATCGTGACGAAGCAAAGCCGATCTACAAGACGATCACAGATGCGATGGCAAGAGGAACTCTTCTGGAAGCATCCGAAGCCAATAAGAAGGGTGATTACAAAGATATTGTAAAAGACCCTGAAGTAAAGGAGATCACAGAGCTGACTCCAAGCAAGACCTCTCTTGAACTCACAATGGGTGAAAGAGAGACGATCAGTGCAGTAGCAGCACCGGAGGATACCAACGATGTTGTTGTATGGAGCACAGACGATGATAACGTTGCAACGGTATTCAACGGCATGGTTCATGCAAAGAATATCGGTACAACCACAATCCACGTAGCTTCCCTGAGCGGCTCCGTTTCAGAGGATATCGAGGTAACAGTAAAGCGTACACCGAAGACAGATGACTCAGCAACAGAGATTACCACAGATGCTGATTCATATATTGTAAAGCTTGGACAGAGCGAGACGATCAAGACCTCCCTCGTTCCGGAGACAGCAACAGAGACACTTACCTTCCGGTCTTCCGATGAGAAAGTAGCAATCGTAAATGATTACGGCGTAATCTCACCAAAGGCAATCGGTAAGACATATGTGATCATCACTGCCTCCAACGGTGTGACCAAGACAGTTCCCGTAGAGGTTCAGCCACTTGTTGACCCAACCAAGTTAAATGTTGCCGTAAATGTTTACTACAACAGTGCAGGCACAGGCGGCAATTACAATTCCATCGAGCATGGTTCACCGGTCGTGGTAAATGGCGATGGAACCTACACAGCAAGCTTTGATCTGGAAAAGGATCTTTCCGATGCAGGAAAGAATGCAGGCATTAAGGATATCAATCAGGTAACAGCAATCTATTTGCAGGACTATGATGTGACTGTTGGAAATATTGCAAAGTCCAATGTTGAGAATCCAAAGCCAAACAAGATCATGATCAAATGGGAGAAGATCCTTGTCAATGATCAGGAAATGACAATTACACAGAACGGCAGCGATACCAATGGTAAGACTGCAATGAATGGAACCAAGTTCGATACAGGTTCTCCGATCAACGGATGGACAGGATCTGATATTGAAGAGGCAACACAGGATAAGTCACTCCATGCTGCAAGCTTTACTGTTCCAAACCCAACGAAGATCAGTATTACCTTTACATTAACAAATGTGAAGTTCCGTGACACCGGAAGCAAGGATGTTGATGCAACTGAGATCACCGGTGATCAGGACGATGTCAGTATGATCCTTGGTGGCGGGGACAAGGAGCTTTCCGTAAATGTGGCACCTGTTGAGACCACCTCTAAGGTAACCTTCGTATCAAGCGATGACTCCGTTGTAGATGTTGACAACACTGCAGTTTCACCGGTTGACGGTATCGCAACGGCAAGTCTTAAGGCAGTTGGAATCGGCGATGCAACCGTTACTGCATACACAAGCAATGGTCTTTCTAAGACATTTAATGTTCATGTGGCAGAGAAGGAGGAGCCGGCTCCAACGGAATCGCCGGAGCCAAGCGTTGCTCCTAGTGCAAAGCCAAGTGATGCACCTGCACCATCCGATACACCTGCACCGTCAGATGTGCCGACAGCAGTACCGAGCGCGGTTCCGACAGCAGTACCGAGTGCAGTACCAAATGCAGCACCGTCACAGGCACCAAACGGAAACGGTACTGTAACACCGGCTCCGACTAAGGCGCCGGTTGTGAAGAATGCATGCAAGAGCGTTAAGGCAAAGAAAAAAACAGTTACAGTAAAGAAGGGAAAGACTGCAACAGTTAAGTTTACCGTGACTGCAGCCAACAAAAAGCTTGCTACAACCGATAAGCTGAAAGTAACCGTAAAGAATGCAAAGATTGCATCCGTAGTAACCAAGAAGACTTCTGTAAAGAAGGGTGTTGCAACCGTAACGGTCAAGGGTAAGAAGAAAGGAAGCACCAAGCTTACCGTTAAGATCGGTAAAAAGTCAGCAAAGGTTACGGTCAAAGTAAAATAATTCTTCGCTAAGATTCCAAAGGATTCAAGCAAAATTACAGAAGAGGATTGCCGAAAGGCAGTCCTCTTTTTGCAATTCTTAACATTTTATGAAACGGGGGAAAAGAATTGTAAGAAAAATAATTATGTGCTATCATGGGTATATTTAGCAGACCGTTCATACAATGCAATGTAGCGTGGACGCTTCAAAGAAAAGTTTCAAAGTGAAAATGATATCAGGAGGAAAAGGTAATGAATCTATTCAAAGACATACTGAGAGGTGTTGTCATTGGTATCGCCAATGCGATCCCGGGAGTCAGTGGAGGCACAATGATGGTTTCCATGGGCATTTATGACAAGCTCATCTACAGTGTGACGCACTTATTTAAACAGCCGGTCAAGAGCATCAAGACACTGCTTCCGTATTTTATCGGTATGGCGATCGGAATTGTCGGACTGGCATTCGCCATTGTGGCAATGTTTGAGCATATTCCGTTTCAGACATGCATGTTATTTATCGGTCTGATCCTTGGCGGTGTACCGATCCTTACCGGACATCTCAAGGGAGTCAGATTTAATCTGTCACACGCTGTTGTATTTCTGATCTTTTTCGGTTCGATCATTTTGTTACAGATATTCGGCGGACATGGATCAGACGTTGCACTGACAGTGACACCGATTTCTCTGTTTAAGCTGGTGCTTGTCGGTATCGTGGCTGCGGCTACAATGGTCATTCCGGGAGTGAGCGGTTCCATGATGCTTATGACGATGGGGTATTATTATCCGGTGATCGGCAGCGTAAAGGACTTTATTACAGCGTTGGTCGCATTTGATGCACCAAAGATTATACACATTTGTATGATTCTGATTCCGTTTGGAATCGGTGTGGTTGTCGGTATCTTTGCAGTGGCAAAGCTGATCGAGATGCTGATGGATAAGTATGAGGCACTGACCTACTGTGGTATTATGGGTCTTGTTGTCGCATCACCGGTGGTGATCCTGATGAGTGCTCCGCTTGCCGGAATGTCTGTTGTGACAGTACTCACGGGAGCAGTCACATTTGTGGTTGGCGTTGTGATCGCGCTCTGCCTCGGCAAATAACAGAAATGGGGGTTGATGTGTATGGAGGAACAGAAGGATTTGCATCGTCGGATCCTTGTTAATCTTGGGATAGCACTGGCAGGGATACTGCTTCTGGTCTTTGTTGTGCCGCCGCTGATACGGCTGCTCATGCCGCTTATTGTGGCGTGGATCGTAGCAATGATCGCCAATCCTATCATTCGTTTTCTGGAGAAAAGAATCAAACTGATGCGTAAGCATGGTACAGCACTTGTGATCATACTGGTTCTTGCGGCGATCTGTGCGGCATTCTATGGTCTGGTGGTGCTTGTGGCAAGCCAGTTCAGCTCCTGGGTAACAGAGCTTCCGGGTGTTTATGACTCTGTGACGCAGAATCTGCAGCAGCTGTTCCAGACTCTTCATCACAAATGGAATATCATTCCGGCTGACTTTAAGCTTGCCTTTGATCAGCGGGAGAATGTGCTGGACAGTTACATTCAGAAGGCAATCGACGGTCTGTTGAAGATGGTCAATTCCGGATCTTTGTCTAAGGTCGGCTCGCTGGCAAGTTCATTGATGGACTTTCTGGTTTATACGATCTTAACGATCCTTGCGTCCTACTTTATGACGGTTGAGAAGGATCGTTTTTCGGAAATTCTCGAGAAGAATACGCCGGTTGGCATTAAAAATCTGTGGGGTAAGATCAAGAAAATATTTGTCCGTGCGATCGGTGGCTATTTTAAGGCACATTTTCAGATTATGATCGTGATCTTCTTTATCACGGTGATTCCGTTCGCATTCATGGGGATCAGCTACAGCGGTCTCCTGGCAGCGGTGATCGCTATCGTGGATTTCCTGCCGTTCTTTGGAGCGGGGACCGTGCTAGTGCCGTGGGCAGTCTATCGTCTGGTGACCGGCTCGTATAGCTATGCTGCGGTATTGTTTGTGCTGTATATCATTGTGCTTATCGTGCGTCAGCTTCTGGAACCGAAGCTTATAGGAGACAATATCGGTGTCAGTCCGTTTGAGACACTCGTCTTCATGCTGATCGGTTACCGGCTGGGTGGCATGCTCGGACTCATTGTCGGCATTCCTGCAGGGATGATCCTCGTAGAATGTTACCGTGAGGGAATGTTTGACAGCTATATCCGTGGGATCAGGATACTGGTGCGGGACATTAACGAATATCGTAAATATTAGTAAACAACCTCGATTTTTGCCACATTATAATCGTCTGTTTATGTAAAAAAGCATTGCACTTTGTTAGTCACGGAGTGCAATGCTTTTTGTATACCGAAGCTTTCATATAACAAACCGGCAAATCCACTTTTTCGGAGCGGATTTGCCGGTTTGTTCACAAGCTGATTGTTCGTTTGATTATTTATGCGTGTCCTGGTATTCCAGAGCGGCACCGACAAATCCCTTGAACAGTGGATGCGGTCTGTTCGGTCTGGACTTAAACTCAGGATGTGCCTGCGTAGCGATGAACCAAGGATGATCCTTTAATTCCATCATCTCCACGATACGTCCGTCCGGTGACAGACCGGAGAAGGTCATACCTGCCTTTAACAGATCCTCACGATAGTAGTTGTTGACCTCGTAACGATGTCTGTGTCTCTCATGGATCATCTCCTCGCCGTACAGCTCATAAGCCTTGGAGGACTTGTCCAGAACACATGGGTAAGAGCCGAGACGGAGTGTACCGCCGATATCCTCGATGCCATCCTGCTCCGGCATCAGATGGATAACCGGATGTGTGGTCTGCGGATCCAGCTCAATACTGTGTGCATCGTTGAAGCCGACTACATTTCTGGCAAACTCAACGATCGCAAGCTGCATGCCGAGACAAAGACCGAGGAATGGAATCTTATGCTCACGCGCATACTTGATTGCAATGATCTTACCGTCGATACCGCGGTCACCGAAACCGCCCGGTACCAATACGCCGCTGACATCGCTGAGAAGCTCGTCTACATTGCTCTCGTTCAGATCCTCGGAAGGGATCCACTTGATATTGACATTGCTCTTGTGTGCGAGACCGCCGTGTTTTAAGGACTCGACAACACTGATATATGCATCATGAAGGGAAGTATACTTACCAACCAGAGCGACCGTTACGTCTTTCTCGAGATTCTTGATCGTATTGACCATGTTCTCCCATTCGGTAATATCCGGCTCCGGACAGTCAAGCTGCAGACACTCGCAGATTACATCAGCGAGGTGCTCCTTCTCCATGGCAAGAGGTGCTTCGTAAAGTGTCTCCACATCCAGATTCTGGAGAACGTGGGATGCAGGTACATTACAGAAGAGTGCGATCTTATCCTTTAAGCCCGGCTCCAGAGGATGCTCGGTACGGCATACAATAACATCCGGCTGGATACCCATGCCCTGCAGTTCCTTAACGCTTGCCTGCGTCGGCTTCGTCTTCATCTCGCCGGAAGCATGCAGATAAGGAATCAGAGTTACATGAACCAGTGCCACATTCTCATGACCCATATCGTGCTGGAACTGACGGATAGACTCGAGGAAAGGCTGGCTCTCGATATCGCCTGCAGTACCGCCGACCTCAATGATCGCAATCTGTGTATCAGGACAGCCGTCATTGCGATAGAAACGGCTCTTGATCTCATTTGTGATGTGTGGGATGACCTGAACCGTGCCACCGCCATAATCGCCGCGGCGCTCCTTATTCAGAACAGACCAGTAAACCTTTCCGGTTGTAACATTGGACTGCTTCGTCAGGCTCTCATCGATAAAACGCTCATAGTGTCCCAGATCAAGGTCTGTCTCAGCACCGTCGTCGGTAACGAAAACTTCGCCGTGCTGTACCGGGTTCATGGTTCCCGGATCGATATTGATATAGGGATCAAACTTTTGCATTGTCACGCTGTATCCGCGCATTTTCAAAAGACGTCCCAGTGAAGCTGCTGTAATACCCTTTCCAAGACCGGATACAACACCGCCTGTAACAAAGACATATTTGACTGCCATGATTTTTTCCTCCATTTGTAGTGTGCATTGATTAGTATCAGAAAAATAAAAAACTATTTACTAGTATACTCCAAAACATAGCCATGTTTCAATTCTTTTTTTACAGAATTTTCAGATTTATCAGATTTTCTTCACAGGTTGATATATTGATTTATGGGAACACTACATTTATAATGATGATTATGAGGTTAATTAGGAGGAAACGAAATTGGAGAATAATACAAACCGACCAAACGGCGGGGATGATGACCGCCAGAAGAAACAAAACCGCCGGGGGATCATTATCTGTCTCGCAGTGGCGATAGGAGTATTCATTGTATTTTCCATGATGAATCGTCAGGTACAGCAGATGACGAACCGGGAGATTACCTATGATAAGTTCATCCGGATGTTGGATGATGGACAGGTTAAATCGGTTACCCTGACTGCCGACCGGCTTAAGATCACGCCGAAGAGCAGCGGCAACAGCGTATATCAGGTCACTTACTATACCGGCATTATTTCCATGGACTACAGTCTTGTGGAACGTTTAAGCAACGCCGGCGTTGAGTTCAAGAAGGATCTCACGGACAACAGCTCCAGCATGCTGTATATGCTGATGTCCTATCTGTTCCCGGTGCTTCTGCTCTGGGGCGGACTGTTCCTGATCTTCCGCCTGATGTCACGTAATTCCGGTGGCATGATGGGGATTGGCAAGAGCACGGCGAAGATGTATGTACAGAAGGAGACCGGTGTGACGTTTAAGGACGTTGCCGGTCAGGAGGAAGCGATGGACTCTCTGACAGAGATGGTCGACTTCCTCAATAATCCGGGTAAGTACACGGAGATTGGTGCCAGACTCCCGAAGGGAGCACTGCTCGTAGGACCTCCGGGAACCGGTAAGACACTGCTTGCCAAGGCAGTTGCCGGCGAGGCGGGTGTGCCGTTTTTCTCCCTTTCCGGATCGGATTTTGTGGAGATGTTTGTCGGTGTGGGCGCTTCCCGTGTGCGTGATCTGTTCAAGCAGGCACAGGCGATGGCTCCGTGTATTATCTTTATTGACGAGATCGATGCGATCGGTAAGAGCCGTGACAGCCAGTATGGCGGCGGCAATGATGAGCGTGAGCAGACATTGAACCAGCTTCTTTCCGAGATGGATGGCTTTGACAGCTCCAAGGGACTTGTGATCCTCGGTGCAACCAACCGTCCGGAGGTGCTTGACAAAGCACTTCTTCGTCCGGGACGTTTTGACCGCCGTGTCATCGTCGAGAAGCCGGATCTCAAAGGTCGTGTGGATATCCTGAAGGTTCATGCCAAGGATGTGCTGATGGATGATTCTGTTGATTTCGATGAGATCGCACTTGCGACAAGCGGTGCCGTTGGTTCCGATCTTGCCAATATGATCAATGAGGCAGCGATCATGGCAGTAAAGGCAGGAAGAAAGGCGGTCTGCCAGGCAGATCTGTTTGAGGCGGTTGAGGTCGTGATCGCCGGTAAGGAGAAAAAGGACCGTATTCTCGGCAAAGAAGAGAAGAAGATCGTTGCTTATCATGAGACCGGTCATGCACTCGTCACTGCATTGATGAAGCATTCCGAGCCGGTGCAGAAGATTACGATCGTACCGAGAACCATGGGTTCCCTCGGCTATGTCATGCAGGTTCCTGAGGAAGAGAAGTATCTGATGAGCAAGGAAGAGATCCTGACACGGATCACGACATTGTTCGGCGGTCGTGCGGCAGAGCAGATCGTGTTCGATTCGATCACGACAGGAGCCTCCAATGATATTGAGCAGGCGACCAAGCTTGCAAGAGCAATGGTGACACAGTACGGTATGTCAGAGAAGTTTGGCCTGATCGGTCTGGAGTCCATCCAGAACCGTTATCTGGACGGCAGGGCAGTGCTTAACTGCGGTGATGCTACAGAGGCGGAGATCGATCAGGAGGTTATGAAGATCATCAAGGAATGTTACGCAAAGGCAGAGGAGCTGCTTCGCGGCGACAGAGAGGCACTCGACAAGCTGGCAGAGTTTTTGATCGCACATGAGACGATCACCGGCAAGGAGTTCATGAAGATCTTCCGTCAGGTAAAGGGAATCACCGATCCGGAGGGAGATCTGTACGAGGCACTGGTGCTTGACGTGGACGGTACACTGGTCGGTACGGACAAGCAGGTTTCCGAAGCAACACGCGAAGCCATCATCGAGGCACAGCAGCGTGGCAAGACTGTGGCGATCGCATCCGGCAGATCCATTTCAGGAATACGCCGGACAGCGGCGAAGATCCGCCTGGAGCAGTTCGGAGGCTATGTGATCGCATACAACGGTACGACGGTCATTAACTGTAAGACCGGCGAGTGTATTTACAACCAGACCCTTGATCATGACATGATCAAGCCGGTTTACGAGGCGGCGAAGGAACTCGGTCTTGGGATCACCGTATATCACGATGAAGAGAAGGAGCTGTTAGCCGGTAATGGTGTGGATGCCTATATTGAGGCGGATGCAAAGGCGTGTGACATCACGATTCGTGAGGTTAATGATCTTGTACGTGCGATCAACTTCCCGGTCAATAAGCTTCTGCTTTCCGGAGAGCCGGAGAAGATGAAGCAGGTCGAGAAGCATCTTTGTGAAAAGTTCGGAGACAGGCTCAATGTATTCCGGTCCGATCCGTATTATGTCGAGATCCTGCCGAAGTTCGTAGACAAAGCCGTTGCGGTCGATAAGCTGATGAAGTTCCTTGATATCAGTAAGGACAAGGTGATCTGTGTCGGTGACAGCTTCAATGATCTTCCGATGCTTCGTTACGCAGGCAAGGGTGTTGCAATGGGCAACGCACAGGAGGAAGTCAAGGAGGCGGCTGATTATGTGACAGCCTCCAACGATGAAGACGGGATTGTCGAGGTCATTCGTAAGTTCATGACGCCGCAGAAGGATGAGGACGCGGATCCCTCTGACAGCTTGTAAACCATCGATAAATATGATAAAATAACAGCCGGGACAATTCTCTTGTCCCGGCTGTTATTGATTAACTTACTAATTATTTCGTTTACAAATGCAGATAGATAGATCAGGAGATACTCATGCGTAAATTCATCAAAAGATATATTGCCGTGTTCATGGCGGCATGTGTAATACTTGGAGGCTGGAATGTTCAGGAAGGTACGGCTCAGGCGGCAACCTTCAGTGACATCAATCAGGACAGCGTATTTTTGAAGCAGCCGGGAGGCAGCAACCTTTGCACACTCGTTGCAGCAACGATGATGGTGCGCCGCGGTGCGATGATGAACGGCAATGACAACTGGGCGTCGATCTCCACAGACATGATGCGTTCGGCAGCTTGGGTTGAGGGAATCGGACTGAAGTGGAACTTTACCTGCGGAAGTGTGACCGTGGCACATGATTCCTTTTCCGGTACGGCGGCAGATCTGCAGACAAAGCTTTCCGAACATCCGGAGGGCATTGTGTTGTATAAGCAAAAGTCTGATCAGCAGCATGCAATCCTTGTGACAGACTATACCGATGGCGTGTTTTACTGTGCAGATCCATCGGGAGCAGTTGCCTCCGGCAGGATTCCGCTTTCTTCGGCGAGCATTACAATCGAGGCATCCAATTATATCTGGTATATCAGCAGCCCGACTCTCTATCTGACAGACTCCTCAGGCAACCAGATTCCGCATGTCGTCGAGACGCCAAAGCCTACTGTCACACCGAAGCCGACTGCTGCAGCCACAGCAAAGCCGACGGCGACGGCGAAAGCGACAGCTACGGCAAAGCCTAAGAAAACGACAAAGCCAAAGACAACAACCAAACCGAAGACAACGGCAAAACCGAAAAATACAGAAACTGCGAAGCCGTCTGCCACAGAAAAGGCAGAAAAGGTGAAAGCACCCGGAAAGGTCAAGGATGTTGTTGTTAAGAATAATAAGAAAAAGACATTAACCATTACCTGGAAGAAGACGTCAGGAGCTAAGGGCTATCAGCTTCGTTTTGCAACAACGAAGAAGATTCCGGGGGGCGCTGCATCGGTGACACTCGCCGGGCGCAGAGCAGCACTGACCGATCTTTCCAAAGGCAGTGTCTTTTATGTGAAAGTGCGTGCATATAAACTAAACGGCAAAAAGAAAGTGTACGGTTCATATAGTGCCGTCAAAAAGGGAAAGGTCAAGAAGTAAAAGTGTTTAATATTGAGGAGGAGCTGAAAAAGCTGCCCGGAAAGCCCGGCGTATATCTGATGCATGACGCGAAGGATGCTATTATATATGTAGGAAAGGCAATCAGTCTGAAGAACAGAGTACGGCAGTATTTTCAGCCAAGCAGAAATGTTTCACCAAAGATTGAGAAAATGATCTCGCAGATCGATCATTTTGAATATATCATTACTGATTCCGAGGTGGAGGCACTGGTGTTGGAGAGTAATCTGATCAAAGAACACCGTCCCAAATATAACACCATGCTCAAGGATGACAAGAGTTATCCGTTTATCAAGGCGACTGTGGGAGAGACATACCCGCGCCTGATCTATTCCAGACAGGAGAAAAGGGATAAGTCAAAGTATTTTGGACCATACACAAGCGCAGGCTCCGCCAGAGACACGCTCGAGCTTCTGCGCAAGATTTACCATATCCGGAGCTGCAGACGTGTCCTGCCGAGGGATACCGGCAAGGAACGTCCGTGCTTAAATTACCATATCGGACAGTGTGATGCACCATGTCAGGGATATATTTCCCCGGAGGATTACAGAGAGCATTTCAAGGAAGCACTGAAGATCCTGGAGGGAGATTATTCCGGTGTGCTTTCGTATCTTCAGGACAAGATGACGGCGGCAGCCGAGGCGATGCAGTTTGAGGAAGCTGCACAGTACCGTGACCTGATCGAGAGCGTCCGCAAGTCCTCCGTCCACCAGAAGATCACTGATTTTGATGGGCTGGACAGGGATATCATTGCGCTTGCCAAGGATCAGAGCGAGGCAGTCGTGCAGGTCTTTTTTATCCGGGAGGGCAGGATGATCGGCAGGGATCATTTCCATCTGAACGGTGTGGACGGTTCCAACAGACAGGAGATCCTACAGGCATTTATCAAGCAGTTTTATGCGGGGACACCTTTTATTCCCAAGGAACTCATGTTAGAATATGAGATAGAGGATGAGGAAGTGATTGCACGCTGGCTCAGCGAGAGGCGCGGTGATAAGGTTCGTATCATTGTTCCCAAAAAGGGACAGAAGGAACGGCTTGTCGAGCTGGCGCATAAGAACGCGATGATGGTTCTGGAGCAGGATGCACAGAAGATCCGCCGTGCGGAGGAGCGTACGACGGGAGCAATGCAGGAGATCTGTTCGTGGATCGGTCTCACCGATGTTCACCGTGTGGAATCCTATGATATTTCCAATATCAGCGGTTTTCAGTCGGTCGGATCCATGGTTGTTTTCGAGGATGGATCGCCGAGAAGGAGCGATTACCGCAAGTTCCGTATTAAGACCGTGCATGGATCCGACGATTATGCCAGCATGCGGGAGGTGCTGACCAGACGCTTTCAGCATGGACTGGACGAGGAGAAGAAGCTGGCGGACGAAGGGCTTTCCGGCGAGGAAGGCAGCTTTACGCGATACCCGGATCTGATCATGATGGATGGTGGTAAGGGACAGGTTCATATTGCCGAGGAGGTTCTTGATAAGCTGCAACTATCCATTCCGGTATGCGGTATGGTCAAGGATGACAGGCACCGGACCCGTGGTATTTACTTTCATGGGGAGGAGCTGCCGATCAATACCGGCAGCGAGGGCTTTCATCTGATGACCAGGATTCAGGATGAGGTTCACCGGTTTGCGATCGAGTATCACCGTTCCCTGCGCAGCAAGGTACAGGTCAAGTCGATCCTGGATGACATTCCGGGGATCGGAGAGAAGCGCCGCCGCGCACTGATGAAGAGATTTGGCTCCATAGAAGCAGTACGGAGCGCAGATATAGAGGAGTTAGCACAAACAGAAACAATGAACATGGGGGCAGCCACGAAGGTCTATGAGTTCTTTCATTCCACAGAGAACCGTCCGGAAGGCAGCTTGCAAGAAGGAGAATAGCATATGGCAGAGACTTACAGCGTATCACTGGAAAAGCTCATTGAGCAGATGGAACTGGAAAATGTCACATCCGATGTGGATGTATCGCGCATCGACATCGTACAGACCGATGTAAACCGTCCGGCACTGCAGTTAGCAGGCTTCTTTGATTATTTTGACTCCGGAAGGATTCAGATCATCGGTCATGTCGAGCATACCTACATGGAGCAGAAGGGATTGGATTACACACTGGAGATGATGGAGATCATCATGGCGGGCAGCGAGCGTCACACAAAGCCGCCGTGCATCGTGTTTTGCCGTAATCTTCATATTGACGAGAAGCTGGTTCAGCTTGCCAGCAAATATCAGGTGCCTATTCTGCGCACCCCGAAGGAGACCAACGCATTTATGGCAGAGGTCATCCGCTGGCTGAATGTCGAACTGGCACCGCGCTGCAGCGTGCATGGCGTACTTCTCGATCTTTTCGGAGAGGGTGTACTGATCATGGGCGAGAGCGGCATCGGTAAGTCCGAGGTTGCGCTGGAGTTGATCCACAGAGGTCATCGTCTTGTATCTGATGATGTCGTAGAGATTAAGAAAGTAAGTGATGCTTCCCTGATCGGAAGCGCACCGGACATCACCCGTCATTTCATCGAGCTGCGCGGTATCGGTATCATCGATGCGAAGACATTATTTGGTGTAGAGAGTGTAAAGAACGAGCAGGAGATCAATCTTGTCATCAAGCTCGAGGAATATAATAAGAATCAGGAATATGACCGTCTCGGTCTGGAGGAGCAGTACATTGAGTTCCTTGGCAACAAGGTCGTATGCCATTCTATTCCGATCCGCCCGGGTCGTAACTGCGCGATCATCTGTGAGTCTGCGGCAGTCAACTACCGTCAGAAGAAAATGGGCTACAATGCGGCACTCGAGCTTTACAACCGTGTCACCAACAACATTGCAGAGAAGTCCCAGAAGAAATAAGTACAGACTGGGGATTTTAAATGGAGGGGTATTTATGAAATTTGTCAAATCAGATGATTTAAAACTGGGAATGCGTCTGGCAAAGCCAATCTACAACAGAGACGGTGTTATGCTGTATGAGCGCAATTCCAAGCTGACCAGACAGGGTATCGTCAGTATCCAGAATTTCGGATTAATCGGGGTGTACATTCTGGAGCCGGCAGAGCCTGTTCCGCCAATGTCACCGGACGACATCGAATTTGAACGCTTTCAGGCAATGGCGATCTTCACGATTCGTGAGATTCTCGATGCCGTCACAAAGCAGCAGGAAGCAAAGGGCATGTATCAGTTTGCCAACCAGATCATCCGCCGCTACGGAAGCCTGAACCATAAGATCAGCTTTGTACAGAATCTGCGGAGCAATGAGGACTATGTATATAAGCATTCCCTCAACACAGCCATTTTGTGTGCGCTGATCTCACACCGGATGGATATGGAGTTTAAGCAGCAGCTCGATATTGTTGTCGCTGCACTCCTGCATGATGTGGGAAGCCTGATGATCCCGGCGCATATCTACCGCAAGCGGAAGAATGAGATCACGCCGGAGGACGAGAAGAAGATCCGCACCTATCACTATGCGGCGATCCAGCTGATCGACAACGATTACGATTTGGATCCGGAGATCAAGCGCTGTGTCAGGGGTGTGATCAATGATCTGCATGATACCGGCAATGACGATGCGACTGCACATCATTCGCTCAATATAGACATATTAAAGACGGCGTATGCATACGATTCCATGACGGCAATGAACTTTGAGGAAGAGCCGACATCCGAGATCGAAGCGGTACGCACACTGCTGAACCCGGATAATGGCTACGATCAGGAGGTCGTTGCCGCACTGATCGAGAGTATCAATATTCTGCAGCCGGGAGTCTGCGTGGAGCTGTCCAATGGGGATAAGGGACTTGTCGTTGCCGGCAATGACAGTGATGTGCTTGCACCGGTGATCCTTTCCTTCCGGGACAATGTTCTGTACAATATGGCAGATCACTATGTGGCACAGCAGATTCAGATCCGGGATATCATGAAGACCATGGACAACCGTTATGTCATCGACAACGATCTGCTGATCAGTTATCACGGCAAACCGGTTCACATGGGGGAGAAACTGACACACAAGAATTTTTAAAGGACAAAGAACATGTATATTATAGTAGGATTAGGAAATCCCGAGCGCCGCTATGACGGAACCCGCCACAACATCGGGTTTTCTGCGGTGACGGCACTTGCCGATATCTACGGGATTTCCATGGACATGAAAAAGCACCGTGCGGTGTGCGGCAAGGGCGTGATCGATGGACAGAAGGTCATCCTTGCCATGCCGCAGACATATATGAACTTAAGCGGAGAGAGCGTTCGGGAACTGGTCGATTATTATAAGATCGATCCTGAGGAGGAGCTGATCGTCATTTATGATGACATCAATCTGGCACCCGGTAAGCTGCGGATTCGTCCAAAGGGAAGCGCAGGTGGTCACAATGGAATCAAAAACATCATTGCTCATCTGGGAACACAGGTATTTCCGCGTATCCGCATCGGCGTCGGTGAGAAGCCGAAGGGCTGGGATCTGGCAGATTATGTGCTGGGACGTTTCTCCAAGGAGGAAGAGCCGGTTGTCAGAGAGGCTCTGGAGAAGGCGGCGAAGGCATGCAGTGAGATCATTACGGAGGATGTCACTTCTGCCATGAACAAATATAACAACAAGTAATCATCCGTAGATTAACAACGGAACAGAACGAGAGGACAATCATCAATGGAAACCCTATGGAAACCTCTGGAGGAGTTAAACGCCTACGGCGGAGCCAGAGAATGCATTGAGCGCGGCAGGATGCCGGTACAGATATCCGGCTGCATCGATGGTCAGAAGAGCCATCTCATCAGCGGTCTGGCACAGTCCAAAAAGTGGACGGTGATCGTAGCTGCCAACGAGAGAAAGGCGAGAGAACTTCTGGCAGATTATCGGATGTACGACAAGGAAGCCGTGTTCTATCCGGCAAAGGACGTCATCTTCTACAGCGCCGATGTACACGGCAATGCAGTGGAGACCGAACGACTAAAGACAATCAAATCACTATTCGATCAAGAGGGCGGCACAGTGATCACCACCATGACGGCGGGGATGGAATATGTGCAGTCCTTATCTGTCTATAAGAAGTCCTGCAGGCGTCTGGAAGAAGGGGGACAGGTTGATCTCGAGGAACTCACCCGCAGCTTGGCGGATATGGGCTATGAGAGACAGGGGCAGGTTGACGGTCCCGGCGAATATTCCATTCGCGGCGGCATTCTGGATATCTATCCGCCGACCGGGGAATGTCCGTACCGTATTGAACTCTGGGGAGACGAGATCGACACGATTCGTTCCTTTGATGTGGAAAGCCAGCGCTCCATTGAGCGCGTATCAGAGCTTGTGATCTTTCCGGCGATGGAGATCATTCTGACGCAGGAACAGATGAGGCAGGGATTTGCAAAGATTGCCAAAGAACAGAAGAAGCTGCAGGAGAAGTTTAAGAAGGCAAAGAACTTCGAAGCCTTCAATCGTCTGGCCGACACGATGAAGGAATGGCGGGAGCGTGTAGAATATACCCGCAGCGGCACCGGTCTGGAAAGTTTTTTATTATACTTTGATTCAGAGGCAGGCTCCTTCTTTAATTTCTTTGATCCGGCGGAGACGTTATTTGTTGTGGATGAGCCGGTGCGATGCCGTGAGGCGATGGAGGCGGTCGAGGCAGAGTTTAGGGAAAGCATGGAAAGCCGTCTGGAAAAGGGACTTTTGCTGCCGGGACAGATGGAGGTTTTATACAGTGCCGAGGCAGTCAGCACGATGCTCAGCCGGAAAAGCACGTTGTATCTGACAATGCTGGACGGACTCCCGAAGGATCTTACCGTACGGGAAAACTATCATCTGCAGTGTCAGGCGATTGCTTCTTACAATAAGCATTTTGAATTGCTGGTCGAGGATATGAAGAAGTGGAGGCAGCAGGGCTATCGTATTCTGATGCTCTGCGGTTCGAGAACAAGAGCAAAACGTCTTGCCAGTGATTTTGGGGAGTACGATCTGCCGGCGTTTTACAGGGAGACGCTCGACAAGCCGCTGCAGCCGGGCGAGATCATGGTAAGCTACGGCAGGCTGTCGAAAGGCTTTTCCTATACACAGCTTCGCTTTGTGGTTGTGACGGAGAGCGATATCTTTGGCGCTAAAAACAGAACGACAAAGAAACGACAAAAGCAGTACAATGGAAAGGTCATTCAGAGCTTTAACGAGCTCAATGTCGGGGATTATGTCATCCATGAGAACCACGGACTCGGCATTTACCGCGGCATCGAGAAGATCAAGGTAGATAATGTTGCAAAGGACTTTGTAAAGATCGAGTACGGCGACGGAGGCAATCTTTATGTGCCGGCTTCATCACTGGATGTTCTTCAGAAATACGCCAGTCAGGATGCCGCCAGAAAGCCAAAGCTTAACAAGTTAAATACCGTCGAATGGAAAAAGACAAAGACGCGAGTCCGCGGAGCCGTAAAGGAGATCGCCAGAGAACTCGTCGAGCTTTATGCGAAGCGGCAGGAGCAGCCCGGTTACCGGTTCAGTCCGGACACTGTCTGGCAGACCGAGTTCGAGGAGATGTTTCCGTATGAGGAGACGGCGGATCAGCTCGATGCGATCGCTGCCACCAAGCGCGATATGGAGAGTGGCAAGGTTATGGATCGCCTGATCTGTGGCGATGTCGGTTACGGTAAGACGGAGGTTGCGATCCGTGCTGCCTTCAAAGCAGTCAACGACAACAAGCAGGTAGCCTTCCTGGTGCCGACCACGATCCTGGCACAGCAGCATTACAATACGATCAGGGAGCGTCTCGGTGATTATCCGATCAATGTGGAAATGATGTCGCGTTTCCGCACACCGAGCCAGCAGAAAAAGACGATCGAGAAGCTCAAACGCGGCGAGGTGGACATTGTGATCGGTACGCACCGCCTGCTGTCCAAGGATGTGGCATTTAAAGATTTAGGCCTTTTGATCGTGGACGAGGAACAGCGCTTCGGCGTCACCCACAAAGAGAAGATCAAGCAGATGAAGGGCGATGTGGATGTCCTCACACTCTCTGCAACACCAATCCCGCGGACACTTCATATGAGTCTCGTCGGGATCCGTGATATGAGCGTACTTGAGGAACCGCCGGTAGACCGGCTTCCGATCCAGACCTTCGTTATGGAGCACAGCAGCGAGACCATCCGCGAGGCGATCAACCGTGAGCTTGTGCGAGGCGGTCAGGTGTATTATGTTTATAACCGTGTACACAACATTGACGAGGTCGCATCGGAGATCTCCGGGCTTGTGCCGGATGCCAACGTGGCATTTGCGCACGGTCAGATGAGCGAACGCGAGCTGGAGCGGATCATGATGGGCTTTATCGAGGGCGAGATCGATGTGCTGATCGCCACCACCATCATTGAGACGGGACTTGATATTTCCAATGTAAATACGATCATCATAGATAATGCCGATCAGATGGGACTTTCCCAGCTCTATCAGCTTCGCGGCCGCGTCGGACGTTCCAACCGGACCGCATATGCCTTCTTAATGTACAAGAAGGACAAGATCCTGCGGGAGGTTGCAGAGAAGCGTCTGGCAGCGATCCGGGAATACACGGATCTTGGCTCCGGCATCAAGGTAGCGATGCGCGATCTCGAGATCCGCGGTGCCGGCAATCTGCTCGGTGCGGCGCAGTCCGGTCATATGGAGGCGGTCGGTTATGAGCTTTATTGTAAAATGCTCAGCGAAGCTGTTCGTACCATGAAGGGAGAGCAGCCGGAAAAGGAAGATTTAGACACAAATATCGATCTGCAGGTTGACGCATTCATTCCGGCATCGTATATTAAGAGTGAATATCAGAAGTTAGATATGTATAAGCGCATCGCTGCTCTGGAGAATGAGGGTGAACGCTCCGACATGGAAGACGAACTGATCGACCGGTTTGGAGACATTCCACATGCGGCGCAGAATCTGCTGCGGATTGCCGTGCTCAAAGCGGCAGCCCATCGCAGCGGAATCTTGCAGATCGCACAGAAGCCGGATGGGATCCGGTTTTATATGCAGCCGGATGCCGTGCTTGACGTGGCAAAGATACCGGCAATGATCGAAGCCTTCGAGGGAAAGCTTCGTTATATCTCCGGGAATGACGCCCATTTCCTGTACCTTCAGAAAGCGCTGGAGACAGGGAAAAGTACGGCGGCAGTGACCGGTCGTACTGCGGCGAAGGAGAAACGTTTACAGGCAGAGAGAATCTTTGCGGCAGCAGAAAGTGTAGTGGAAGCAATCGCCGGAGTCGGCGGTGGCGAAAGGGAAACGAAAGGAACAGGCTTTGCCGCGGCAGAGCCGGCAGACGCATCAAATGCGAAGAAATGAGGGTAATATGATACAGAGAAAACAATGGATGTCAATCCTGTGCATCGCCATGGCAGTGATGGTATTATTCACCGGCTGCGGCAAAAAGAAAACATCAAAGCTGGAGAAGGGCGATATTTCTTCCGGCACCGTTGTCATGATGGTCGGGGATTATCAGGTACGCTACAGTGAAGTCATGGCATACTGCTACTTCCTGAAGTGTCAGTATGAGGACAGCTTCGGCAAGGAGCTCTGGAACTACAAGCTCAGTGAAAATGAAACAATCGGAGATCAGGCAAAGCAGGAGATCGTCAATATGATCACGCAGCTTAAGGTCATTTCCGGCGTGGCACAGGAGCAGGAGGTCAGCCTGTCTGCAGACGAGCAGGACGAGGCGCTTCGCCAGGCGGAAAGCCTTGTGCAGAATGCGACGGCAGCCGACAAGAAGACATATTCCCTTTCCGTACAGAAGATCAGCGAGATCTATCAGGAGAACTTTCTTGCCGAGAAGATGTTTTATGTGGCGACCGATGATGCGGACACCAACGTATCCGATGAGGAGGCACGGCAGGCAATCCTTGATGAGAAAGCAAAGACGGCGTCCGGTGCGGCAATTGGTACAGAGGAGGATGAGACTGCGATCACGCAGGATATGATCAGTCAACAGAAAGAGGTCATCATTCAGCAGCGTCAGTCAGACATGTTTGTTAAGAAATATAACCAGTGGCTGCAGGACAAGAAGGTTGATATCAATCAGAGTTTCTGGAATGATTTTTCCCTCTAGGAGAATGTCATTCCGGATCGTTTTGAAGGTGCAGCGTGCGGAGAAATTGTCTGCGGGAAAGGCTGTTTACAGCCGGGAGCAGATTTGTTATACTGAAAGTTAGGACAAAGAAAGCATAGGGACGAAAGAGAGGAATGTCAAATGGTGAAAGCAGAGCATGTTAATCCATTTATCTTATCCGTATGTAAGGTGGTCAAGGATGTGTGTATGATGGATCTGACCATCGGTAAGCCGGACGTGAAGAAGGAGGAGTATCCGGAGGATGCCTCTATCATTGAGCTTGGACTGGTCGGAGCACTGCAGGGCAAGGTGATCCTGAATATGGAGCATCCTACGGCATTGGAAATCATATCCAAAATGATGATGCAGCCGGTTGACACGATCGATGAGATCGGTCAGAGCGCGATCTCCGAGCTTGGTAATATGATCGCAGGCAACGCAGCGACCGTATTTGCCAGCAACAACATTCTGATCGACATCACGCCGCCGGATTATTATGAGGGAGGCCGGTATCAGGGCGAGGGGTGCCAGATGTTAAGCATTCCGTTCCGTTCGGATGCGGGAGCCATCTCGGTGGACATTTTTATAGCAGAATAACAGAACTGTCTGCGTACAGATCTGACACAGCATGTCAGTATTGCCGCGGCAGGATGATACAGGGATACAGCCGGCAGCAGATGCATGTCGGTTTTCTTCCGTTTCATAAGAGATAATAACAGATAAGAAAAGAGGATAAACATGGCAGGATTTAAACGATACCGCAAGGACGATCCGGTTTCGTATTCCCTCGGGATTACGTTGACTTTTGAACTCCTTCGTTACAAGACAGAATATGTCAATAAGGTCTACGTCCACTCTGCAATGAAGGAGGGAGAAACCTACGACAAGCTTCGCCGGATATGCGGGGAGGCAGGCATCCCGATCCAGCAGACGGACAAGATCTTTCATGTTCTTTCCCAGAAAGAAAACTGCTATGTGATCGGAGAGTTTCGCAAGTTTGAGGATGTGCTTGATCCCAGGGCATCCCACATTGTACTTGTCAATCCGTCCAATGCGGGCAACATGGGAACGATCATGCGAAGTGCACTTGGTTTTGAACTTAATCAGATGGCGATCATCCGCCCGGCAGTTGATGCGTTTGATCCGAAGGTGGTCCGCGCATCCATGGGAGCGATCTTCTCCACACAATTTCAGTATTTCGACAGCTTCGACGAATATCTGGAGCAGTTCGGGGAGAGAGAATTATATCCGTTTATGCTGCAGGCAAAGATCACTTTGCCGGAGATTAGTCCATCCGGAACATACTCGTTGATCTTTGGCAACGAGGCAACAGGACTTCCGAGAAAATTTCTCGATATCGGAACCTCTGTGATCATTCCGCATTCCGACCGGATCGACAGTCTCAATCTGCCAATTGCTGCAAGTATCGCCATGTATGCGGCACACAGTGCAGCCCGCCGGTAGGTGTTGACAACAAATGTATAATATATTATAGAAGAAAAGCAGTCCGGCATTTGCACAGTGAAGTGCCGATTCAATAAAAGAAATGGAGGATTATCATGGCAAAGATAGACATTATTTCAGGATTTTTAGGAGCAGGAAAGACCACACTGATCAAGAAGCTGATCGCGGAAGCATTTCCGGGCGAGAAGCTGGTACTCATAGAGAATGAATTTGGAGAGATCGGAATCGACGGCGGTTTCTTAAAGGAAGCCGGCATCCAGATCACCGAGATGAACTCTGGATGTATTTGCTGTTCTCTGGTAGGAGACTTCGGCGCCGCCTTAAAGGAAGTGCTTGAGAAGTATTCTCCGGATCGTGTTATCATTGAGCCGTCCGGTGTTGGTAAGCTTTCCGATGTCATCAAGGCAGTACAGAATATCGGTGATGGTGTAGTGATCAACAGCACCGCAGTCGTTGTTGATGCACAGAAATGCAAAATGTATATGAAGAATTACGGGGAGTTTTATAACAACCAGATCGAATATGCCGGCACAGTTATCTTAAGTCGTACCCAGAAGGTATCCGATGACAAACTTGACACCTGTGTCAAGATGATCCGCGAGAAGAACGATGAGGCATCCATCATCACAACACCATGGGATGATATTAATGGCAAGAATATTCTTGAGGCAATGGAGAAGGTAAACTCTCTCGAGAAGGAGCTTATGGAGGAGCATGAGCACCATCATCATGACGGAGAATGCTGCTGTGGACACCATCATGACCACGACGAACATCATCATGATCATGACGGAGAATGTGGCTGTGGACACCATCACGATCACGAGGAACATGAACATCACCATGACCATGACGGAGAATGTGGCTGCGGTCATCACCATGACCATCACGATGGCGAGTGTGGCTGCGGACATCATCACGACCATGAGGGCCATCATCATGCAGACGATGTGTTTACAAGCTGGGGCGTAGAAACAGCGCATAAGTTTACAGAGGACGAGCTGAAAGAGATCCTTGACAAGCTTGCAAAGGGCGGCGAGTACGGAGAAGTGCTTCGTGCCAAGGGTATCGTTACTCCTGCAGAGGGCGAGTGGTTCCACTTTGACCTGGTACCGGAGGAGACAGAGCTTCGCCGCGGCGCGGCTGATTATACCGGACGTATCTGTGTGATCGGTGCAAACCTGAACGAAGACAAGCTTAAAGAACTCTTCCACGTATAAAAGCTGCTTGACTAAGAAGAATAGAACGATGCAGATGCCGCAGAGCAGCACGATATGTGAAGCGTGAAAGATACACAGTGCATTTCATTGCGGCAGGTCATCTGCGGAATGGAGATTAATATGTTTGGAAAACAGAAACAGGAGATGATGGTATATGTCATCATGGGCTTTCTGGAGGCAGGAAAGACAAGCCTGATCAGAGACCTTCTGGTGGACGAGCTGTTTGATGACAAATCAAAAACACTGATCCTTGTATGTGAGGAAGGCGAGGAGGAATATCCGCAGGCATTGTTGGATCAGACACATGCGGCTTGTGAATACATTGAGGACGAAGAATCTTTCAATGGCAAAGTGATCGAGAAGTTCCTTAAAAAGCACCGCCCGGACCGCATCATTATCGAGTACAACGGAATGTGGCCGACCGTGCATATTCCGGAAATGTATGATTCTCTGGAGGAAATCTGCTTTGACAGAGAAGTATATTTCCAGACCATCGATGTGGTAAATGACGAAACATTCTTATTATATACCCGAAATATGCCGTCCATGATGGTAGAGCATTATAAGGTGTCCGAGATGGTCATCGTTAACCGCTGTACCGTGGAGAATACCAACAAGAATGCGATCCGCGGAAGCGTCAAGGCAGTCAATCCGCGAGCACAGATCGTGTATGAGTCAGAGGACGATGCCTTCTATGAGATGAAGGACGAGATGCCGTTCGATGTCAATGCGGACGTGATCGACATCAAAGAGGATGACTTCGGTCTCTGGTATGTCGATATGATCGATCATCAGTCCATATATGATGGCAAGACACTGCATCTGACCGGACGGATACAGAAGGCAAAAGGACTGGAAGCAGGTTATGTAATATTTGGACGCCATGCAATGACCTGCTGTGCCGATGATGTGCAGTTTATTGGTTTCCTTTGTAAAGCAGATGACTGGTCCGGTTTTGCTAATGGCAGCTATGTCACGATCACGGCAAGACTCGAATTTAAGTTCCGCAAAGAGTACGGAGAAGAGGGACCTGTATTCTATGCCGAAGAGGTTACAGCCGCTCAGAAACCGAAAGAAGAACTTGTATATTTCAATTAGAATAGTCATTTATTGCGCTGTGTTCGCCTGCAGGATGGACGCAGCGCTTTTTAGTAAATTTTTCTTGTGCAAAATATCCTATAAAAATAAAGGAAATGAAATAAAATTATGGAAAAAGTACAAAATATTTCAAAAATGTGGCGTTATTGGACATAAAATACAAAAATGACCGATTCGGATTGGTAAATTTGTATATATCTTATTTGTTGAAAAGTTGATATTATATTATGCGTAATGGAAGTGGTATAGCTGTCGGCAGTTGCGGATGCCGAAGGTTATGTTCACTTCTTAAAAATCAAACATACCCAAAACGATATTGGGGGAAATTTTAAGGAGGAAAAGAAATGAAGTTAACAAAAGGAATGAAGAAAGCTCTTTCCTTGCTTCTGTCTGCTGCTATGGTAGTGACAGGAGTAAACGTAACTACAAACGCAGCAAATGCTGCAGACGAAGTTCCATCATTCACATGGACAAATACCAACACAAATAGCTGGGACAATGAATCAGTTGATGTTAAATTGGTAAATGGTGATGGTGAGTACACAGCAGAGTTTAAGACAGCTAAGGGTGCTACAGGTCTTAGAAATCTGGGATATGTAGAGACAAATGCTGATTCTACACTTAAGATTACTGTTAAATCTGTAATCGTTAATGGTACTGAGTTCGAGACAAACAAAGTCATTGAAATTACATCTGATACCAAGAATGGTATGGCTAACATCTGGGATGGTAAGTCTCCAAAAAATGTTCTGTATACAAATGGTGACAAGGATCTCTATTGCAGCGCAGATGAGATTTCTTACCGTGAGAACGGAGAGGCTAAGAAGATTGAGACTCTTTCATATGTATTTGATGTAACTAACACTGGTTACACACCTGTAGAGTCTACAGAGCCATCTAAGAATCCGGCTACAGAGACACCGGCTGTAACAGAACCTGCTAAGGTTACAACAACACCGGCTGTAACAGCAGAGCCAACTGTAGAGCCGACAGAAGCACCTACAGATCCTCCTGCAAAGCCTGCACCGGCTGATCTTGATAAGGGTCATCAGGCATACCTGATGTTCACAGATGATAACTATGGTTGGGGTTGCTGGAATGAGAACAAGGGTGAAGATGCCGTTGTAACCGGAAACGGTACATACACAGTATCTATCAATAAGTCTGATTTCAAGTCTACCGATGTAGCAAACGCTGCTAAGGGTGCTAAGGTATTCTGCGTAGATATTCTTGGACTTTGCACATCTGATAAGATGGATGCATCTAAGGCTGCTATCTCCAACGTAATCATCAAGTGTGATGGTAAGGAGTTCAAGGCTGACGAGTCTAAGATGTACGAAGGTCTTATTGAGAAGGATAAAGGAAACTATCGTCTCGAGATCCGCAATGAGTGGGGATGGGGCAATGGCGACTTTGCTACAAAGGATGAGTTCGATCCTAACAGCGAGTTCGGCTTCGAGGAGTCTCTTTCTGTAACATTTACTGTAACTGGTATCCAGGAAGGTAAGACACCTGAGAAGGCATTTTTGACAACAGATGCAGAGGGCAATGAAGTATCTGTAGTATCTGCAGTAGGCGTTAGAGCAGCTGAGGCAGCTAAGATCACTCCGGCTCCTAAGGCTACAGCTACAGCTCCTGTTGCTAAGACAGCAACACCAGCAGGCGTTAAGACAGCTACACCAGCAGCTGTTTCTACAAAGTCTGTACTTGGTACAAGCAAGCTTACAACAGCTAAGAAGATGGTAGTAGTAGCTCCTGGCAAGTCTGTAAAGGTTGGATTCAAGGCTACAGCAGCTAAGAATACATCCGGTGCAGCAATCGTTAAGGCTACAACAGCTTCTAAGAAGGTTGCAACTGTAAAGGTTAAAGGTAAGAAGGTAACAATCAAGGTTCCTAAGAAGGCTGTAAAGGGTGCTTCTACAACAGTTACTCTGAAGTCTACAAAGGCAAATGGTAAGGCTATCTCTGCTAAGATCAAGGTTTATGTCCGCAACTCAGCCAAGAAGGTTAAAGCAGCTAAGAAGGCTATCACCGTTAAGAAGGGTAAGACAGCTAAGTTAGTTATCAAGGCATCTAAGGTTCAGAATAAGAAGAAAGCTTTCGTTGATACAATCACCGTTAAGGGCAAAGTTCTTAAGCTGACAAACGTTAAGTATGCTAAGGGTAAAGCAACTCTTACTCTGAAGGGTGCAAAGAAGGCTAAGAAGAAAGCCGTTACTATTAAGGTTGGTAGCAAGAAGGTTAAAGTTAAAGCTACTGTAAAATAATAGTTCACTTCTATTACAAATAAAAGAGCTTTCAAAAGGAAAGGGGATGCCCGTCGGGTGTCCTCTTTTTCTGTTCTGTAAACTGTACCGGATCCCTCTTAATGCTGTCGGATTACTGACTAAGACTTCCCATACCTCAAATTGATGTATGGGAAGTCTTAGTTGCTGAATAAAGCGATTTTACTGATGAAGCGAATATTTCTTTGTGTGATGTCCGGTGAAGGCGGAGGTAGTGATAATAGAGCCAGGGGCGATAACGTATCATCCATCCCTAATTGCTCGGGAGGAAAATTCGCTGCATTTGCAAAAAATTAACAGAAAGTTTACGAATTATCTGCCGGGAGATTTTCCCCATTTGATTGTGGAATCAAAAAAAATCAGAATTTTTTTTCTACAATTCAGGAAATAAAATAGAAAATCGTGTCGATTCATCAAGAAAACCGCAAATTTTTATGTGCCGTAAAGCCAGTGTTTATGCGGGTTTCGGTAAAAACAAGAAAAAAATCGAAAAAACTTTCAAAAAAGTGTTGACAAGTTATGGTAAGCGTGATAATATATATCTCGCTGACGCAGAAAAGAGTCAGTCAGAAACAAGCG